>Ga0180301_10002007_pt1 | contig 15994 bp, 8 predicted proteins | sample GuaBasSediGuay16_FD_121797 | JGI IMG/M metagenome (GOLD analysis project Ga0180301, IMG submission 121797) | Subseafloor sediment microbial communities from Guaymas Basin, Gulf of California, Mexico - Guay16, Core 4569-2, 12-15 cm | ecosystem: Environmental > Aquatic > Marine > Hydrothermal... | reverse complement strand
TTAATGTTTTAGTGAATAGTGTAAACATGACTGAAGTTAGAGAGCACATTAAATTTTTCTCCAGTCTCCAAACTAGGGCTACGGGATATCAAGGAAACTTTATTGCCTCAGAATACATATATAATAAGTTTTTGGAGTATGGTCTTGAGAACGTAACCTACCATAACTTTACAGTTATAGATGCGATAAGCCACGGAGCAAATATAACACTTCACTTCATTAACGGTACGGAGAAAACTTTTAGACTTCATCCAATTTTGCCAAACAATGTAGTTCCATCCACTACCCCTCAAAATGGCTTAGAGGGAAAACTTGTCTATGCTGGAAAGGGATTCATAACAGACTTTCCTAGGGAGAATATAAGCGATAGCATTGTTTTGATGGACTGGTATAGTGAAAACAACTGGATAAATGCAGCTAAGCTAGGAGCTAAAGCAGTAATCTTCCTGCCACCAGAAAATTATAAATGCGACGCCTATGGAAATCGTGTTGTAAAGTATCTGCAGGACGTACCGCTTTACTTCCCAAGATTCTATGTGGAGAATGGTTCCATCCTACTAAACAATCTCGGTTGTAGAGTAACTATTCGTTCCGATGTGCGTTGGGAGAATATAACGAGCAGAAACATTATGGGTTGGATAAAAGGAACCAAATGGCCAGATGATATCATAATGCTCACTGCCCACTATGACTCCTACTCTTACGCTCCCACGATTGCGCCAGGAGCTCAAGAATCTGCTGGCATAGCGGCCCTGTTAGAATTCGCTAAGTATCTTAGCGAGCATAGGCCGGCGAGAACCATCCTCTTTGTAGCTTATGGCGGGCACCATCAAGCTCTAGCTGGTGCTAGGGCCTGGCATTATGAATATCTTAAACCTATGGAACCTTTAGAAGAGCGTATGAAGGGGCTGGGAGGAAACTTCTGGTATAAAATTCTGCTCCAACTAAACTTAGATCTTTCAACAGGCTCTGACATAGTGAGTCTAACCCCTAACTCTTTTTTGGCCAATCTAGTGAGCGGACATACGAATGATGTGCCTTTTCTCCGTGTACTAGGTTTTTTGAATAATATTGTTGACGTGATAAACCAAGAAACGGGAAAATCCTACTGTTTCATAACCGATTCAAGAAGCAACCATGTTCTATCTTATAAAGGTTTCACTCTTGATAGCGAATATGCGCGCTACTCAGGAATTGGTAACGGCATGAGTTTCATCACCGCATTGGATAGCCGACCATTTTACTATACGCCATTTGATACGATAGATAAGATTGGTGATGAAGGCTTCTGTAACCTTAAGACGCAGCTCGAATTAATCCGTTGCTTCATTATAAGCCTCATTGAAAATGAGGCGCCTGTTAGCCGGATTAAAGCAAGCATCCGACCTCCGTCTTATTGGAGTGGACACTTGTATGAATACTCACTAAAAGGCCGTGTAGCGATGTATGATCCAGAAATAGACTGGTATAAACCAGTTTCAAATGCCCTAGTTTATATAAATATACCAGGTGAGGACACAAGTTTTCATCCATATAACAGACGTTTCACTTTTACCGACGAAGAGGGCAACTTTGAATTTAAATATGGTCTAGGAAAACCCTACCCTATAACTGAAGGAATTACGGTTTATGCTTGGGTTGTTAATTCTACAGGCAACATTCTTTATGGGCCCGATATGGGAATACATAGGTACGGAAGCCCTACGCCTGATTTTTCAGGTCCTCCTAGAACAATCGATATGGGTTATCTTACTGTTTGTAAAGCATCTACTATTGTGCTATTTGATGTTGTAGATCCGAGCTTCATGGATATTCCTCAAGACGTAGAAACAGGCCGTTACTTTATACCGTCAGCTCGGGTTTACGAAACTGCGTCAGGTATTCCCGCCACTTTCGGATCGTGGATGGTGGAACCTTCCTTGGGGATTCTATTGTGCGTAGTGCCTCCAGAAACCTCTATAGCGATTGGTGTGTATCACCAAGCGGAAAGGTTTCCATTTATAATACTCACCAATACGGGTAGCGAGAATCAGGAAAGTGAAGGTTACACTCTTAAACAGGGGGAGCAGCTAAGGGTGGTCCATTCCCCTCTAGAATATGCTAAGAATTTTTACTATAAGGCTGATAAGCATTTCAAGAATCTCTTGAGTATTAATCCTGATGAAGCGAACAGCAAACCTTATAACACTCATCAAAGAACAAAAATCCTAATTGAAGAAGCTAAAACGGCTTTACAGAACTTCGAGTACGCAAAGGCTTATAACATCGCTCAGAAAGCTTGGATCAATGAAAGACGTGTTTACATCTATACGAGGACAAAAATAGAAGATTCGGTAAACGTAGTTCTATTTTTGTCCATATTTCTTGTCCCCTTCACCTTAATAATGGAAAGACTGGTCTTTCACTTCGAAGGAAAAAAGAAAATAATTCCTATAATTTGCATTTTCGCCATTTTCTTAAGTTCCCTGTACCTTCTTCACCCAGGCTTCAGAGCCGCCAGTAATCCCTTACTGGCGGTTATCGGAATCTCATCTTTAATCCTAACTATGCCTCTTCTATTTGTTATATTCCAAAAAACAGTAAGAGCATACAGGGAAACACGCGAAAAGATTTTGGGGAAACACATCGTAGATATTCCTCGTATAAGCGCAGCCTTTTACTCTTTCAGAGAAGGAATTGAAAACATGAGGAGATTCAGATTTAGAAGCGTATTAACCATTACATCTATCATGCTTGTTGTCGCAAGTCTACTCTGCCTAGTTTCAATTACACCATTAACAACGTCGGTGGCATACGAAGTTCAAGGCACCAATTTATATGAAGGAATCTACATCCATAAATATCAATGGGGTCATGGAAATTATAGATTATCAAATCGATTAGTAGATTATGTATTTACTGAATATGTCAATGAGTCTATCATAGCGCCGAGGGCATGGTTATATACATTGTATCCTACATTAATTGAACCCCCCCTCATAGATAATCTTGGAAATGACTATCGTGTAAGCTTAAAAGCTTATTATAATGGAACATATCTTCAAGTTAAGGCATTCTTAGGTCTAACAACGCAAGAAAGTGAAATTTCTCAAATAGATAATTTCCTGGTTTATGGAAGATGGTTCCTACCTACGGATAGCTGTGCATGTATTCTAACAGATAAACAGGCTGAAGAGCTGGGAATAAAGGCTGAAGACTTACCTGTCGAAATAATTATTGAAGGAACTCCCTTCAATGTTATTGGTATTATATCGAGTGAATACTCTTTTGTTCAAGATATTGACGGAGAGGAGTTAACACCTATCATAATGGACTGGGAGGCGGGCGAAAACCCGTGGTCTGTACATTACCCTGCAAACAAAATCCTTATATTGCAATATCAAGATGTAATTGACCTAGGAGGAAGCTGTTCAAGCATCTCGTTAAAGCCCGCTAATGCGAATGCAATAGATCAGATAGCAACGGAGCTCTTCGAATTATTCTCGTACCCGATTTTCTTCTCCATAAAAGATAATGTATATTTGAAATCTGAACGCACAGCCGTATCTTTCGAAAGATGGGAATTTGGTATAATACCCATATTGATTATTATGTTATGCATCTCTAACATTCTCATAGGATCGGTCTATGAGAGAAGAAGACTTATAGATATATATGCCACCCTAGGACTTTCACCGTTCCACATAGCCTTCATGTTTTTAGCTGAAGCCATAGTCTACGCAGTTTTAGGCGGCATATTAGCCTACTTAGTTGCCTTAATTCAGATGCGAATCTACACAGCTTTAATGCCTAGCGCACTTTTACAAAACTATTCCTCAAGTGTTATTATTTTAGCTCTAATATTATCTATGGGAACTACAGTGATCTCAGCTTTAATCCCGTCCATCACAGCGGCTAGGATGGTTACTCCAAGTCTGGAAAGAACTTGGAAGATACCTACAAAGCCAGTGATGAACGCGTGGGAAATTCCGATGCCTTTCACCGTAGAGTCTGGAAAAGAGGCAGAGGGAATAATAAACTTTTTAAGAGAATACTTTGAGTCTCATCTAGGAGAGGAGGCATTAGGGTTCTCTGTCAGAAATATTAAGGTAAGAAAAATCATGGAGGAAAGAAAACCTTATATGGAGATATCTATGGAAACGAGGTTAACGCCCTACGAACTTGGAGTAACGCAGTTAACAATGTTGAGACTGCTGAAAACGGAGGCTGACAAATGGAAAACTGTTTGCATCCTAGAAAGAAGAGGGGGAACTAGAACCGACTGGATGAGATTGAACAAGGACTTTCTCAACATGATCCGAGAACAGCTACTATTATGGAAAACCTTAACTTCGAGTGAAAAAGAAAAATATATGAGGTAGAGGCGGTCGAGATGAAATCAAAGGTTGAGGAAGGATCTATCGTATTTTTCGAAATTGAGGGGGAATTCAAGAACGGATTAACTTGGAGATCGGTTATGGCACTTTTATACTCTCTTTTTGTATTCTCTCCTGCTGTAATCTATTTAAATCTAGTTACAATCGGCGGTGGTTTAAGGGGATCCGCTATTGAGTACGCAACTTTACTTCTTTTCTCAGAGATAGCTGCCCTATATGGAAATCCTATAACCCCTCAGGAAGCCGCAATAATATTTGGTCCTGCAACTACTGCAGGATCGGGAGGTTTTCTAACTCTAATATATAGACTCTATTTTACACGCTCACCCCTTCTTAGGGTCTTTGGGATTGATCCAAATGAGATACCTTGGTGGTATTCCCCACCCCCGACATCTCCAGTGTGGGAACTTAGGACATTCATACATCCTGACTGGATACCTCCGATATTAATTATGTGCATAGTTCACATCACATCTTTAGCCTCAGGTCTATTCTTCGGACTCCTAGCTAGAGAGCTATTTATAGAAGGAGAAAGGTTGCCTTTTCCGATGCAACAGATAACCGTTGCCGCTATAGATTCACTGAGTAAACGGGGAGAAACTATGAAAACCCTATCATTATTCGCTATCATCGGCTTCTCATATGGTATAATCTACTACACCATACCTATATATACTAGAGCTTTGGGAATTTTAGGGTTAGATTTAATACCTAAGCCTTGGGCAGACTTCACAAAAGCTATTGAGCCCTACCTGCCTGGGGCATCCTTTGGCATAGCAACAAGTCTAACGACGATGTCGGCGGGTATAATAATACCTCAAGAGCTTTTAGTTGTTGGCATATTTATCGGTTCAGCGCTAAGATTCCTCATCATAAACCCACTTCTAATACAGCAAGGATGGTCTTTATGGGCGACTGTATGGACCCCTGGAATGAATCTAACAAGGATATATCAGTTTTCCCAGCTCTATTACTGGCTAAATCCATTGATCGGTGTTGGATTTGCTGTCGGTTTTATACCTCTAATATTTAATGGCCGAATTTTTATTCAATCTTTAATTAGAGCCTTCCGATTTAAAAAAATCTCTAAGGTAGAGAGTGAAAAACGCGTAAGCGGTTCACCTATATCAGGCGGATGGATGATCCTTCTCTTCAGCATTGGTGCATTTGGAGCATTACTACTTGACCTCTATTTAATTCCGGACTTCCCAATATGGGTTCTATTACTATATGAGTTCATTATACCATTCCTAGTCACAATATCAGCTGGTAGAATGTATGCGCTTACTGGAACGACTGCCGGTAGCCTAAACATACCGTACTTCTATCAATTATCCATAATTGCAAGCGGGTATCCCAAGATCAAAGCATGGTTTCTTCCTCTACGCGTCGATCCTGGAACTGGATGGCTTAGATCCTTCGCGATATGCAGTATGACTAAGACTACGATTGTAAGCTGGATTAAAGCTTCGCTAATAGCGTGGCCACTTTCTTTACTTGTCGGCTTCATTTACATGCAGATATTCTGGCAGTTGGCGCCCATACCCTCTGAGGTTTATCCGACGCCTGGAATACAATGGCCGATTGAGATAATTAATCAATGTGTCTGGATCACTAGGCCAGTGTCACTCTTTGACGTGAATCAAATACTGTATTGGGCTCTTGGTTTCGGCGCGCTTATGGCTCTCCTGTGGCGCTTGGGTTTATCTTCCCTAATGATAGGAGTAGCTTCAGGTATGGCTACACCTATACCTACAGCTACTATGATACTCATTGGACTGATATTGAAAAGAATTCTGATGAAATTCTTGGGAAGAACATGGATTTTAAGAAATAAAGCCGTCTTATTGGCGGGATTAGCCTTAGGAGAAGGTTTGGCAGCGATATGCGGAATCTCTTTAGCTATAGCTGTCAAGTCAGCGTTTACAGGAATATTTTAGCATGCTAGACTTAAATCAGCACTCTGGCGCAAACCTTAAAAACTTTCAATTCCATTAGATTATCAACTAGAGGTGACAACATGAGTAATCAAACAGTTCAAGTTCTAGATGTGAGAAATATACCTGAAAGTATGCAGATAATGTGCGTAACCCTACAGGGATTAATTAATCGGAAGAAACCTAGGCTTTACCTGCTCTGGTCTAGCTGGAGTCCAGGTGCACATGCAAATTATAGACCTGAAAGCGAGTTGCGTTGGCTACAAATATACAAAAGAGAGTACGGTTTAAATTTTAAACTTATAAGTCCTTCAGACTCAATTTCCAGCGTGCATACATTCTCCGAGTTCGACCGTGCACAAGCATGTGCGTTGGACGTAATCTCCGAGTTTGCTTCGGAGGTAGACGGTTATATTATCTATGATCCTCAATTCAGGGATACAATTAATGTGGCCACAACTATGGCTGGGATAAAGAATGCTATAGTTACTTCTCCAGCCTATATTGAAACGCTAAATGATTTCGGTCTCCGTGAGATAGAAGATCTGCGTGGTCGTTGGGAAAATAAGATAGATGCATACCGTTGGGCATTCAACAATCTCTGGCAAGAGTGTAATCATAAACTACTGGCATGCATGGAAGTTGCCTCGCCTCATCTTCCATTTAACTGCCACCATATAAGAGATTACCTAGTAGCCCATAAAGTTTTCACCTATGATCTATCCAACAATCCTAGGGATAAAGAAGAGGTGGCTCTTATCGATGAAATTCAAAGTGCCGCTGAACCTTTAAGTATAGTCCTTGGATGGCGTACAAGCAGGGATTCACCAACATATTATGTCGCTCGAAATTCCATGCACGGGCATTTGACCCTTTGTTGCCTTGCCTCTCCCAACTTGAGCTTCCATTCTCACTTCAAGGCAAAAACTGAAGTGTTCAAACAGAAGCATAAACACGTTGATCCAAGTCAAGTTACAGTTGAACCTAAGGTATACATAACTTTTTTGTTAAGCGACGGAGATGCTATGCATATGATGCTTAACTTCCAAAACGATAGATGGAACGATCCCAATAGGGGAAAGGTTCCCTTTGCGTGGGGTATTGAACCACTTACATTAGATTTCGCGCCAGCAGTTTTGGAACACTACTACAAAACACTTACCGAAAATGATTACTTAGTGGCGGCATTGGGATTAGGATACGTTTATGTAGGTAAGATGCCAAAGGAGATTGTGGGTAAATACTATGAATTGTTAAAGAGTTATATGGATAAACTTGACTTGAAAGTTTTATGGGCGATTGACCGAGACCCATTTCATTCGCCCTTCTTAAATACTCCTGGACACCTTAAAGAAGTCATGACAGAACACGAATCTAAACTACGAGAATTCATATTAGGAGTTCTTGCAGGCTTCGCACAGCCGCCAGAAATTCCAATTCTCTGGGCTGGAGACATTCCCATAGTTACATGTAAATTATCTTCTAGATCTATCTATCAGACCTACAGGGACATCCAAAAATTAGCTGAGACATTCAAAGAGAGACCATTATTCTTATTCGTTATCGTTAGCAATAATGATTCAGGCGTGTCAGAGATAAAGGCTGTTACGGAGTTATTAGATCCAGCGGAGTATAAGGTTGTGCTTCCTGACGAGTTTCTAATTGCTGTAGCATTATGGCGAAAAGCGTCCAAAAACTTAAATAGCGCATAACATACACTACATAATTGAAAGGGAGGGCTTAAAATATGAATAGTGAGATTGCAAAAGCTTTAGAGTATATAACTGCCATCGAGCAGATAATAAAGCCTTACGAGTATGAAGTGCCTGAGGCTAGCCATTGTCTGAAAGATCTGCGCGCCATAAAGGAACTTCTTAAAAACCCCACATGGGACAATATTGCTCAAGCCGTAGAGAAACTAAAGACCATAGAGACTCGGATAAATTATTATAGAGGTTATGAAGCGGCTGAGGAAGCGCTAATCTATATAAACAAGTTGAAGAATATGGCACGGAATCACGGTTTCTTATAGCGCGATGGCGTGAGAAAGAATTTATGTGAGAGGCGCGCTCTCTCATAGGTGCGCAATGAGCCGTGCGCTACAAAGATGCTCTGGGAGGGTGCAAGAAGTGGATTATGTGAAACAGAAAATGCAAAAGCACATAAATCTAACCATTTTTTTAGTGGTACTCTTAACAGTTTGTATTAGCGTGCCAATAGCTTATTTTTTGGGATTATCTAATGCAACCGTCTATACAGTCATAAAAGAACCTATATATGTTAATCCTACAGTTACTGTTTTTAAGGTTGGGTCAACATATTACGCTATAAACAGTTTAACAGGAGTAAACTACTCAAGTGTAGATGCGATTACAGTAATACAAAATGCTATAGACGATTTGGCCAAGACTGGGGGAGGAGTCGTACTATTAAGAAGTGGTATCTATACAATTTCAAAGCCGATAATAATTAAAAGTAATATTTGGCTTAAGGGGGAAGGCCCTCATAACACAATACTTACTCCGTCAGAAAAGTTCTCAGGATCAGGGCAACTGGCAATAATAAAAAATGAACATTATGAAACGATTCCAGCAGACGGAAATATAACGATAACGGGCTTAGGCATTAACGGCAAAAAGATACTTTGCGGTAGCAGACGAATAGGAGGAATAAACATACATGGAAGCACAATGAGCACACCGGATTTTTACGTGGAAAATGTCAGAATCGATAATCTTTATATATGTGACATGTCAGCGGACGGATTAAATTACAGATGCGTAAAGGATAGTTTTATAACAAATATGAAAGTAGAGAGGTGTGCAACTACAAATTTAGATCATGGAGTCTACCTAAAACGAGTCAGAAATATGTTCTTGTCTAACATCCATGTCTACGAAACCACTGGAATGCGTGCCTTCAAAATAGACTCTGAAGTATATGATCTCCAAATGCAAAATTGCAAAGCAGAGAAAAGTAAAGATCACGGTCTCCGGTTAGCCGATGTCACGCGGGCAACCATAAGCAACTTCATAAGCATTGATAATGGGGGTATGGGAGCTTGGATCACCGATAGTAAACAATTAGTGATTTCAGGAATATTTGCTTACAACCAGCTTAGCCAAATAGAATTTAGAAACGTAAACGATACAAGATTAGATGTAATCTGTATAAACAAAACGCGCATAAGGCGTGAATAATTCTGTTTTAGCGCTTGAGGGTCAATTTTCATAGTTTCATAATAAGGCTACAAGAAGGTTAAGAAGGGGAAAGGGGCGAAAATCAGCTTTTCCAAAATAGGCGTTCATAAATCATAGAATTGAAAAAGAAGAATTATTCATAGGTTATGCGCGCGTGCTAAAATGTTAGAAGGTCCAAGGCCGGCTAAACCTGAAGAGTTGATTGATATAGTTAATTTGGTGAACTCAGTTTTTAAGGTTAAGCCAAGCTCGCCGTCGATATTGATGGATCTCTTTCCTCATCTCTTCAATATGGATAACTTGGAAAATCTCCGAGTGATAATCTATGATGGCAAACCAGTTTCTCACGTAGGCATATGGGAAGGAGAACTTCTCATTTACGGTTGCTGGTTTAAGGTCGGGATGATAGGAGCCGTCTGCACACACCCCAACTATAGGAACAGAGGATACGCATCGGCTCTGGTGAGAGATGCTTTTTCTAAAATGAGGAGGAACGGTATAGATTTAGTGCTTGTTTCCGGGTATAGAAACCTATACAAAAGGGCTGGATGCGTAGAGGCAGGCAAAGTTTACACTTATAATATACCGCGAGAGAAACTTGATTTAGATCTTGACGGCATAAGCATCATTCGTTACAGCGAAGGTCTCTTAAAAGATTTGATCGAAATCTATCATAGAGAGCCAGTTAGGTATCGGCGTAGCCTTGAAGAGTTTAAGATCCTGCTTGAACGTGGATTAAAATTTGAGGATCTTAAAATTTATATTGCTACTAATAGAGGCAGACCTTTAGCTTATATAGCGATTGAATCATTTCGAAAGAATATGCCCATAATAGTAGAGTATGCGGGACCTAGAAGCATAATTTTATACTTGATTAAGAGGATTCTCAAAATTTTAAATGTAAATACAATTGAATTAAGCGTACCATCTCAAGACTTGGAGATGCTATATCTTTTAGAAGAACAGAACTTGGAGAAAAAGCCTTCTAAAGCCCCGGCAAGCATGGCGATAATAAACTCGCAAAGCTTTCTGAAAAAGATTCAACCTTACTTGGAAGAAAAGATGGGAGATAGAGAATGCCGTAGATTCATCCAGGATCTAACTCATGAAAAGATAAAGCTTTATCTAAACGGGGAAAAGACGAATTTCTTAGATTCCCGAGCTCTTACACTTCTCTTCTTCGGGGCTCCCGATAAACTTAGAGCTCCACCGCAACCTGAAGTTAAGATCAAACCTTACTCAGAATCTTTATCCCATGCTCTTCCTCTACCAACGCCTGTATACGGATTAAACTATATCTAAGCACTTTTATGTAGTAATTGCCATATATTAATTTATGGCATATTATGAAAATAAAGGAGTACATGTGCGGCACGTAAATAGAGATTGGTACAATTAGCATGGTGGTGATTGCTAAATTATGATATATAATATCTTGGATTTCGGTGCAAAAGGTGACGGGATTTCAAAAGATTCTATCGCAATACAAGCTGCGATCAATGAATGTGCGAAAAGCGGAGGCGGAACAGTAGTAATACCTTCCAAAACCTTTCTATGCGGCACTTTATGTCTCAAATCAAATGTTAATATTTATTTAGAACCAGGTGCGACAATAATTAGCAGTGCTGAACAAAAAGATCTACTATCAGGAGCTCTTCTAGAAGCTGAAGGTGTACATAACATTGGAATCATGGGATTAGGAATAATAGATGGTCAAGGAGATAAATTCATGGAACAAGATGATGGAGTGGGAGAATCTCCTCTTATGCCTTCTAAGTTCCGCCCTCAACTACTTAGATTTAAGGCTTGCAACAACGTACATATTGCTGATGTAACCTTCAAGAAGTCGGCAAATTGGACTCTTCACCTTATTGGATGTTCAAAGGTTAATATTAGAGGCATTAAAATACTTAACAACATAAGAGGCCCAAATAATGACGGTATCGATCCCGTATCATGCAAAGATGTTCATATATCAGATTGTCACATAGAATCTGGAGATGATGCTATTTGTCTAAAAACCGACAAATATGCAGCTAATGAATTCGGATCATGTGAAAATGTGACGGTCAGCAATTGTACATTAATATCAAGGTCAACGGCAATTAAAATAGGCACTGGAACTTACGCGGATATTCGAAACTGTGTCTTCCAAAACTGCGTCATTCGCGACTCTAACAGGGGAATAGGAATCTGGGTACGAGATGGAGCAATCGTTGAAAATATTGTATTTTCAAACATAGTCATTGAGACACGAAGGTTTGAGGGTGAAAGTAACCCACCGGGGGACGGTGGGGTTTTCCCATCTCATCCAAGGCGATCGCCTGGATGGGGCTGGTGGGGTAAAGGTGAACCCATATTCATATCTGCTGAAAGACGGAACATGGAAAATCCGCCTGGCAAAATACGGAATGTGCTAATACACAACATAGTAGCGGAGGCGGAAGGTTGCATTTACATAGCTGGGTGTCCTGAAAGTGTTATAGAAGGAGTCACATTGGATCAAATTCGGTTGTTGATACGTAAACGTTCAAAGTTGGCCGTTGGACTTTTTGATACGAACCCCTCGTTGAGGGGAGTTTTCTTTCATGATATCCCTGGGATATTCTGTGAATACATCAGAGATCTTCGAATAAGTGACGTTCAAGTAAGCTGGGGTGAAAATCTATCCAGATACTATACAAATGCTTTTTATGGCGAAAACATAGATGATTTGATAATAAAGGGATTCAAGGGCAAATCTGCATATGATCATCTGCCAGTCATAAAACTCTGCAAAGTACGAGGGTTATTTGTAGGGCAGTGCACAGCTATTCCAGGGACAGATACTTTCTTGAGCCTGAAAGAAGTTGACACTGATAGGATGTTTATCGTAGGCAACGATTTCAGTAAGGCAAAGAATCCAATCATATTAGAAGGAGGAAGCGGAAAAAGTGCGCGCCGCGAAAAATTCTTTGCTTCAACTAATAAAATGCCTTAGTTAGTGTCACGTCTCATAATGTGGCTTAACACTTAGCACGCGCCTGGGAAAAAGAATATGGTAGGCATACTCCTCCTCGGATACGATATTGAGTGTGGAGTTGGAGGGATCTCAAGCTTTCGGTAAGGTCAAGACTATCGCTAAAGTGCATGAGAATCATGGCGCTCCTGCTACCTTCTTCATCTGCGGGAAGGTGTTCGAGGCTAGAAGGATAGAATTTAGAAAGATTTTGGGCGATGATCTTTTTGCATCCTCTTAATTAACTCATTATTCAATTTTCTTATGAGAAACTTTAAATTGTTTGCTAAATGTATCGTAGTAATAAAGATTATGAAAATTGGAGGTTTAAGAATAATGGTAAATCTTAAGGCGCGTATGCCGAGACCGCGCATCGGACTTTTAGCTATTGGACATTTTTACTACTGGCCTCAATTTCCGAGGTTAAGAGAGATGAGTTTAAGAATGTATACTAAACTACGTCAGCATTTGGATAAGATTGGTGATGTTTTTACTCCAGGATTAGTGGATAGTATGGAAAAGTCTCAGAAGGCTGGCGAGTTTTTCCGAAAGCAGAACATCGATATTTTATTTATATTTCCTCTTCAATATTCCACAGGTATGACCGTGGTGCCTGCTGTGAAGGATCTTGATGTGCCTATACGCATCCTTAATGCACATGAGGACAGCTCTTACGACTACAAAACGGCTGACACTGCAATATATCTGCATCACGAAGGGGTATGTTGTGTTCCAGAGATAGCTGGCACATTATTGTGTTTGGGTAAAAAATTTAAAGTTCGTACAGGCCCCTTCAGTTCTCAGCGTCTCTGGGATGAAGTGCGCGCAGATTGTATAGGAGCCGCCGCTGCGAGAGTCTTTCGATCATTAAATTTTGGCTTAATTGGTGAAACCTACAGGCTTAGTAAAGAAGGTTCCTCTATGGGAATGACCGATATGCCCATTGATGAGCACCGTCTACTCCGCGCAACGGGTAAACTTCTAATCCATCCTGAGGTTGAGGAGATTGAAGAGGCTTATCACCGAGTTACCGAGGAACAGCTGGAAGACATGTACCGCCAGTTTCGTGAGATGTATGATGTGGATGAAACCGTGACTAATGAACATATGAAGGAGTCTGCGAAAATAGCCATAGCCTTCGACGAAATTATTCGCAAGAAATATAACATTCATGCTTTCGGTTATTATTGGTGGGGAGAGAAAACCTTTGTCACCCAATTAAGAGCTCAATCCGCACTTGCAGTTTCACGCTTAGCAGCTCTAGGTCATCCAGGAGTTACAGAAGGCGACGTTAAAGCTGCCATGGCAATGAAGGTTCTCGATCTGCTGGGTGGAGGCGGAATGTTTGTTGAATTCTTCTCGATGGATTTTGATGAAAACTTCATTCTCCTAGGGCACGATGGACCAGTTAACATTAACATGGCTGAGGGGCGAGCGCGATTAAAACATTTGGAGATTCATCATGGTAAATCTGGACATGGGCTTGGAATCGACTTTGAAATAAAAAAGGGACCTGCCACTTTGCTGAATTTAACACAATTTGATGCAGGGAATACATTTAAGCTTATATATACGGTCGGAGAAGTTATTCCTGGCCCTATACTCAACATAGGAAACCCAAACTGCCGCTTCCGTGTGAAGCGACCTATCCACGAATTTATAGATGCTTGGTGCCAAGAGGGACCCGAGCACCATAGTGCCTTGGGAATAGGGGATCTTAGCCGAGAAATAGAAGCTTTTGCCGAAGCAATGAAATTCCGTTGCGTGAGAATCTAAAAAAGAATATTATTACATTCGACTATCGACTATTTTTGAGTTTTAAGAAGTCTTTTTTGGGCTTCCCTAGCTGCTCTATCCAGATCCTTCTCGATATCTTTTGGAAGAGGTTTAGGCCAATGCTCCTTTAAAATTTTCTTAGCTTTTTCTCTAGCTCTTTCTCTTATATCTTTTGCTCCCATTTTTTCCCAAGCTTTCCATCGGTTTCTGTCCGTGAGATCTGGAAACCAGAATTCTTTTCTCATATATTTTCTTGTGTGCTCTTGAGAGAGGAAATGCGTGCCTAAAGGGCCTACTTTTTCGATTACATCTACGGCTAACGTCTCATCGGTTACTTTGATTCCTTTAAGTATTCGGTAGACCATTTGAAGGATTTCATTATCGATAACGACTTGTTCATAACTACAAAGGCGTTCCTGTTCTAGCGCTCCCGTAGCATCTACGTAAAGATTGGTTCCTCCTAAAGCGTGAGTTAGAAAGTTTATTCCTCTTTCATATCCTGCTTGCTGGTCAGGTATTTTTGAGTCTAATCCAATTCCCGTCATGCATGGAAGTCCATAGTAATGGGCAATTTGCGCTGAGGCGGCAGCTATTAACCCTTCCTCTGGGGCGGCTCCAGAAATGTTACCAGTTCTCATATCCATTATTCCAGCTGCAGATCCATAGATACAAGGGGCTCCAGGATTAACTAGCTGGGCGATCATAACGCCGCATAAGATATTTGCGTTCTGCTGTACTAATAATCCAGCTAAGGTGACCGGTGCTGTTCCACCAGCTAGAGGCATCGCATCAATGATGTTAGGAATGTTATATCTGGCTGCTTCTATGATTACTTCAACCGATTCTCTGTTTTGCTTTAGAGGACTCACTAAGCAAGAACATGTGGTAAAAACATGCTTTTTTCTTACTTCTTCCTCATCTCCTGTTATAATTGATGCCAATTTAACTAGATCCCTAACTCCCTGTTTTCCCTCCGCATCTGCAAAGGTATGTTTCCAAGTATTTTTTGTTGTTGTTACATATCGAATTAGAGAGCAACCGGGTATAGGAACATCAGATGGAATAACCGTGCAATGCATTAGATGCGGGTTCTCTAGCCTATCCTGTAGACGTGTGAGATCTTCGAGATCCTTTAGTGTTGCCAATCTATGTCTGCCCTTTAGATCTAAAACATAGACTAGGGATCCCCCGCTGAAAGTGTAAACGTTCGTGTCTGCTAATTCTAAGTCGTATTCTGAAGTCTTTCCGCTTAGTATTATTTTATTTGGAGCCTTTTTCACTGCTTCTTCAACAAGGTGAGAAGGTATTTTAACTACTTGTGTTTTCAGATCCACATTTGCTCCCACATCATCTAATATCTCTAAGGCATTCTCTTCTTGGATCTTCACACCTACATTTTCTAAGACATAAAGCGACACATAATGTATTTTCTCAATTTGATCTTTAGTTAATACTTTCAATTGTCCACCTTTAACTGTAGGCATCATTTTGCTTTCCCCTCCCTTATGAGTTCTAATGCTTTCTTCACTGCTTCAACGGCGTCTTCTGCATAGCCATCAGCCTCTATCTGATCTGCCCATGCCTGAGTTACGGGAGCGCCTCCAACCATAACTTTAACTCTCTCTCTCAGATTTTCTCGTTTCAAAGCCTCAATAACTTCTTGCTGTTTAGGCATTGTAGTCGGTAAAAGTGCTGATAATCCAAGTA
>Ga0180301_10002006_pt1 | contig 15998 bp, 12 predicted proteins | sample GuaBasSediGuay16_FD_121797 | JGI IMG/M metagenome (GOLD analysis project Ga0180301, IMG submission 121797) | Subseafloor sediment microbial communities from Guaymas Basin, Gulf of California, Mexico - Guay16, Core 4569-2, 12-15 cm | ecosystem: Environmental > Aquatic > Marine > Hydrothermal... | reverse complement strand
TTATAACATACTCATATACTAAAAGGAGTATTTTAGATTAAGGATTTTGCTATAAGTAGAAGTTTTTAGCATTTAAGATTATAAATACTTTGAGAATTCTATACTTTTTGAATACTTGAAGAATGGAGGAAAGATTTTGATTAAAACCAAATTAAAAAGAAAAGGTTTAGTAATTTTTCTAATTTTATTAATGTTATTTCCTATTGGGACTTCAGCATTTTGCATTAATTTAAAATTTAAAAAAGAACATAGCATTTCAAATAAGAGTGAAGACCCTAGATTTCAGTTACTGATTCACATAGATAGAATAAGCCTTCATGGTCTTGCGATTAGTCAAGCCGATATACATCTTGCGGCTGTTCTTTATACAATAAATAGACCACTTGATCCCCTGAATCCCGATGGTTTTACAACAACAAGTGGTGGAGATACTGTTCATCCCTCTCCACTTACTTACACAATTACCACAAGTGTTGATATTAATATTCAAATACAATTATATTTTACTACTGGATTTTACATTCAATGGGAAATATATGTTTATGATTACATTCCACATGTAGGTACTAGTAGTCCAATTTTAATTGTAGAACATACAATAACAGGTCCTGTTTACCATTATATATCGGTATCGGGACCAATTCTCGAAGGAATTGGGGAATATCATAGGAAGGGGGAAGTTTGGGCAGATTTTCATTTCCATATTGACACAGTTCAACCGCCAAGAGTTCAAAGCATTTCTTCTCCAGAGGGGGCTAGTTTCAGTGGGCAACCCTATCATATTCAGATAAATCTAAAGAATTTATTAAGCTCAACATATACAGGAACAGTTTTTTTGATTGAAAATTCTTCCATTATACAATCCCTCTCTTATTCTATTGCACCAGATTCTTATCAAATTGTAGAATTTACAGTTAATCATACAGTTTCCCAAACAACATTGTATAATTATACTGTAAAAGTCCAGAATTCTGATGGGTATTACTTTTATACTCCTATTTTGTATACGCTTGTTCCAGTGTTTCCACTAAAATTTGGAGCTCGTCCTGAGATTGGGGCGATCTGGTATTTAAGATATGATGAATTTGTCCCAGACCAGTTAAATTTCAATGAGTTCTATGATATTAATGTAGCACTTATAGGCGCAGATGATTATAATTTTACTGCAAATTTAGTAATATATGAAAAAAGAGACGGCAATTTAATAGGTCCCCCTGTTAGTGAAGCCTTAATATCTGATGTTCCAATATTAAATAATTCTGCAACAGTTATTTCGTGGAAATTTCTGAAAAATTGGACTGGGAGTGTGGTAAATGATAACTTTTTTGATTATGATGAATGGACCTGGTTCGATACTTCGAGTTACTCCGCCTTTTATGTAAATAGCTCTTATGAATATACTGTGAATATTACGAGTCTTATAAGACAAGATTCAATGATGTTTACTCCCCCACCAGGAAAAAATGTTTCTTTAAATATGTTCGTACAGCAATACAAACAAGATTTTCTGGACTTAGCCAAAGAATCGAACGATTTGGCAATACAAATCGATCAAACAAGTCAAAGCAAAGGAATGTTAGGTAATTGGTTAGCGTTATTCGGTGTAATTTTAGACCTTATTGGTTTAGGTATCGGAGGAGTTCCTGGTTGGGTTATAGAAGCTATTGGTTGGGCAATGGAGATATATGGTTTATATTTAATAAGTGAGGAAATTACGGCTCTACTGCAGGCAGATGATTTGAGGAAGATACGAGATTTCGCTATTGAAGTATCAAAAGACCCTCCTGATGAAGATTATGAATCCGTAGTAGAAGTTCAACCAGTTAATATATCTTTACCTGAACCTGAAAATTACTTAGAAAATATAACTTATATATTAACTTATAATCTTGCAAATCTAACTACATTTTTAGAAGCTTTAAAAATTTCCTATGAGAGATTCCATGGAGCATATATAGATAACGAAACCACATATAAGAATTTACAAGCTGAAGCAATAAAGAATTTTTCAAAAGCTGTCATTACAAATATCATTACATTAAATGAGAGTTTTTCTCTTGCGAGTATAACAGCATATAATTATTCATTCATTTCCGAGTTTTTTAATTTAACAAGTATTTCTCAAGCAGCCTTGAATAATATTTCGGATTATGTATCTCGGGAAGGGTTACCTGAAAATGCCACTCAAGAATTAATTGCTCGAGGATACAATGAAAGTCAAATTGAAGAATTTGAATTGAGTTTAATCAACATCAATGAAACGATGGATGGAATTTACGAAGATAGTGAATATATAACTCAAATGGCCAGAAAAAGTAGTGAAATGTTTCAGAATCAGAGTTCAGAATTGGTAAATGACATAGAAAATATGATTCAGACAGTGGAAGAAAGAGTTGAAAATCCTATAGTTGGAAATGTCAGTTCCTTATACTATGTTAATCCATCTTCCACCGAAATAGTACCTGGAGAATCAAAAAATTTCATTATTGAGATATTTAACCTAAATCCAGAATTTGATACATTCTACATAGAATTAGATAATATTAGATCAGATTGGGTAGTAAATATATCTGATACCTCTGTAAGTATTGCTCCAACCCACTCAGCCATTATAAACTTATCAATTATAATTCCAAGAATTTATAATGAAGAACCAGGTCTTCAAATTGTCAAGATTTCAATCATTTCTGCACTCTTAGATAATTTTTCATTTCCAGCTCAAATTAGGATAAAAATTCTTCCTTTTTATGATTGTGAAATCATGATAGATCCTCTATCACAGACAATCTTCGACTATGCTGTTGGGGAATACAACATTGAAATTCAAAATATCGGGAACGTGGAAGATTTTTATACATTAAACATTTCAGATATGATGATTGGTGAGGGAGTATTCTCACAAGATCAATTATTTCTCCTACCAGGGGAGACACGAATTGAAACCTTAACTATCGAAGTCATTGAACTGGGATGTGAAGCATTCACCATTAATTTAACATCTCTCGAAGTATCTACAAGTGTAAACGGAGAAATTACAATCATAGACGATGATATTACTCCACCCATAATTTCTAATTTAGAAGTAAGTGATGATATGTTCAAAGTAAATATATCCTTTGATGCAATTGATGATAATAGCGGTGATGATCAAGGAATTGAAATCCTTGATATTTTTATAGATGACCAATTGCTAATTTCTTACCGACCAACGCCTACTGAAACCAATTTTTACTTTGAATTATCTAATGACTGGGTCATGGATTATGAGATACATGAAATTGTTGTAACTGTCTGGGATGCGGATAATGATCGTCCAAATGATTCTTTAGCTTTTACGCTCTCTGAAACTTTTGAGACTATTGTAGAAGAAATGGTTAATTATGTTCTATGGGAGATTGATGATTTACAAGATGAAGTAGATGAGCGTTTCTGTTTCTTATTTGACTGGATAATAATTAACCGACTTGATGCTGCCGAATGCCTGGTCAATGGAGCACTTGACGCATATTTGGAAGGACGTATACCACTATCCATTATTCTGGACAAATTTGCAAAAGCGAACGTTGAACTCTCTGATGTAATTACTATTATCCTTGACTGGATCGGCTTTATTTCAGAAGAGGATGGTGATTATATCTCGAATTACTTACATAACATCCGTGATCATATTACATCAATTATGGGAGCGATGGTCGGGACAGAGGAATCGATGAAAATTGCAAATATTGAAACCGAGATTGAGCAGTTGAGAGATCAAATTTTTAACAATTATAGTCTATATATTTCGCTTTCCATCGATTTTTTTCTTTGGACAGCAAGTGAAAACCTCGATTTGGCACTATTTTGGATGGTAGAAGAGTACACAGAACTTGTGGAAGCCCATCTCATTCTGGCTGAGTCCGAACTTGAATGTGCGAAAGATGTGATTACACAATACAGGGATAATGGAGATATACCTGAGAATGAAGCACAGATGCTAATCACAATGATAGATGGGTTCATCACAGAATTAACCACACTTCATTCATAATCTAAATACAGTTGAATATCTCAGAGAATGAATTAAAAACACAAGTTCAAAAAATTCGGCAAAAACTCTTTATAATCCGGGATAAACGATTCCATCCAGCCAAGGATGATAAAATCTTAACGAATTGGAATGGACTAATGATAGCGGCTTTGGCAAAGGCAGCCCATATCTTAAGAAATCCTAAATATATTGAAGCGGCACAACAGGCTACTAAGTTTATTTTTAAATGTTTAATTAGAGAAGATGGGCGACTTCTACATAGATCCCGAGATGGAGATGCCGCGATTCTAGCCAATGCAGATGATTATGCTTTCTTAATATGGGGGCTCATTGAATTATATGAAACCACTTTTGATATAAGTTATTTAGAAAAGGCATTGAATCTGCAGGAGGAAATGATAAAATATTTTTGGAATCGTGAAGATGGAGGCTTTTATTTTACATCAGATGATGGAGAGATGGTTTTATTCCGCCAAAAGGAAATTTAAACCCTAGATTTGGCGGGGAATCAATTAACAGCGCTCCTGGACTCCTTCGGCAACCTCTAGGCACTCCAATCACTAGATTTGGCGGGAGAATCAATTAACAGCGCTCCTGGACTCCTTCGGCAACCTCCAGGCACTCCAATCACTAGATTTGCGGTAGAATCCGTTAATAAAGTTTCCTCCATCATTAAGGCGATTAGAATCTCTTACGGAGTTAAAAATAAATTAACAACGCTTCAGAAAATATTTGCCAAGACCTTTGTCTTATTTCCTAAAGGCAATATTTTTCTACCGAATTGTTTTTCATATGGTAACAATATGTTCGCTTAGATTTATAAAATTGAAGGTGGCTTTGTTCTTAGTGCTGTTTTCTTTTTTCGAAATCTGGGGTAACAGTTCGGCGGTAATGAGTGGGATTTGTAATGATCTTTATCCTAGTAAAATCTGGTAATTGAGAGGAGTAGATTCTACCTCTGAGGGGGAAAATTTCCCTACTAGATTGAGGAATTTTCGGGGGAGGGTAGAGCAGGTTTAGGAGGAATGGATGAGAATGAGAGGAGTATTTTTGGATTTATTTAAGTACAATTTCCCTATTGTGGGAGATATTCCGTTTTATGGATCAATTTTGTTGGTTCGGGCGGGGAAGTGAGGCAGATTTCAAATTTGACACCGACATATGTGAAAGCGTTACGATATCTCTGATGCGGGCAGGTCGCACCCGGTCTGAGCGAGGTGCGAAGGCAGGAGGGAAAATAGTTGTTTGCTATTGAGGATGCGGGGCGAGCCCAGTTTGCTGCGCGAGACAAAGAGGGCGAAGGCGTGGGGGGAGAGAGTTCGTTGGGTTCCGCCACACTTGAGTGCCAACATTTGTGCGGTGGTGTCAGTTCCCATGAACCGAATCTCAACTTCCCAAAGTCCAATTTGATGACCGAGCTTGATCTGCTGCAATTCGGTTTTCAGCCCTTTTAGACGGGCTAATTCCTCGCGGTCGAGGAGGGGCTCAATGTTCTCTTTCGAAACCTGTCCGACCGTGCTGAAGAGGTAGCTCGCCGCCTGAAACTCCGCGTTATCTTCGAGTCCCGCGGTGAGCCGTTGGATGGATTGGCGGTATTTCATATCAAATTCGCCTTCTCGGAGCTTGATTTCGGTGGGGCTCAGAAGGCGGCAGTAGATTTGGAGAAAGAAGGGTTCACCGAGTGACTGGAGGACGGAATGGATACGATTAATCGAGAAGGGAGGGTGAATCAGGTGGAGGGAGACGGTGGCAGCCTCCAAGTCGCGCCGAATTATCAAGTCTTTCTCGATGATGGCGAGTTGGGGGAATGCGAGAGGATGCCCGCGGGTATCCAGGGGGGATGGGGTGTAAAAGAAGTACGGGGCATAAAATATCGTTAAGATATTCAGGTAATCATTCGCATCGAAGAATTTCACGCGTTGCTTTTTGAGGAACTGGCTTAACCGATTGACTTTCGTGAGGAGCTCTTGATGGATGGTCCCATACTTCCGTCCGCTCATGAAGAATCCTAAGCAGTAGTGGATAGGGCCTTTGGTATGGTGCATTTCAAAGACGAAGGGTAGCTGTTCCTGATAGAGGTAGAGCAGTAGTTCTCGGAAGGGAAGGGGGGGTCTCAGCAGAAAAAATTTGAATAAAATGTACCCTTTACCTCCTGCATTCAAGACGCTGAACCCTCCTCGGGTGTCTATGAACTCAGGATGGATTAGCTGCAAGCGAAAGCGATGTTGAATTGTCATGGAGTGGTTTTGATGGAGCCAATAGCCAAGACCGATAGTAATAGGGAATATAAAGAGAAGGAGCGGTTCAAAGCTATAGAAATAGAGTACCAGAACGATCCCGATGTGTCCTAGACCTTCCCAAGTGGCGAATTGAGAGGATTTCGGGTGAATATTTTTGTCAAGAAAGCCGCGGGCTACGAGGAGGATGGTGGTCCAGACAATCGCTAAATAGATGTATGCCACAAGGTCGCCACCAATGCCGCGAACGGATATATCGTAGAGGAACGTTACAATCTGTTCAAAGAGGAAAGCAACAACAAGAATGACTATTAAATATATGCCATACTTCACTAAGTCCATATCTAATCCTCACGTAATTTTTTCAAGAAGGTCAGCCCAGTAGAAGTAATGGTAAATAGGAGAGTGCGGCGTTGCGAGAAGGATGCGGGGGCCCGTTCAATTATGAGTTTTTTTTGGAGGGATATCCTCTTCAGAGGTAGGAGGCATGGTATCAAAGTAGAGCCGGTAGCGTTCCACGCGGGCGAACCCTTTCTCGACCAAGGGGATGTGGTCACGATTGCTTCTCACGGTCGCATAATTGGTGACAAGGACAGGGATGTGTTGCAAATGAGTAAAACCTATCAGCACCCCTAGCTGGGTAATCAACTCTTGGAAATACCCTTGCGAACTTTCTCTATATCGTTCTGCCCGATAGAAGTGGGTGATCGGATCGACCACAATGAGTCCAAGGCGGTCAAGGTGGTAGCGAATTTGGTGGAGGATCTGTGTCTGGTGGCGAAAGGAGGTGGGGCGGACCAGCACCAGGTTCTTTAATATAGCGGTATCATCTCCGAGTAAGGCTTGGAGGCGGAGAATGCTGAAAGCCCCATTGCAATCTACCCAGAGCGCGCGGTCCCCTGCCTTAATTACTTTTGCCACGAGATGCAGGGCAAAGGTGGATTTACCGCTCCCTGGCTTTCCATAACAGTGGATGAAGGCATCCTTTCGAAACCCTCCCCCTAAAATCTCATCTAGAAGGGGGACTCCCGTAGCTAGTTTCGCAACTTTTCTGGACTTCAATCGAAGAATGGTTGTATCACTCAAATCTTTCAAACCAATCCTCTCCATTTGAAGCATGTTGCAATTTTTGTGTCTTGATATAAGCCATCGCCTCTCTTGCGGTCTGTAGAACTGCCAAAGGTGTGCCAGCTAGTTTTTTTTTCGGCAGAATGGGCATCGAACTACCTTGTGAGTGGAACGTTTATACGAGAACTGCCCGCAATGCTCACATTGGAACACTTTGAATTCACATTCAGGCATGAGCGGTATTGGTAAAATCTCAGCTTTTTAAAGCTTTTGATGCCTACAAATGATGATGGGAAGGGGCACGTGACTAAATCGATCAAGACGGAATCGAGCTAAGATGGAATCGAACTAATCCATGTAAAATTAGTCTAGTTAAAACTGATGGAATATAGAGATATTCAAATCAGTTATGCTTCTATTATTTTTGAATATTTATTGTAATTCTCCTGAATTTCAATCTTTAGGTCTATAGAACTTGTAATCCCTATGGAAAATGAGGGGGAAGGGCAGGCATTTGCTTTGGAGGGATGGGGATCAGTCGGTAATAGATTCCAAAAAAGTTTTTGTTGAAAAGTTTCAACTATGGTATAAGATGTATTGATAAGAACAAGTGCTTTAGTGCGATCCGGATAATCATGATAGGTGACTTGAGCAACTCCTCCCCCTGCAGAATGTCCCACTACTGCCCACTCATCCATTTTTAGGGTATCTTGGAAATTAATGAAATCCTGTCGCAAACGGTCTAAATTATATCCCTTTCGGGGTTTATCGCTTTTCCCATGCCCTCTCCCATCTAAAGCAATTACCTTATACTCCATATTTACTAAAAGTGGAATTTGCTCGCTCCAAAATGCCGTACTCGCCCCCCACCCATGATATAAAAGAATATTTCTCCCATCTTCTCGCCCATGAATCTCATACCACATGCGAACTCCATCATCTAATTCGAGATATGGCATTTATGTCACCAGTCTTTCTATAAATATTTAATCAAAGTAAATAAAATTCATAAGGATGAAGATATAAAAAATAAAATCCTTTTTACAACGGAACGGCTCCTGGTAGAATGATAGTTAATCCATTTGCGATATTTATCTCCTCTAAACGTCCATCTAAAGTGATATATACTAGTTCATCGATTTTAGAAGCGTTCTCGGGATTGATGAAAAACTCTTTTATATCTGAGACTTTTCGCACATTCGTGACAATATATCCTGTTTCTTGATAGGATTTCCCTATTTCTAATCGATTATTTCTTGCATCTTCAATAATATTTTCAATTAACGATTGAGAAATTGAGATCTGGCTATGGTGTGTTGGATGAGATATCTCTGGTGTTTTTTCATCTAATGGTACCAATTGTCCATCTTTTTTTCGGAGAAAGAGGGTATTTTCTTCATTTCGTACGATATTTATAGGAAATCCTTCTGTATCAACAGGTGAATAAGATGTTTCAGTATTTAAAGGTCTTATATCGGAGGTAACCAATGGTAAATCCGGTGATATATTCACTGCTCTGTGAAAATAATAAGGAATAACATTGAACATGTCTCCTTTCTTGGCTAAAATAATGCTCGTATCCTTTAATTGAGGCGAGGTCTGAATGAAAGCAATTTCTCCCATTACGACACGATACACCTCAAATTCGCCATTTACATGACGATTCCCCTTCGTATGATAACATTCAAACATTTCATTAGGCTCCTAATAATTGAATGATTTATAGTAAGTCGTTGAGTTTTTTAAGTTTGATTCCCTTTATTATCCATATGGGGAAAAGCGTTCTTTTTTCTGAGGGACATGGTGAATCTATTCAAGGTCGTATTTTTGGTCCTATTACCACTTTATACGAAATTCTCAAAAAATTTCACTATAGATTTAGTTATTCTGGCGAAATTCGGCTTAATCGGCAAACATTACGCCATTATGATTTACTTGTTATATACTGCCCTACAAGCTCTTTCACGCAGCGCGAAATTTCGGATATTCAGAGCTTTATTTCACTAGGGGGGAGGCTTTTGTTGATTGGAACTCCTAATAACCCTCTGGCATCAGCAGTTCCTGCTCGATTAATGCGTGTTATCACTAAATTTATAGGTAACTTCATGCACATCCCAAACATTGCTGGAAAAGTAGCAGATTGCTTGAATGATCTCTCCCGAAAATTCGGAATCTTCTTCGTCTCTGATTGGATTCGTGGGGGCGAAAATTATTTTTCTCCTTCATCCGAATCTGGGTATGGGAATCCCCCTACACGATTCAGAATTCCCATCATCACTCATTTTGAATCACATCCGATTTTCAAAAAAATTCCACGCTTTTATTACCAAGGATGCTCTCTTGCATTAACAAAGGAAGCAAAGCCTTTGGCTTATAGCGATCCGGATACACGACCACCCAAGGCTATCGTAATGGCAACTGCGCAATTCGGAGAAGGTTACGTCTTCGCCACAGGTTCTCCTCTAATGTTTTCCGATTATTATGTACCTGAATTAGGGATTCGATGTCCTTTTCACGCTCAACTCGCTTTGAATATTTTCACTTGGTTGACTCGAAAAGGGAGATATGAGCCCTCCTACGAAAAACCTTCTCTGAATGAGAAAGTTTGTCCCTTATGTGGTTATAGAAATTCCAGAACTCAGTATTTTTGTGAGAAATGCGGAAATGCTATTTAACTGGGATCTTTTATTTTCTTTCTACGTAGTAATCGATGATATTGTAAGGCAAAGCGATGTGCTTCATCTCGAATCCGCTGAAGGAGGAATAAAGCTGGAGAATCTGGCGATATTACGATTGGATTTGGATTATTTGGAACAAACACATGCTCAAACCGCTTTGCAAGCCCTATTGTAGGAAGATTGCCTAAATTTAGTTTTATTAAAACTTTTAATGCAGCATTTAATTGTGGTTTCCCTCCATCTACCACCACCAAATCTGGGAGGGCTTGATCTTCTTTTAACAGCCTTTGATAGCGTCGTTCAATAACTTCTTGCATCATAGCGACATCGTTCGCTCCGGTAACTCCTCTAATCTTGAAACGCCGATATTCACGTTTTTCAGCTTTGCCATTGATAAAGACAACTAATGAACCTGTCGGATCTGTTCCACTGAGATTCGAGATATCGAATGCCTCAATTTTAATTGGTTCTCGTGGTAATTTCAAAATTTTCTTTAATTCAAGAACTCCAAGTGATATTTCTGACTTTGTTGAAAGAACTTTTTGATGAATGATGGTTTTTTCAAGAGCCCAAATTTGGTCCCGTAGGACAGCGGCAACCTCATAATTTAATTCTTTTGCTGCTTGATCCATTTTCTGTTTCAGTTGTTCGATGAGATCTTCCTTTTTCCCTGCTAGAATTGCCTCGATATTAGCAATATTATTGAGATATTCTTCTTGTGTAATTTTTCCAACACAAGGGGCCGAACATCGTTTCAGTTGATATTTGAGACAAGGACGAACTCGTTTCTTTCGTGATGGATAACACGAACATACAGGAAATATCTTAAAAAGAAAATTCAAAGTTCGCTTTATCGCTCCAACATCTGTATATGGACCGAAAATGCGTTTATATTTTTGCAAATCAGCTTTTTTCCGATGCCGTCGCACCAGTATTCGTGGAAAATCTTCATCTGTAATAACAATATAGGGAAAACTTTTGTCATCTTTTAAATTAATATTGTATTTTGGATTGTATTTTTTAATGAGTTCTGCTTCTAATAACAATGCTTCAATCTCGGAATTTGTAAGCATGAATTCGATATCTGTCGCCTGATTAATGATAAATGAATCTGTTGGAACGCCTTCTTTAGGCGAAAAGTGTGATTTTACTCGATTTTTGATCGATTTAGCTTTTCCTATATATAACGCTTTCCCTTCGGCATCTTTGAAGAGATACACTCCTGTAGAATCAGGTAACTCCTCTATTTTCATTTTAAGTTCTGTTTTTATCCTGAAATCCATTATCCTTTACCAATTCTGATATCTTAAATTACTTACTTAACTCGTGGGGCCCGACCACACCACATTTGGAACTCCGTTTTGCCGTGCGACCTTTGCAAGATATTCCATTTTTTCCCGCGTAACAAGAGGCGTATTTTTGAACGCCCAATCAATTCCTAATCGCTCGTATTTGGCTTTACAAAGGTTCACAAATGCGCAGAGATCATAGCGTTTTACTGCAGGCAATAAATGGTCTTTGATAAACCGCGCTATCTGGGTTATATTTTCTTCAGAATCGGTATGCCTTGGGATGATTGGAGTTCTAATCCACATAGGGATTTCTTGTTGTGCAATATATTTCGCATTCTCTAGTATGCGTTCGTTGGAGACCCCTGTATATTCTTTATGCTTTTCAGAATCCAATATTTTAAGATCATATAAAACCAAATCAACGTAGGGTAGAACTCTCTCTAAATTTTCTCTCTTTACATAGCCACAAGTATCAAGTGCTGTTTGGATGTTATTCTGTTTACACAGTTTCAAAAATTCGGTAAGCGGTTCTATTTGCATCGTCGCCTCGCCCCCCGAACAGGTTACCCCACCCTGAGATTGCTCATAAAATGGACGATCTTTTTCAATTTCCACAAAAAGATTCTCAATCGTGTATTTTTTTCCGATCAATTCAAGCGCAGTACTCGGGCAAGCTTCGGCACAGGCTCCACATCGCCGACACCTTGCGCGATCAATTTGTAGACCAGCTTTACTAAATGTTAAGACGTTATGCTCGCACGTTTGAATACAAGTTTGACAGCCAATACATTTAACTCCTATCCATATGAGCTGTGGACGCGGATCAATTCCCTCAGGGTTATGACACCACCGACATTTTAAGGGACACCCTTTAAAAAAGACCGTGGTTCGAATTCCAGGACCATCCTCAGTTGATAACTTCTGAATATTGAAAATCATTGCGGATAAATCGCCCATTTTTTCCATTCAACCATAATCTCCAAGATTTCACTAATTATTTAATGAATAAAACTAATAAGAATTTTTTTTCTGACGCGTAGGTTGTCAATTCTTCTTGATAAGAAATAATCGTCAAAAAAAGAGATATGTAAGTCAGAATGGTGTAAATTGGTGCGAAAGATTAGGACGATATATTAAAATGTTTGTTGATGAACTTGACTACTTCATGGACATTGGTTCCAGGACCATACACGCCAGCGAAGCCTCGTTTTTTATAAAGTTCTTGATCTTTCGGAAGTATGATTCCGCCTAAAAGCAACATGCGATCTTTTATTCCTTTTTCTTCAACGATATCCAAAAATTCAGGGATGAGGATCTTGTAACTCGAACTTAGAATTGATAAGCCGATAATATCGACGTCTTCATCGATGCTTGCTCGGACGATTTCCTTTGGCATAGCATTGCCGATGTAGATAACTTCGTATCCTGCATCTCGGAATACGCGGTTCACGTATTTAATGCCTCTATCATGTCCATCCAGTCCTGGTTTTGCTGTTAAAACTTTAAGCTTTCTAGATGTCATAAACGCCCTCCTTACTCGTCCATAAATCTATGTGGGGGCCATATGGCGTCATAACATTCTCCCAAGGTCGCTCCTGCTTTATAGGCTTCGATGAGAGGTCGCATGATATTCACGCTGCGATCTTTTACTTTGGCATCGCATACCCGTCGCAAATTATCCATGGCTTCTTTCCATTTTTGTGGATCTCTTTCTGCTCTTACTCGTTTTACACGGGCAATTTGATGTTGAGCAACTTCTTCAGGAATTTCGTGGATTTCGATATCCAATTTTTCATCTTTTAACACGTATTTATTAACTCCAACTACCACACGCTCCCCTGTTTCGATGGCGCGATGATATTTGTAAGCATTTCTTTCTAGCAGATTTGCAATCCAACCATTCTCCGTTAAAACTACAGAGCCTCCTTTTTCTTGCATTTCACGAACCATCGCAAGTATTCTCCCTTCCAACTCATTAGTTAAGGCTTCTACATAATAAGAACCTGCTAATGGATCTATTGTATCCATAATTCCAGATTCTTCCGCGATGATTTGCTGAGTTCTTAAGGCAATCATGGCAGCTTTCTCTGTTGGAAGTCCCCATGCTTCATCATAGGCATTAGTATGTAACGATTGGGCACCTCCCATCACGGCAGCCGCCGTATGTAATGTCCCTCTTATGATATTGTTTAAAGGTTGCTGAGCCGTATAGGCTATACTACTATTTTGAACGTGCATCCGAACCAGCATTGCTAGGGGATTTGTCGCCCCTTTTTCCTTCATTAATTTATACCATACTCTTCGCGCCGCTCTAAACTTAGCTACCTCTTCAAAAAAGTCATTTTCGCAACAAAACATAAATGATAATCGCTCGCCAAATTCATTGATATTTAACCCCCGCTCTATGGCTTTATCAACGAACGCAAGTCCATTGGAAAATGCAATGGCTATCTCTGATACGGCATCTGCTCCTGCTTCTCTTATATTTCGCCCTACTATGGAAATTGGATACCATTTTGGCATGTATTTGGAGCAAAACTCAATGATATCGACGCATATATCGATAGCGTACTCTATCGCCCCTTTACCTCTTCTTGTGATATCCGAGGCAAGCGCTCCACAGCCTTGGATGGCGTTGAACATATCGCTCTGCACGGTGCCGCGTAAGGTGGAAATGTCTACTCCATCGAGCTCCGCCATAGCGATGTACATACACAATACATGAATCGCCGTTATCTGCGAAACTGAATATTTCTGATAATCAATATCCTTAAAAATTGCCCTCATATCTTCCAGACAACAACAATTTACGCCATCTTTCCCAATTTCGCCTTTTGCTCGTTCATCATCTGGATCAATTCCTCGATGTGAAGGTAAATCGTAGATAATGTTTAATCCTGTCTGACCTTGCTCTATCAAGAATTTTAAACGTTTATTCGTATCCTCAGGCGTGCCCGTGCCAGCTATCAGGCGTTGCGTCCAAAATCTACCACGATGCATGGTTGGATAAACCCCTCTCGTGAAAGGTGGGACACTAGGATAGCCAAGATCACGCCCATAATCCAAATCTTCTATATCTCGAGGTGTATACAATCGTTTAATTTCGATCCCAGAAACTGTCTCAAACTTCTTTTTTCTTTCTGGAAACTTCATCATAAACATTTGCACAAATCGATCCCAATCTTCATAACTCTTTATATTCTTAATGTAATTAATCATGGTTTCCTTCAATTTCTGTAACGAACTCGTTTTCTTCTTTTTCTTTTTTTCGGTCATCTTTCTGCCACCATCTTTAGAACTACCTCAATTTTCAGATTTATTACAGCATCCAACGATCTTCAGAGTTTTTTATTGATGTGTTATTGTCTTAGAGTCCTCTTTAGAGGGATTAATTAATTTATTGCCTTCTGTAGCGGAGAAAATTGAAAATTAAAAACTACTTATTAGGCAAAAAAAAGGAAAAAATAAAAGATTATTGATAGATATAGATAGTCCGGGTTTTTCGGTCGTAAAGAGTGCCATTGCTAAAGTATAAGTCAATATAGTATTCAATAGTCATTGAGGGCGAACCGGCGGGAAGGCGTCCTGTAATCTGTGGAATAATTCCGACATATTGGGTAGGAAGTAAGCTAAAATTCGCAATAAAATAGGTATAATTCTGTCCATCAAAATTTGGTGTAAGTTCTTGTCCACCAAAAGATACGTTGAAATATTGGCTTTGTGTGCTGATATTAAGAGTAACATCAAATCCTTGATTAGTGAATCCATTATTAATCAAAAGTTCGAGGTTATTTGATGTCCCTGAATATGTATTTGCTTTGGAAATAGCAGGTGCTCTAATTACATTTAAAGAAAGTACCCCTTCGGGAATTTCGGCGGTAATATTTAATGAATCATAAGCTTCCATGGTACTATTCCCTATTCCGATATCATTCGGATCAAAACAATTAACAAGGGCAACTCTTTTGAGAGTTTCCTTACCAGTACCTGTCGTTTCATAAACTGGAATAACGAAATAAAGGGATCCTGCTAAGGGATAAATAAGATAATTACCGAATCTTTTGTTGGGTAGAAGCTGGAGAAACTGGGCATCTTCCTGCTCATATGCTGCCCTTGCTGCGGATAATCCAATCATTTGCGTTTGTCCTAATGTCCCATTCCGATAGAATGTCACGCGTCCTAATTTATCGACGAATTCTCCATTCTCAATAATATAGAATCCAACGAGATTGCCAACTTCTGCTCCTTTAAATTCGACAAAGGAAGCGCCAACATATGTAAGTCCATATCCAATATCGTACATTATATGGTGTAAATCTGTTGCAGGTGGGCGCTCGAAGAAATCGCTCCCACTTCGCCAGATATTAGGATCCGTGACATGATAGGTATAATCGATCTCGAGCTGATATTCATTTAATATTTCAGGGTATTTCAATTGCAATGTGAGCCAGGAGGGCATTGGTTGCCAATTGTACATTTTGCTATAAATATTGAGAAACTCATAAGGAAAATTTTGGAAGGTTCGATTGTAATAGTAAAAATCCATTGTCCCTAAACATGTATCAACTAAGACAACGCCTAACCATCGTACAATATCTGATTGAATATACGCTGAGAATGCAGGAAAGTCTAAGATGATATCGACACAATAGTACATCTTTTTGTTATTTCCATCAAAAACTAGGTAAGGATC
>Ga0180301_10002005_pt1 | contig 16006 bp, 16 predicted proteins | sample GuaBasSediGuay16_FD_121797 | JGI IMG/M metagenome (GOLD analysis project Ga0180301, IMG submission 121797) | Subseafloor sediment microbial communities from Guaymas Basin, Gulf of California, Mexico - Guay16, Core 4569-2, 12-15 cm | ecosystem: Environmental > Aquatic > Marine > Hydrothermal... | reverse complement strand
GTTAGCGTTCATAGTAACGGTGCAGCTGCCTGTTCCGGAGCAGGCTCCTGACCAGCCCGCAAACTGCCAGCCTGATTTTGGAGAAGCGGTCAGTTTCACTGAAGTACCGGGGAAATATTTTTCTGAACAATCTGTTCCGCAGTCAATGCCGGTGCCGGTGACGGTTCCCGAGCCAGTTTTGGAAACAGAAAGAGTGTACTTAATATCATAGTTTGCCGTGCAGATAGTATCCCCAGAAGGCATTGAGAAAGTGATTTCATTACTATCACTTTCCTTGCAGCCTGACCAGTTTTTGAAATAATAGGTTTTCTGTCTCCGTACCGGACCATGTTTTGTCCAAATAGTTTCAGTTACAGTATAATTGTCCACGGCCTCCAAAGAAATAGAAGTTCCGGGAGATATATTTTCTTTTGTATAGTTAGTGGTGCCGCTAAAACCAGAAGGAGACCCAGTTATGGAAGCGCCATCATATGGAGTTGACCTAACGAAGAGGGTAGCTGTTTCTTCCCCTCCGTTTCCTTCTTCCTCACAGGTAAAAGTTTGGCTAACGCAGTTGTTTCTTTCCTTAGATTCTGTTACTCTTCCCGTAGCGTCAGCACAAATTTGATATTTATGGGTGCCTTTCGTACATTTCCAAACACCATTCCATTCTTCGCCTTCAGTTTCTCCCGGATCTAAAGCGTAAGTTGTTTGATCATAGGTATAATCATAATCTTTGTCGTTGTCTTTATCGATGTACAATCTGGTATAGGACCAATCCGCTGGACAAAGCCCCTGATTTTTAACCTTACCCGTAAAGCTTATTGCATCTCCGGCATTAGGAGATGAAGGAGAATACCTGTGAGTAGAAATAATTAGGTCTGGCAGCCAAGTAACCTTTAAACAGTTATTGTTTTCATCACTTTCTGGAATCCACCCATTTGAAGCCGCTGCTCCGTTAGGCCCGGCCTTATCAGCGCAAACCTCAATAGTCTCTGAATTATTGGAACAGGTATAATCATAATAAACAAATGATTCGTTGGAAGATTGGCCGGATGCTAAGTTTGATACCGGATCGGAATTCACTTGGTTACCGTCAATATAAAGATAAGACCTGCTTTCGCCGGCTCCAACCTCCCCCTGATTTTTGATGGTATATTTTATAATATTGCCGTCTAACCAGATATCGGTGATAATTAGATCTGGCTCCTTTGGTATAAATTTACAATCACTGTTACATATTCCTCCTGATACTGTTGAATTAGGAGCCTTTTCATCACATTCATCATCTGCTCCACAGGCCGATTCGCATTTACCATCACCGGGATTACCTTCGTTGCTACAGCTAGAAGGAAAACCGGCGCAACCAGCATAAATTTCAAAGGTGTCACCCCTTATATATTGTTCTGTTTTCCCATTACAACTAACGCATTGGGATTGGGATGCATCCCAGACACCGGTTTTAAGGCAGTCCTTGCAACTGGGAGAAGGAAAAGGAAGACACCCATCTATAGCAGTACAACTTTGGCCATTATTACCTGTCAGAAAGCGGCTTTCACTGCATTTTCCGCTCGTATCGCTACAACTGTGGTACCAAACAAACCTTCCCTCGTATGGAGTATAACGTTCAACGAACCCAATGATGCCAAGTTTTTCAACAGCATCTTGCATAGCGCCATAGCGACAATCATCGGGAGAAATTTGCCACCAACAGCTCATTTTACAATACCCTTCCACCACGCTCGGCAAAAGAAAGATAAATAACCCAAAAATAAATATTAAAAATAAGTTTTTTGGTTTCATATGGCTCTTTTTAGATTTTACCACAGACAACTAATCAAAGCAACCAGGCAAAACTATCTATATTATTTATTTTATCAAAATTTATTAAGATTTACAAAAAGTTGACAGATTAATTTAATAAGGTATAATTTATTAGTATCCTTAAAAACTAAATAGGGATAGAAAGATAAAAGAAAGGAGGTAAAAGAAATTGAAAAAGTTGGTAATTGCAGTTTTGGTATTAGTGATAGTTCTTATAGCCATTTACATATTTGGTGCAAATGGCCCCTCGACTCAGCCTGCTCAAAATACTCCCGAACCAGAAACTCCTTCCGAAACCCTTGTAGACACAGACCGGGACGGGCTTAGCGACTGGTTTGAAAAAAATATCGCCGATTTAGATCCATTGGTGCCGAACGATAGATATGCAATAATACTAAACACCATTACCATACATTATTCAATCCCTTATTACACAAAACAAAGAAGAGAAGAAACGACAAACCTTAAAACTTTCCTGATTGAAGAAGAAAAGTTTGCATCGGAGAATGTCTTTTTGTTTATGGATATGGAAGCTACCTATGATAATTTCAAAAGTGCGGTTGATTGTTTGGCAGAAATCTCCGATGAAAATGATTTGGTTTATATTTTCATCCAAGCTCACGGTGGTCCGGGAGGATTTGTCTTTCATTCCGGGATAGACCCTTCAGAAATTGAAATTTCCGATGAACTGATAGAACAAAGGAGAGATTGGTATTCGGAAGGAACTTCATTGGAAGAAATAAGAAAGGCTCAGCAGGACTACGAAGCAGAAGTAAGAGGTAAGGATTTTTCAAACTCCGAACTAAGCCAACTGCTTGGCAAAATAAAACACAATAAGATGTTTCTATTAATTGAATGGTGCCATTCAAATGAAGCGATATATGAGATTTCGGGGGAAAGACTGGTAGTCATAACCGATATTCCTTTAAGCCAATTTACTGAAAAATTAATCTTGGGCATAGTTTCGCCGTACGCTCTTTACCGAAATCTTGAATACGACATAAGACATACGAATGAAAAAGCAGAAAAACTGAACACTCTGCCTTTAGTGGACGACGGAAACGGCTATCCTTCTATCAAAGAAATCTGCCGGGCTTTTGATGAAAGCCCGAACATAAAAGAAGTTAACGGAAAAGCGGTAATTACAGACCCTCAAAATTTGGCAGATAATTTCTATTTCGGCGAAGCTGAAATCGGAAATTATCGGGAGACAGACCTTTATCTTCTGTCATATCCTTAACCGATTACAAAATCCCAGGCTGATTCCTCAATTCCGGTCTGGGATTTTTTATTCTTTATCCTTTTGCTCTTAATCTGGCAGCAGTAAGACGTGTTTTGCCTCCAACGTTCCATCAGCTTTTAGGTAAACGCCGACTTCTACTTTATTTCCGATGTTTATTTCTTCAAAAGAAATCTTTTTTATTTTTTCTCCCGATTCTGCATCTTCTGGTTGGGTTAAACGATAAATTGAGACTTCTTCCCCAATTGGAACAGCAAGAATATCTTCTTCGGATTTCAGGGTTAAAGTCCGGCCGGTTATTTCTACAACTTCACCAGAAGCAGTGGTAGTGATATTTCCAATAACCCTTGATTCCATTAACTTTGCCAAAGGAGACGGGGCTTTCGGAACGAAAACCAAACCCAGAAGCAGTAAAATTAAAACGCCGATAATTATTAAAAATAATTTATTGTTTTGCATTTCTCGCCATAAAGTTTATTAACGACTACGACCTTTGCCTCTGCTTTAATTTTAATTTTTTGGTAAAAAAGTGCAACCAAAAATAAAAATCCCGCAAATTTTTCCAAGCTTCTTTTCATTAAGCTATTCCTTGATCTTAATCACCTCGTCGATCAGGCCGTAATCTTTGGCTTCGGGAGCTGACAAATAAAAATCGCGGTCGGTGTCTTTTTCCACTTTTTCCAGGGATTGGCCGGTGTGCTTGGCCAAAATTTTGTTCAATTTTTCTTTAATCTTGACAATCTGTTTGGCGGTAATTTCAATTTCCACGGCCTCTCCCGTCACTCCGCCTGCCACCTGGTGAAGCAACACCTGGGAATTGGGCAAAGCGAATCTTTTGCCCTTCTGGCCTGCCGCCAGCAAAGTGGCTCCCATGGAAGCTGTCATGCCCACGCACACCGTGGAAATTGGGCATTTGACATACTGCATGGTGTCATAAATAGCTAAGCCAGCAGTAACAGAGCCTCCAGGAGTATTGATATATAATTGAATATCTTTTGCAGAATCTTTGGAAGCCAAAAACAGCATCTGGGCGATAATGGAATTGGCCACGGTATCTGTAATGGGACCTGCCAAAAATATGATTCTTTCTTTCAAAAGCCGGGAATAAATATCGTAGGCTCTTTCTCCGTATTGGCTTTTCTCTATTACTGTTGGTATAAGATTCATAGATTCGATTATTTAAATTAAAGCGTTAACAAGTTAAAGAGTTAACGGGTTAAACTCGTTAACTCGTAAATCCGTTAATTTTTTAATTCCCAATAAAACTTTCGAGAAGTTGCAAAGTTTTCTCGTTGCGGATTACTTCTTTAGTGTACTCTTTTAACTGGTTTTCGTCAATATTCTGGACGTTGGGATAGCTTCTTAAAATCTTATCCGTCTCTTTTTTTATTTCTTCTTCCGAGGCCCGAATGTTTTCCTTTTCGGCTACGGCCTTCAAAACCAAAAGGTTTTTCACTCTTTTTTCGGCTTCGGGCAAAAGAGACTGAGCCAACTCCTGCTCAGTTTTTTGAATCTTTTTCAAATAATCCTCAAAGCTCATTTGAAGCATCTGTGAAACCTGCTGCTTGAGATTATTCAAGATAAGATCTCTTTCCCTTTGCACCATGTCTTCTGGAATTTCGATTTCCGCTTCCTCTGCAACTTTTTGCAGAATTTCCTGCCTGACTCTTTCTTTTTCCCTTCTTTCTTTTTCCTGCCTTATTTTTTCGATTTCTTCTGGGGTAACCTTAACTTCTCCCTTTTTGACCTGGGAAGCGATTTGCTTGTAATCTGGAAGTTTTTTGATTGACGCTTGCATAAATTGGCGCGTAATTAATTATTAGTTCTTTGTTTGTCGTCCTTTTGTCTCTCTGCCTTGGTCGGATTTTCTCAGTGCGGCTGGAGAAAAGGAAGTTGCCCCACTGAAAATTTCCTGCCTTGAACTTTACAGCATCATTGCTTCCTTCGGGAAGAACACTCCTGAATACCTGAATGATTGAAAAAAAACTGGAAGATTTAAAAACACAAAGCGCCGATTAATCTCGGTGCTTTTTCTATCATACCAGAAAGCCGACAATCAGCAAAGCCACTATGTTCAAAACCTTAATCATTGGGTTAATTGCGGGACCGGCACAATCTTTATACGGATCTCCCACGGTATCGCCGGTGATTGCTGCCTCGTGAGCAAAACTGCCTTTCCCTCCCAAGTTTCCCTCTTCAATGTATTTTTTGGCGTTGTCCCAAGCCGCTCCGCCGGAAGTCATGGAAATGGCTACGAAAATGCCGGTCACTACGCTGCCAATGAGCAGTCCCCCCAGAGCTTCCGGCCCCAGCAAAAACCCTACCAGAATCGGAGCTGCCACAGGAATCAAGGCCGGCTTTACCATTTCTTTCAAGGCGGCTTTGGTGACAATGTCTACGCATTTACCGTATTCGGGCTTCCCTTTCCCTTCCATCAAGCCCGAGATTTCTTTGAATTGCCTTCTCGCTTCTTCCACTACTTTTTGGCCGGCTTTCCCTACAGCAGTCATGGCGTAAGAAGCAAAAAGATAAGGCAACAATCCCCCCAAAAAAAGACCTATCAATACTTTGTAGTCTTCAAGATAAAAAAGCATTTTTACTCCCAGTGCCTGAATTTCCTGGGCGTAAGCGGAAAACAGCACCAATGCCGCCAGCCCGGCTGAAGTTATGGCGTAAGCCTTGGTGACGGCTTTCGTGGTATTGCCCACCGCGTCCAGGGAATCTGTCACTTCTCTAATTTCTTTTCCCAAGCCCGCCATTTCGGCTATTCCGGAGGCGTTATCTGTAATGGGGCCGTAAGAATCCAAAGCCACGATCATCCCTGCTAAAGAAAGCATAGAAACTACGGCTATGGCCAGTCCCATCATCCCTCCCAGCCAAAAACTAACTAAAATTCCAAAAGAAATCAGGACAACGGGGAGAGCGGTGCTTCTTAATCCCACCGCCAGTCCCTGAATGATGTTTGTGGCATGACCCGATGTAGAAGCTTCGGCGATGGACCTGACGGGCTGATATCTCTTGGAAGTGAAGTAATCGGTTATCAAAAACATTCCTCCGGCGACAACCAGTCCCATCAGAGCTGGCACATAAAGCTGCCAAAAAGAAAGGTCGATCGAAGAAACAGAATTATTGATGACAAAGATAAAGCCCAAGGCGGAAAGCAGGGAAGATCCTATCAGGCCCTTGTAGAGGGTGAAAACTATGCTCTGGTTTTTCTTCAGCTTTACCAAGAAGCTGGCCAGTATGAAAGACAAAATGGCCACCGCTCCCAAGAAAAGAGGCAACTGTATGATGGAAGACTCTCCGGGGAAAATCAAAGCTCCCAAAATCATGGCCGCCACCATGGTAACCAGATAAGTTTCAAAGAGATCCGCTGCCATGCCGGCGCAGTCCCCGACGTTGTCCCCCACCTGATCGGCTATCACTGCGGGATTCCTAGGGTCGTCTTCCGGAATTCCCTTTTCGATTTTGCCCACCAAGTCGGCCCCCACGTCAGCGGCTTTAGTATATATTCCTCCGCCCAGCCTAGCGAAAAGAGAAATCAGGGAGGCTCCGAATCCTAAAGCTATAAGGGGTTTTAAATCCTGAACCAAAAGATAAAAACCCGAAATGGAAAGCAGGCCCAATCCCACCACCAGCAATCCTGTTACCAAGCCTCCGCGGAAAGCCAGATCCAAGGTGGGAGGCAGGCCTTTCTTGGCGGCTTCTGCCACCCTGACGTTAGTCTGGGTGGAAACCATCATCCCCACGAATCCTGCTGCCGCCGAAAACAAAGCTCCCAGCAAAAAACCGGAAGCAATCTTAAATCCCAAAAACACCCAAAGAAGCAAAAACAAAACAAAAGCAACCACGGCCACGCTTTTTGACTGTCTTTTTAAATAAGCTATAGCCCCTTCTCGAATATAATTTGAAATGGCTATCATCTTTCCCGATCCGCGGGGAGCCCTCCGTATCTGCCTAATCAGAAAAACAGCGAAAATGATGGCAAAGACGGAAACGATAACGGGAATAAAAAGCATAAGTAATAATTTTAATATTAAATGTTCAATTTTAAATAAATTTTAAATGTTTGAAAATTAATTAATTAAAAATTGATTATTCTTTCTTGGCTGACTTTTTATCCTTGGTTGATTTTTTAGCTTTTGCTTCTGTTTTGGATTTAGCCTGTATTTTAAATTTCTCCGGTTCGGGTTCGGCTGTGGCCTTCGTTTCGCTGGATTCGGGCGACCTCACATCAATCTTCCAGCCAGTTAATTTGGCAGCCAGCCTAACGTTTTGGCCGTCTTTGCCGATAGCCAAAGACAGTTGGTCTTCGGGAACCACGGCCAGGGCTTTATTCTTTGGAAGCTGCTTTACTTCCAAAACCTTGGCGGGGGACAAAGCGTTGGCAATATATTCTTCGGGTTTTTCCTTCCATTCAATAATGTCGATTTTCTCGCCTCCCAGCTCATTGATGACAGCTGTCACTCTGGTTCCCCTCTGCCCGACCATGGAACCTATGGGATCCACGCCTTCTGCGGTCGAAGCAACGGCTATCTTTGAACGGGAGCCGGCTTCCCTGGCCACAGATTTGATTTCCACGGTGCCAGCTGAAACTTCGGGAACTTCCAGCTCGAAAAGCTTGGAAATTATCTTGGGATAAGCGCGGGAAAGAAAAATGACGGGGCCTTTTGGGGTCTCTTCCACTTTCATTACAAAAACCTTCAGCCTCTGCCCCGGCCTGTAAAATTCTCCGTAAACCTGCTCCTCTCTGGGCAAAATTCCCAGGGTCTTGCCAATGTCTATGAACACCGTTCTTCCTTCCACTCTCTGGACGATGCCCGAGATTATTTCTCCTTCTTTTGATTTGTATTCCGAAAAGATAACGTCTCTTTCCGCTTCTCTGATTCTCTGCAGGATAACCTGCTTGGCGGTTTGGGCGGCAATCCTGCCATAGTCTCCCCGGGTTTCTAAGGTTTGTTCCAGGTCCTCCCCCGCCTTTATTTTGGGATTTATCTTTTTGGCTTCTTCCAGCATGATATGCTTTTCAGGATTGAAGCGGATTTTCTTCTCTTCTTCTCCTTCTTCCCCGGAAGCTTTTTTTTCTTTCAGCTGCTCCAATTCCTCTTCGGAATAAATCATATCTTTGGTTACCACTTGCTTTACCTGCCAAAACTTAACCTGGCCCGTTTTAGGATCGAGCTTGGCCTTGATTATCTGTCCTTTTTTTCCGTAATCCTTTTTGTAAGCAGCGGCAATCGCCATTTCAATGGTTTCAATCACCCTTTCCGAAGGAATTCCCTTTTCTTCTGCAATCTGGGCAATTGCCGATGTAAAGTTTTTCAATTCCATAATTTTAAAAAGAAAGTCCGTTTTCCAACGGACAAACCCTTTCCTTTCTGTCCCAAACTAATTATATCATATCATGTGAAAAATGCGTGTCAAGGACTCCAACAAATCCTGATGTGTATTTAAGAGACAGTCTTCACTACATTATTATATTTTAAACGCTTCCCACAAATGTTGCCCGGCTGATCGCAACAGACAATGCTCATCTTTGTCTCTCGGGATCAGCCACCAAGTCGCCTATTAACACCCACAAAGCGTCAAGGGGGTTTAACAAATTTTACAGAGTATGCTATAATACCTTGTTGAAACAATCTAGCTTGAGAACATTCTTAAGAATAAGTTAAATATCATATACTGGTGGAGGTCCAGCCTCCAACCAATTGGGAGTCTATCCTCACTCCTCCTTGTGGGGACCCCGTACGGGGATAATGGTCCTGGCCCAAAGCCTTGTACCCAAAGACTCCCAGCTGGCTGGAGGTCGCCCCTCTTTCCCAAAATCCGCATACCAGTTATAAAAAATACTCTTTAAGGTTAGCGAGCAGGGAAATTAAAACTCCGATTCTGTCGCCATTTCTTTGGGAAAAGGGTAGCATCTAGCTACCCTTTTTTATTTTAATAAACTCAAATGTTTTTTAATTTCTCTCCAAAAACTTTTTTAATATTCCAAATAAATAAAACCATTAATCATTTCTTCGGCTACACCCCGCTCCCACAAAAAATCCAAGACTTGGCCATAAAGCGAATACAGAGCAATGCCTGGAAGGTGCCCGGGGCTCGGCCGGAACACCCAGACCTCTTGAAATCTCCCTTACCCTGTTAAATTTGTAAAAGTACTCGTCTATTAAAAATAACGCTCTCAGGAGTGGTGTCAATAAGTGGACCGTGCCAGATTTGCACTGGCAATCTCCTCAATGCGAATGAGGCGCTTTACTGTTAAGCGAACGGCCCCCTGTTTATTAACCTTAAGGGTTAAACAACTGTTTTATTCTTTTAGCTTCTTTCTCTACAACTTCTCCTTCGTATTCGGCAGCGTGAGCAGCAGTTCCTTCATAACTCGGCATTTTTTGATCGAGATGAAGGTTTGCCTCCAAAGTTTCATGTGAAGCTTCTTTAACGTAAATATGAAATCTGGGGTAGCCAGAGCCAGAGCTACCCAAGGGTCGGGAAAAAACCATTTGTTCACCTTCTTTTTTCTCAAAATAATAGCCCGCCCGCCTCATCAGACTGTAAATATTTTTGGCACTTAGGGTGATTCTCATAGGCCTACTTGAAAATAAATTAGCACGTCGCCAGTATTCTTATTGCCGGCCAAATCCTTGCAGCGAACATAGAATCCGTAAGCCTGGCCGTCCTCAAGGCCGGAGATAACGGCCGTATGGTATCTGTTGTAATCATCGGGAGAAAGTCTGTTTCTCATTGAATCATAATCTACGCCCGGCCGGCGATCATAACGGCAGGAAGCCGCTTCGTCAGTACTCACTCCTATCATTGTGCTCTTGGTGCCGATGGGCAGTGTATCGCCCGTGGGATAGAAATTGGTCCTTTTTGGCGGAGTAAAGTCTTCCGGTCTTTCCACCCAAAAAGATATTACTAAGTCCTCTGTATTCTTGTTTCCTTCTTCGTCCATGCATCTCACGCAATATTCATAGCTTTCACCCTCGCTCAAGGTGGTAATCAAAGCACGGTGCAAAAAACCGTCTTCGGTGGAAAACTCATTTTGCATATATTCGTAATATACTCCGGAAATATCAGAGTATCTGCAAGTAGCCTTTTCGTCCGTTTCCACGCTGAGATAAGTTTCTCTAGTTTGGAAAGGCAAACCGCCGGTAGGTTGAGGGTTAGACAATATAGGAGGAAGGGTATCGGGTTCCCTTGCCCCTTCTGTTTCTTTGGGCTTTTCCGGTTCTTTTTGGGGAGGAGAAACCACCGACTCTTCTTCGGAAATAGGCTGGGAAATCGAACTTTCTGTTTTTGTTTTTTCAACTTCTTTTCCGAAAAATTGGGTTACCTGGGAAAACAAAATAAAGCCCGCTATCGCCAAAAGAACCACTACGATTAAAATATTTCCTTTTTCCTGATGCATAATTAATTTATTCTTATGTCTACTTTAACACATTAAGACGGTTGAAAAAAGAAGTAAGTGCTTTTAATTACTTAGCCCGGTAAATATTATCTCGGCGTCAACGAGTATAAACGAATATATATACGAGTATAAACGAATATATATAAACGAATATAAATGTTGTCATTTTAACGACGATCGTTGTTATTTTGCCAACATTTTAGCTTCAGTTTTAGTTTAAGTTAAAAAGCTTTCTTAGGTGGAGTTCGTTATCAATAGAATCCAGGGTGCCCCAACGCACAAATTTTCTTAGATTAAAGAATTCAATCACAAACTCTATCTCATTTTGACATTCATAAGGAAAAACAAAAACACTTTTTTGAAGTTCATAAAATCCTAACTCTTTTAATTTATCCCGGAATGCGTTTCTTGCTTGTTTTAATTTTTCAGGAATATCAAAAACTACTATTCGCCAACGACCATCCCAATTATTCCTCTCTATTTTTATATTTTGGAAATGATAGGTTAAAGCTTTAAGCTTTCCCTTGTCGGTAAGAAGATAAGTAAAGCTACCATCAGCATTTTCTTTAATTGTAACCAAATGGGACCTGTAAAGATTTCTAATTTCCTCCCGGAGTTTTTTTCTATCGATCTTTTTCCACTCCCGGCTCAAACTTTTGAAAACTTTATACTGTTTATGGAGCGTATAAGAGCACCCCAAAGCTACACCGGAAAGTAAAAGTAACAAGATTTTTTGTTTAGTGGGGCTCATTATTAAACGAAATTTATTATCAATTATTAAAGTTTAAGTTACATTCAAAATGTTGTCAAATTTTGTGCGATCGTCGTTATTTTGACAGCATTTCAGTTAGAATACTACTAATTGAAATACTCTATTGAAATCTACTCTATTGAAATCTACTCTATTGAAATCTACCCCGAAGACCTTTATCTTAAGGGGCGTATTTCTAAAGAAAAATTAACCATTGTCAGGCCGGAGGGAATTGCACCCTCGATCTCCACAGCCCGAGTGTGGCGCCTTAGCTGCTAGGCCACGGCCTGATGTTCCACGTGAAAATTAAATAATTTTGTAAATCCCCCGTATTGGAAAAATAGGAGCGAAGTGACATAAAAAACCAAAGGTTTCTTAAGCCGGGGTCGGGGGATTTACGTAACCCAATATTTCTGCTTGGTCATCTGGTCGCGCTTCATCTCCAGCTGCTCTCTTTCTTCTCTGGCTTTTTGTGACATTTTCTCCAGTTCTTTATCGCTTAATTTTCCCAAATGTCGCATTTCTTTAACCAGCCAGTCTTTTTTGTTCTTTTTAGGATCATTAAGAACGTGTCCCAATAGAATATCCAGGATATGTCCTATTTTAGGACCGGGTTTAATGCCTAATTGTGACATTACGTCCTCCCCGTTCACTTTCAGCATTCTTACAGAGATCGGGTCTCTGCTGATTCTTTCTATAAGGTATTTCAAGTGCCGCAATTTGTAGGGTTCGGCTTTGGGGACTCCCGAGCCAATTCGATCGCAATACCTCACTTGCAGTAATTCTTCCATATTTTCCGGACCCACCTGCCTGACCAATCTTCTCACCGAGTTTTCCGTTACTTCGTCCACGTTGTAATAAAACAAGTGGTATCTTACCAGTTTGGCAATTTTTTCAATGTCTTTTTTGGAAAACCTAAGGCGTTCAAGAATTCTGGCTGTCATTTTGGCTCCTACCACTTCGTGATTGTAGAAAGTGGCATCAGGGCCTTCTCCTCGCTTAACCTTTGGCTTTCCCACGTCGTGAAGGAGAGCCGCCAATCTGACGTATTTGTTAAAACCCTGCTTGGCAGCATAATCCAAAGACCTTAAATAATGCTCGTAGCAGCTGTAGATATGATGTTTGTTTTGAGAAACTCCGTATCCTTCCTCTATTTCGGGGATTATATACTGCAGCAGACCCAATTCCCTTAAAAGATCAATACCACCGGAAGCTCTCTCTGACATTATAATCTTCATTAGTTCATCCCTGATTCTTTCTTGGGAAATCGCCTGCAGCCAAGGGGCATTTTTCTTGATGGCCTCCACGGTTTTGGGCTCAATTTGCCAGCCGTCACCCAAGGTTACGGCAAACCTTACGGCCCTCATCATTCGCAAAGCATCTTCATTAAACCTGTCTTCGGCGTTTCCAACGGCTCGAATAAGTTTATTCTCCAAATCTTTTCGTCCGCCATACGGATCAATTATGTTGAAATTCGCATGTCGAATGTCGAAATTTGTGATTTTTGATTTAGATATTGTTTTGGATTTCGTGCTTCGTGCTTTGGATTTAAAAGCCAGCGCTATCGCATTAACCGTAAAATCTCTCCTGCTTAAGTCCTCTTTGATAGACTTCGCAAACTGAACCTGATCGGGATGACGTTTATCCGTATATTTCGCCTCGGACCTGTAAGTAGTGACTTCAATTTCCTCCAGTTTCGGATTTTTGCTGCCGGTTCTAACGGTCACGGTCAAAAACCTGTTTTCATAAAAACTCCTGGGGAAGATTTTCTGAATTTCTTTCGGTTTGGCATTGGTGGTCACGTCCCAATCTTCGGGCTCCATTCCTCTTAAAAAATCCCTAACGCAACCTCCGACAATGTAGGCTTCAAAGCCTTTATTTTGGAGTTTCTCTATAATTGATTTTACTTCTTTGGGAATAGTCATCAGTATAATCCGAATTTACGAATAATATCCGAATGCTACGAATTTACTATAATATAAAATTTGATTTTTTTCAATTCCGTGTTAGAATGACACTGAGCGCCTGTAGCTCAACCGGACAGAGCGGCGGTCTTCGGAACCGCAGGTTGTAGGCTCGAATCCTACCAGGCGCACTATACTTAAAATGGCGCATACATTGACATTAAACAATAACCTATTAAAATATATGTCTAAGCTCCTCGGTATTACTTCAAAAAAGTTGGCAAAAATTTTAAAGACCCTTGGCTTCCAATTAGACCACGCCGCTAGAAGCCATTTTATTTTTAGCCGGTATCCTACCTTTAGATATCCTACCTTTAAGATAGGATATTCTTTGCCAGTTTTATGATTGTTTACTGGGCGGGGTTTCACGGGAAACATAAATTTGCTATAATGAAGATATGAAAAGAGTATTCCTAATCAGTTTTTTGCTGCTGCTTTTAACGCCGTATTTTATTTCTGCCGCCGGACCACTAGTTCCCTGCGGCCCGGGAACGGATAAACCCGACTGTCAATTCTGCGATTTTTTTGTGCTTATAAACAACGTTTTGAAATTTGCCTTGGAAATCATCGGCTTTGTCGCCGTGGTAATGGCCATAGTCGGGGGAATATTTTTCTTTTTCGCCGGCGCCAACCCGGATGCCTTGAGACAAGCCAAAAGAATCATTCTTTCTGTGGTCATTGGTGTGGTGATTATCTTATCGTCTTGGGCAGTCGTTAATACGATTTTTAACTACTCTGGCATTATTGAAATGCAAGGCTGGCAATGGTGGAACATCCAATGCGCATATTAATTCTTGCCCCCATAGCTCAATTGGAAGAGCAGTTGCCTCTTAAGCAATTGGTTCTAGGTTCGAGTCCTAGTGGGGGCATATGAAAATTTTAGGCACCGAAGGTGCCTATAAATTTTTATCTGCTCTCGCTGTGGCGAAAATCTTGCTCCCGAATTCCAAGCGAAGCGAGGGAATGTCTTCGGGCAACTCTTCAAGTCCTAGTGGGGGCACAGCTTCCTCGCCATAATGGTGGGGATAAATTTTGTAAATTTCTTTTTTTGTTGTACAATGTAAAAAATATGTTGCCGAAAGTCAGAGTTTATCCCAAAAAGATAGAGGCCTATCAAAATTTCATAAGCCAAAAACAATTAAGAGAAATAAAAAGTTTGGCTGAAGAATTGAAAGGGCTGAAAGTAAACATGGTAAACTCCACGCCCCGAGGCGGAGGAGTAGCTGAAATTCTTAAAAGCTTGGTTCCCTTAATGAAAGGGCTCGGTCTGAAAGCCATGTGGTATACTATTCCCGGACGGGAAGATTTTTTCGAAATAACGAAAAAAATGCACAACGCCCTCCAAGGGGAAAAATACGAATTCCCCTTCGCCCACAGAAAAAGGTATCTTGCTCACATGGAAAGATCGGCGGAAATAATGCAGGATATGCGAGCCGACGTTTGGGTCATCCATGATCCGCAGCCGGCCGGAGTTATTCAATTTCTGCCTCGCTTTTATCCGGCAATATGCCGGCTTCATATCGACTTAACTTCTCCCAACCACGAAGTATGGGATTTTGTGTCTGGGTACCTGGCAATGTATGACAAAGTGGTGGTAAGTTCAAAGGAGTTCGTCAAGCCGGAGATTAAAAACAAAAAAGTGATTTTCCCTCCGGCTATCGACCCCCTGCTTCCCAAAAATGAACCCCTGTCGCTTAATATCGCGAAAAGAATCATTGAAAATTTCGGGATAAACCCCAGAAGGCCTTTAGTCACCCAGGTTTCGAGGTTTGACCCCTGGAAAGATCCCCTGGGGGTAATTAAAGCTTACAAAATTGCCAAAAAGAAAATTCCCAATTTGCAGCTGGCCATGGTGGGATTTTTCATGGCTCAAGACGACCCCGAAGCCGTGAGAGTGTTTAACATGGTCAAAAAAGAGGCGGAAAAAGATCAAGACATTTTCCTTTTCGCCGATCTGAATATGTTGGGAAGTATGAGGGTTTCCACTTTTGTCAACGCCATCCAGGTGGCCTCCGACGTCATCGTGCAAAAATCCATAGCTGAAGGATTTGGGCTCACCGTTTGTGAAGCTATGTGGAAAGGCAAACCGGTCATCGGGGGAAACGTAGGCGGAATTAAAATACAAATTGAGGATGGAAAAAATGGCTTCTTGGTTGCCAATTACCGGGAAACTGCCAAAAGAATAGTCCAGCTGTTGCAAAACCCTGAACTTAATAAAAAAATGGGGCAAATGGCCCGTTTGCAAGTCAAAAGAAATTTTCTGATACCCCGGCTCCTAAGAGATTACTTGAAAGTCTTCAGAGAATTAACATTAAAGTATCCTCGCAAAAAAAGAACGCGGGGAAACTCAAAAATAATGTACTAAAAATATGCTAAAACCAGAAGAAAAACTAAAAATAATAGAAAAATATAAACTGCACGGAGCTGACACCGGCTCTCCGGAGGTGCAGATCGCCTTATTGACAGAAGAAATCAAAAGGCTTTTGTTGCACTTGAAAAAGCACAAAAAAGACGTTCATTCCAGAAAAGGACTTTTGAAAATAGTAGCCAAGAGAAAAAAATTACTAGGCTATCTCAAAGAAGAAAGCACAAGGAGGTATAATAATGTAATAAAAAAAGTCGGCCTTAAGCACTAAATTATCAATGTTCAATAACCAATTAGTCCACTGTTCGCACGCAGCCCACTGTTCGCACGCAGCCCACTGTTCGCACGCAGCAATGAATTTTCAATAATTCAATAATCAAAACTTGTTTGAAAACTTTAAAATTGCGACATTGATTGCTGTGTATGAATAGTGGGTAAATTAAAAATTGATAATTGAAAATTAAAGTTATGT
>Ga0180301_10002004_pt1 | contig 16008 bp, 17 predicted proteins | sample GuaBasSediGuay16_FD_121797 | JGI IMG/M metagenome (GOLD analysis project Ga0180301, IMG submission 121797) | Subseafloor sediment microbial communities from Guaymas Basin, Gulf of California, Mexico - Guay16, Core 4569-2, 12-15 cm | ecosystem: Environmental > Aquatic > Marine > Hydrothermal... | reverse complement strand
TTGAAATCCGTGAAAGGCTCATCAGAATGCTCTACATCCGAGTGTGCCGTATCTCCATGAAGCGAGAGATCCACATGGGTTACGTCTGAGTGAGCTACATCTGAGTGAGGTACATCCGAGTGGTCACTAAAAGACTCGGGGAGCACGTCGCTGAACTCGAAGTCAGAGTGTGGCACATCAGAAAATGGTGTATCGGAGTGTATCCATCTATAGAATGTTGAAGATATTGATGATTGTACTTTATCTAATAAGCTACAATACCACGATACCTTACGCACATATGAGTCTATAAGTTCCCCTGAAATATTTGCTCTAAAGACCTTCTTGATCGTCTTCGACAATACCTCACTCAACGTAGTCGTCTCGGTCATCGTCTTTGATATTACCCTTGTTATTACAGAAGTGATAGATGAAGAAATGGTTTCTAAAGCAGATAGGATATAAATTCCTATACCTCTTAATGTCTCGACTATATTGCTAGATATTGTAACCGATATGTGTTTGGTTGTGACTTTTGAGACCTCATCATATAAGTTAATCACCTCCTCTGTTAGTTTGGTTACGAATTTCCTTAGCACAGACGTAATGGATGAGGAAATCGTTTCTAATAACGAAGCAACACGAACTCTTATAACCTCCATTACTTCGCTTATAGTACTTGATATTGTTGTCGATATGTGCTTAATTGAGGTTTTTGCGATTTCGTCATATAGGTTAATGGATTCTTCAGAGATCTTAGTTATAAACCTCCTTAACGTAGAAGTGATTGTCGAAGATGTAGTTTCTAAAAACGTTATAGTAAAGATCCCTATAGCCCTTAATGTCTCGCTTATAGTACTTGATACAGTTACTGATATGTGTTTAACAGATACTTTAGAGATTTCGTCGTATAGACTGATGGATTCTTCTATTAACTTAGTTACGAATTTCCTTATTGTTGATGAAATTGAAGAAAAGATAGTTTCTAAAGTGCTTAGTATATGGATTCTTATAGCATTTAGAACGTCAACTATTGAGCTTGAAACCGTTGCTGATAGTCTTCTCAATACTTCCTTAGATATCGTTTCGGATATGCTAATACTATCAGATGGCGATTTGTAGATGAAACGTCTAATCGTAGAGTATACAGTACTCCTTATTACCTCTGTTAATGTTGTAAAGCTCATCCTTATAGTCTCTATCGCTTCGCTTATGGTACTAGATATATAAGTGGATAGTCGTTTGATTGATCTTTTAGAAATTTCGTCATAGATGTTAACGGATTCTTCAAAAAGCTTAGTTACTGCTTTCCTTATCGTTGATGAGATTGTGACGTAAATTGTCTCGAATATTGTTGTGATTCCAGCTACTGTTAATGTTGCGACTTCTTTTATAGTACTCGTTACTGTAACCGATAGTCGTTTGATGGAGTATTTAGTTACAATATCATAAAGCGAGAGCGATTCCTCAAACATTCTATAGAGCATTCTCCTTAGCGTTGATATGACATGAATAGTTATTAATTCAGTTATTGAGGATGTTGCTGATCTTACAGTTCGTACTGTTTCTGAAATATTAGATGTAATGTTAGCTGTGAGCCTCTTAACGATTGTAGTAGTAATGATGTCGTTAATGCTTAGCGTCTCGTAAGGAACTTTATATAGTACTCGTTTTATCGTTGATATGATCGATGCCCTTATGGTTTCCAATTTTGATGCAACTTTATATGAGAATAGCGATATTGTTTCTTTCACCGATGCAATAGCATGAGCATTAAATATAGCTATATATCCTTTGTACCACCATAACGCCCTTAGAATATCCCTCATGGTAACGTTTACATTTCCGCTGAATACCCCTACCTTTTTGCCCTCTATAATCTTCCAAGCTAAGGATGTTACTATATCCTTCACATTAGCGAATAACGAAGCGATGAAGCGTCTTGTGATCTTGTTACAGATCTTACGTTGCAGATCCCAAGCTCTTGAAAAGCGGTTCATGGTTTCTGCAAAGAGTATGTCACCTGAGACTAGTGGGGTCATCTGAGAGATTAGTTTCTTTAGTTCTGTGTAGTCAACATCTTGTTGTGAGCAAATAACTTCATTAATCTTGTCAACATACTTCCAAGCATCTATAAAGAGGTCAACCTCTTCGGCTTTTAGGGCATCTCCATCTTTAAACGTATGCATTTGTGATACGATCTTTTCAAGCCCAGCCACATCCTCTGATATTTCAGGATATTCGTTACATAACAACTTGAAAAACGATAATAAATTCCTAAAATTCTCAACATTAGTATTAAGGTCACTAGCCAATACCTTATCGATGTGATCTCTGACGATTCTTAACCGTTTGATTGACATGAGCCTCGAAGTATTACTTTCTTATGAAACTTATAAGTTTAAATTATAGTTCTCTCATTATTCTTCACGTATGATGTGGAAATCCAAAATATATGGATCGGTAATGATTAACGGGGAAGAGGCAGGACATGCTTCACCACAAGACCCCCTATTGAACGATATAGTAAATGAGGTAGGTTCTGATGATTTGTACATATCGCAAATCACTAAGATCGTTCTCGTTGATAGTGGAGGGAGTGAGAGGGATTCCACAGAGAGCTTAGAATATACAGACAACACAGGAGCGAGTCCTCCAGAGGTAGTCATTCATGGTGTGATCGATATTACTGCGAACTACACTATAGCTTCTGTAAGGCTTTACGCTGGTACTAAGCTCTACTTCGAGACTGCTTGGAGTAAAGCTGTAGAAGCTGGAGATAAAGTAGATATAACGGTGACTATAAGAATGGAAGTAACTGGATCTCTAAGCGGTACGACTACAGGATCTCTCGGTAGTGCCGAGGGATTAATAAAGAATGTCCTCAAAGCTTTGATAGGAGTTACTAGAAACCAAGTAGGTTTCCACTTCGGTAGGATCACAGGAGTGGTTGACACGACAATAGTTGAAATCGTTAAAGCGGTAATGTCTAGGACTGTTGACCTCGCTAACAATAAGGTGAGCGGGGACTCTGGTTTAGTTACACCAGCACAAGCTGGGGATGGAGTCGCTCTGGAGTTCTTGAACGTCGATGACAACCTGATGGCATCGTTTAGCTTTGATGCTTCTGTCCCGATCACGAGTGAGGTACAATTACAAATAACGTTTGAGTTTACCGTGAGCTAGATTATTTCAAAGATATTTCTTTATTATCTCTGCTAGTTGTCTCCCTATCGCTTCCCATGTGTATTTGTCTTTGATATTCTTATTGACGTGCTCCCTAATACGTTCCTTATAATCATCCAAGTTATCGGATATCTCGCAAATCCTATCTACTGCTTTCTCTACTATAATCTCTCTCCCTTTCCCAACATGAATGGCGTTATCTTTGAGTACATAAGGACACTCTCTAGACTCTACTAAGCAGAAATCGGGTAGGTAATCTGTCCAAGATCCGCTATCAGCAGATATTACCACGTTTCCCCTTACGATGGCTTCCAACCCGTTAAGCTCGAATCCGCCCCCACGAGAGAAGAGTAGGTAAATATCAGATATATCGTAGAGTTCTCTCTTCTGATCCTCGCTTAACCATCCTGAGATTATGATACCTCCAAGCCTACGGATAATCCTATGCGGTTCTCCGTCGGGATTCATAAATTTGCATATTAAGACTACATCTTTACGCTCTTTCCGAAGGATCTCGTATGCTCTGAGGACAAGATCGAGACCTTTCCTGTACTCGGAGTGCCAACAATAATGCAATAGGTAGACTAATCCCTTTTCCTTCTTCATATCGTATAGTTTTTTGAATATTGTTAGCTGGAAGGGAGATGTAAACCAATCTTTTTCAACACCATGAGGTAGGATGTGGACGGGGACTCTAACACCAGATCTAACATACGCATCTCTAGCCCAAGTGCTTGGGACTATCATAGCCTCTGAATAATGCGTCATGCTTACTGCTAGATTTGAAATCCTATCTGAGTCTGCTACATCGATGCCTATGATCCCTCTAACCCTAGCTAACAACCTCTGGAGTCTCTTAGCGTACTTAGTCATGGGATAGAAGAATGGGTGTAAGATTAAGAGTGGGTTAGTAGCAGGATAAAGACCGCTTAAAGCCAACTCATCTATCGCATATAACCTAAAATACTTACGCAATTCTTCTACGTGTTTTTCAGCTATAAGACTGAAACTTACTTTATGCCATATAGGGAAAAATGTACCATATCATGGTTACCCCCCATGAACCATTTGAGTTAGTACTCCAACATTACATAAATCGTAACATTCCCTAATGAATAGACATAGACATTCTTAGGGTTCTTTACCTCTAACACTTCCCTATCTCTAGGCTCTAGTACGAATTCTTGCTTTTCTGGTGATCCGATATAGAGAAGATGGGGTGACCAAGATGGAACTTTAATGTGTATCTTCTTTACTATCCTATCAACATCAGATAATGGGATTGGAGTTGTCCCTACGTTTAGGGCATAAGTATCGAGGTATTCAGGGGGTTTAAGTTCTTCCTTAACTTCGAGGTAGTATTGCTCCACTTTCGATGATAGCGAGTCTATTTTGTTTTCTAGCTCAGTATGTTGTGCGTTAAGATAGCCATAATATTCATCTACTTTCCGTTCTAAACAGTCTAATTCTGTATTGAGACTAGCCACGTACCCGTAAAGAATATCTAAGCCATCAACTGCACGATTCCACTCGTCTGAGTAGAGGGGTTACTGCCCCCCCAGCTTAAATGACTGGGGGGGATTCAGTCCCTTTATGGGTTAGCCCTAACCAACTCAAAGCTAGATCACCCCCACTCCTAACACCTAACGATCACCTCCTTCCCCTTCTTCGCATCAACTCCTTTAAAGGTACGGGGGTTATGGGCTGTGGTCTAGCCTGTGGTCTAGCTTGTGTTTCGATCTGTTTTAGTTTGGGGAACTTGTATCGTAACTCCATCTTCTTGATTCCTTCTATGAGTGCTTTTGAACTCTCCTTAGAGGATTTCTGTAATTCGATTACGGCTTTACTTATCTTCATAGTTATATGATCGTCTCTGCTATTTTCATTATTATTACGCTCACTCATGGTTTTTACCCCCAACTAAAGATATTGCAATTGTGTTCAATAAATTTATGCTTGTGTCTCTTCTACTACCTCTTCGGGGGTTGTGACGTATCCTGTTAACTCGTACCTTCTACGCCTTATCATGGCTAAGAAACGGATAGCATCGGCTTCCCACTCGTCGATCCCCCAATCTTTGAGTTCTTCTAGTAAAGTGTTGAATTGCTCCCATGTTAAAGCCCCTCTTGCATAGTCTGTTATCAACTCGGTGACCTCACGCTCTACTTCGTCGTATACGGGTCTTATCCTGATGTAGTCTTCCCATATCTTATATAGGAATTCTTTAGCCTCTTGCTCTATCGGTAAGGCGTCTATCCTCTTCTTTACTTCGGCTAATGCTAATCTACGTGCTAATGGTGAATATTCTGCCATAGTTACTAGTTCTCTAGGTGTACCTACCAGTTCACGGTAAGCACGATACCACCTATCTAAGTTAGCTCTATCTGTGATTAACTTAAGCTCACGATCTTCATATCCGAATGGTTTGAGCATCTCTAAGAACTTAGTGAACATAGTGGTGTCGATCATAAAGTACTCGTATAATTGCTCTACCGATGATTGCACTCTTCTAACTTCGTCTACTATTGCCCTAATATCTATGTATTGTAACCAGAAGGATCTCCATTCTGACGGTACGCCTTTAGTTTCAAAGACCCTATTAGCAAACATCCTAACGAGGGGTACATATTCTGCCATACTTGCTAAGGATAGCGGTGTTGGGATGTACTCTCTTTGATATTCCTTTCGTGCTATGCCTACCATCGATTTCAAAATCTCCCTTATTATATCAGCTTCATCTTGTGGTAACTTGGCAGCGTCTGCTAATATGTTAGCTATGTTTATCGCATCATCCTCTGTTACATAGCCATAAGCAGACCTGTATATCACCCATCCTAAAACTCTGTAAACCCATGACCTTATCCTCCTTATAGTATAGATTTCCCTAGCTACGTTCCACGATGCCAACGTTGCGTTAATATATGATGTGTCTAGTGCTAACTTATACTCCTTCCCAACGATGTTAGTTGATGCGGTTGTGAATTCAGTATTAATCGCTTCGATGACTTGGTTCATCTTACTAATTACATCCTTATCTTCAAGTATGTACTCTGTGTAAGCCCGTTCAAGATCGTGTAACGTATCCCTATATACCCTAAGATACCTGTCGATTAGTGCCCTTAAGGCTAGTAACCTACGCTCACTAGGCAAGAACATGACTGGTAGGTTGATGTACCCGTCATCCCATTCCTTCTTCACCATGTTGAAGTATGCTACTTTGAAGCTGACGATGGCTAAGGATGACATCAACTCATCTAGACTCTTGAAGCCCATAGCACCATATTCATATAGGTTGATTAATCCAGTTCTGAGTAGTGTACGCTCATCAGCTAGAGCGTTTATGTTCTCTGCAACTGCTACGATGGGGACATAGTACGGGTGTAACCCTGTGGCTTGGAGTAACCTACACGCTAAGGTCAGATCTACCACGACTTGTGGGTTTGCTTTTTCCCTTTCTATAACTTTGAGGAAGTCTATGGCTGGGGACTCTTTACCTATCCCTTTATCCGTCATAAAGTCGAAGATTCCCCACTTAGACATCCATCTCACATCTATCTTAGTTGGGATGTCTGCTAGTGTATCCATGACGATCCAGTTATCCGATGTGAAGCCTTCGATCCAAGAGAAGTTTGCGTAGTCTTGCCACTTCATGTACTTACTTAGTGCCTCGAAGAATGGGACATATTTAGGCTTACCATCCGTTACAAACTTATCGATCAATTTTGCTGGTGGAGTTGGTACGAATGTACCTAAGGCTTCTGCCATCTTTGCAGCACGTTTAACCTCATCATTAGGAGGGATATACCAAAGCATATTTGAGATGCCTCGCATTACAAAGCTCCAGAGGCGTGATGGGGATGGGTATCTGAAGTGTAAGAAGTAGATTAGGCGTGATACGTTTTGGTGTAATCCTAACCTGTAAGCCCACTTTTGGAAGTCTTTTAATCCTTCTAACCCTTCTTGGAACAAATCCCTTACCATCATGGTTGCTAATAACGATAATGACGGTTGAGCGTACAAAAGCCCTAGTGGTATCGTTCTAGGCTTACCGAACCTATCTGTTATCGTGATATAAAGCTCATTTTCTAGCTTAACGAAGTTATCTATAAACCAATCTGGAAAGCCTCTATACTCTAGTATCATCCTGTATTTTTTACTTGCCTCTTTGATTCCTAAGCGTCTTACTAAGTCTCTAGACATCCCTAACGGGGGTAACTCAAAGGGAACATCGCCTAACCCTAACATCCTAAATCTTTGTTTCCACGCATAACGGAATGGAAATCTTAATGGCTCTAGCCCCATTAGTGTATAGCTTCTAATTAGGGCTGTACCTACTTTCTCAGGTAGGGAATTTAACGCATAGCCTAACTCGTAGAATACATGTGCAAGTCTCTTACATACGTCAATTGATATTAATCCTCCAATTCCTAATGGGGATTCCCTTTCTTCTATTCTAATCCTAACCTCTCTAGCTAAATGTGCCAACGTCATAAAGAACCTTGGTAACATCGCTATTACAAGGTATTGAGGAAGTATCACTATACCGATTCCAAGTATTAGATCTATCTCTCCTTGTTTACCTTCAAACATCTCTTTGAATGATTTCTTTACGAAGTCTTGTAATGGCGATATCAATCCCTTTAGCAAGTTTTGTAATGTACTGGAAAATGCTTCTGATACTTTTTTGCTAAGGTCTACTAGTGATTCAACTAATCCCGTTCCAAAATCCACTAGCTTCTCTATTATCGCTTCTCCTATTTTTACGAATTTGATCGTTAGGTCGCTTACCCATGAAGATATTGCACTTAGTATACCTGAGAAGATATTTGATATTTGCCCCCACAACCATGAAATGCCTTTCATTAATGGGATTAGCACCTTTTCCTTTAGGTAACTTAGTGGATCTTTTAAGAATGCTTGGAACTCGGTAGATAGCCACGATATGAAGTTGGGTAGTTTTACTGTAAACAAGTCGATTATTGCATCCCATGTGGTAGTTAGGAATTCCTCTGCTTTTTCAAAGAAACCTTTAACTGGATCGGGGAGCAACTCCCAGATGCGTTGAGCTAAGCTATCGAAGGCACTTCTTAGCGTTCCTACTGGATCTTTAAAGAAGTTCTCCATCGATTTTATTAAATCGCTTATAGCATTTGGAATATCCTTTAACGTACTTTCCAACCAATCTGGAATTATGCCTTTGATTGCATCTATTACGTCGCCTAACTTGCTTGGAAGCTCTTGTAGTGTAGTTATTGCATCCTTAAGCCAATCGGGTAACTTTTCCCATACGAGAGATGCTAATGTTGATAGGGCTTCAGAGATCGGATCTGCTATATTTTCCTTGAACCAAGTTGGAAACCACTCTGGGAACTTTAAGATGGCGTTTACGAAGCCTGTAAATGCAGATCCTAAGTTGGTTAGTTGTGTTGTCGCCTCATCTATCCATGACGCTATCGAGTTTAGTGATGGCGATATTTGCTCCCATAACCAATCTATGAAGCCTTTTACAGTCCCTCCGATTGTCTCGGTTGCCCATGATATTACTGAGTTCAATACATCTGAGAAGAACTGCTTTAGTTGTCCTAATGGATCTGTGAAGCCTAGCTCACTTGACGCTAATGCGTCTAGATCTATGGTTATCGTCTCTATATCTGTAACTTCTATCTTTTCTATCGTCTTCGTATCCCATACATCGGGAACTAGCTCTAGTTCGCCGTTCACGATCATATCGGTACATATTTCTGAGATTAGTGTTACAAACTCTGGATCTAGCTGGAAGCTCATGGATTCCCACCCAACAATACAATCCATTTAAGCTTACTTATTTCTATTAGCAACCTCTTCTTGAAGTCTTCGGTACTATATGCGTCTAAGGAGAACCTTCTCGTCCTCTTCCCCTTATATTCAAGATCTAAGCATATATGATACCAAGTCTTTCCTGATACGATTTGGGATTTGAGGACCTCATATATAGTAACATCACATCCATCAATCCTAAAACGTACTGGAGGGATTATAGCATCTAAGCTTTTTAATGACATATCATGTAAAGAAAAAATAAAGACCTAAAAATACTTATGCGTAAATATTGCTTCCTCCAGAACGCTTAGCCCGTGTTTTAGTTAGCTCTCTCTGTAACTCGAATAGCTCCCTAATCCTCCTCACTAGTTGTTTCGTCTTCTCTACTAATTGGCATTCGCTCCTCTTCTCACATTCTAGCTCTGCCAGACAGAAACCTACCTCCTGAGCGTCAAAGATTAATTCAGACATTAAGTCTTGCAATCTGTTCCTTAGCTCTGGTGATACCTCTGGTATCATAGGAGCTGTGCTAACCGTTTCCTCCTCTGTGCTAGTCTTTTTCCTAGATCTTCTAGTCTTCTTCTTAGCGGTTTCACCCATTTTATCACCGAGTTATATAACTCATTCAAGATATTTATGTCTAATCCTTGTTTGCTCCAGTAATCTAACCAAAACTCCTTAAACTCTTCTTCAGTCATGTCTTTGAAGGCACTATAACCCCATTTATGACGCTTCTTCTTATGACCGATCAACATAGCTACCGCCCTCTTGTACATGTTCTTCTTGTAAATATCTACGTCTTTGTTAGCTAATATGTTCTCTACTAAGTCATCGAAGTGTTTATAGAATAACCTAAGGGAGTGGTATTGATCTGCCCTTTCTGATTTGTGGAAGATGAAGGCTTCTTCAGGTCTATTGTAGTTGCCGAATCCTACACCAGTAGCCGTATATCGAGACATCATCCTCCTTACTTTCCAGTCTATTAACTTCGAGGGCATCGGCGTCCCCTTAGCTTCGGGCTTTGGCATAGGTGTAGGCTTGTACATTATCTTACGATCCATCAGTAGACCGTAGTTGAGGGGGGTAATGTTCAAAATCAATCCTGTGTTTATTTCATCGAATTTAGAGACTTCGCTAGTATGTAACTCCTCTTTCCACGTTATTGTGGGTATTATTGTCTTCTCGGATACTTCCTTAACCCGTGTGTTAACATAGGATGTCCCGTAATAGCTCACGCCTACCCTTAGGAGTGAAGGGGATAACCTTGAATAGTTTAATAAGTTGTAGTCAAGGATGAATACTTGAAATAGTGTTTGGTAATGGTGTACTAGCCTATTATATATCGTTTCGGCAACTCCTTCAGAAATCATTTTCCTTTTTACGATTGTTTGGTACAGTTCCTTTATCCTTTTGAAGTCAAGCCTTCTCTTAGCTAGTTCATATAAAGTAGATCTTAAGAAATCCCTTACTACTGTAGGATCTAGATAGCCTTCACCATACTTTGTTTCCCCAAGTATGAGCTTTCTTTTCTCAAGGGGTAGGAGGTAGTCCTTAAACTCAGGATAACATGTTGTTATGACCGCTGTAACATAGTCTAATAGGGGGGGCACTTCCTCTTTGAAGGTCTCCCAGTAGAACTCCTTGTAGGTCTCTCCTATGTCTACGGGTATGAACTTTATCTTTATCCCTTGAAGGAACTCTTCTAAGGTAGGCAACTCGGTTCTGTATTCGGGATCTAGGGGTTCTAGCTCGTATGGTTGGAGACCGAATATGAACATATTAGATATGTTTAGCCAAATGAAGAACATGGTTTCGCTCCATGCCCACTCCCCGAAGATCGAGCTGGTGTCTATCGCTCTTTGAGTGTTAGTCCATATTGCCGTCTCCTTTAACACTTTACTCCAGTACTTCTTCTTTTGGTATAGCAACTCGGTAGCCATGTCATCACCCTAGAGCCATTTTAATTAGTTTGGGATAGAGCTTTTCGGCATCAAATTCATTTAATACATCTTTAACTTTTTCTTGCCTATTTTCTAACTCCGATTTGTGTTTTAGCTTAAGCTCTATTGCCTCTTCCATACATGAGGCTAACTCCTTAGGATCGTATACGTGGTACTCGTACTCTATCCCTTCTCCTAAGTTGATGAATCGTACATCGTTATAGTTGAATACGATGTTGTTCTCCAGATCTGAGATTTCAGTTAGTGGGGGGAAAGCCCCATGTATTGTAAGCGTCCCCATAGCATTAGCTTCTATTATAGGGAGACCGAAGCCTTCTGCTAAGCTTGGCATTATAAGATAGTCGATAGCCCCTAAGAATGCTAGGATTTCTTCTCTGCTTCTTGTTCCAAATACCGTATCTATGTGTAGATTTTGTATGCCTGAGTACCTCTGCTTCGCTTCCCTGTTGGTAACCAGATGTACTACGAAGTCGTCTCTCTTCTCTCTTAATATACTGATTGCAGAGACTAGATAATCAATCCCTTTGCGTGGGTGTGTGTGGGAGACTACTCCGAATATAACCTTATCACCATGTAGACGTTCTAAGTTTTTCCTAGCTATTGGGACTAGTTTCTTTGCTTCTTCTATCGCTTCCCTTACGAGACCGTGATAAACCACATCCTTTACTCTGAACCCCGCATCTAGCAACTTGTCTCTAACGTATTTACTACACGCTACGAATTCGACATCCCTAGTCATCCAAGGTCTTACATGAATCCTCCTAGGTCTTCCCTCGATCATGGTGTAGTAGATGCAATTAAGACCGTAATGTACTCTCAAATCACGATATAGTAACATGTACTCTCCGCAAAATAGGGGGGATGCTGGGTAGACTAATATCACTCCATCACTTAATCTGGCTATTGAGCTGGGGGATTCCACATAATTTAATATCCTAGGGGCATGTCCTAGCCTTTGTGATACATAAGCGATGTCTTTACTCACATTAACGATAGATGTAGCCTTTCCTGTGATAATACTAAGTCGCATGATTCATCGAGAAAAAAAGAAAAAAAATAAAATAAAAAAAGTTATCGTGATTTTAGGTAACTCGCTAGGTTACTCTAGTAGGGAACGACCCATCCGCAGACTACTTGAATTATCTCATCAAGGATGCTTGGATCTAAGCCGAAGGCTGTGACGAAGTAGCTCTTTAGACCATCAGCGAATTTCTTGGATGCCTCTCCACCGCTTCTAGATACGTGTTTCCAGAGCTTTAGGGCAAACGCTAAATAAGTACCTCTTTGACCACCAGTTATACCATATTGATTGAGTATTGGTCTTACTAGCTCCCTTATTGTGTGGACGCTGTTAAGCCCAGCTTGGGCACGGTCTAACGCTATTTGTTCTACGTCTGTAAATCTAGTGGAGACTACAGTAGGGTTGTATTTTCCTTGGTATTTCTTAAACATGTCTATTCCAGACTTATATAATGGCATACCCCAATCCACCTCCTGCAATCTAACACATATATGAAGTAATATATATTTCAGAGTGTAAAGATTGATACATGGGATTATGCCTAAGGAAGGTGTTTCGGGGAAGGATATGGGAAATGAAATGGAGAACGTATTAAAGTACAAACCGCATCCAGAGGAAATAAGCCTTGCAAAGCGAGATCTCCTCAATTACATCCTCCGTGAAGTAAACCAAGTAGATGGGTTTTGGAGGTATAGATATAGATCTATCGTGTCAAAGGGCATCGGCATTAGTTACGAAGTCAATACTGATATCGGAGAGGTTAAGGAGGGACTAATGATCGTTTGGACTCTTAAGGTACTTTTACCTAAGGAAGCATGGGTTCGGTTGGCATGGCTTAGAAAGAACAAATTGTTTAAGCTTCCTAAACCGCACCCTACGATAAGACAAAGAGAGAGGGAGAGGGGGGAAATTGCAAAGGAGGTGGAGGAAGAAATATCAGAATCTATAGAGGAATATGAATCGAGAGGTGGAGGAAGTGAAAGAAATTAGACTCGTAATCCCAGATCAGGTATATGATAAGATTTTGAAGGTATGTGAAGAATTAGGGATTACACCACAAGATTTACTTATGAGGGCTATAGTAAAAGTACTAGAGGAGTTTGACGAGGTGAAGTAATGAGCTTACAAGCGATAATACTGTCATTATTGGATGGTATAAGCGATCCTCTAATTCGTAGTGATATAGCTTCGACGATCTATTTCCTTAGGGATATGTACATTTCTGGAAGGATCTCTAACGATGAGCTTAAAGCAGAACTAACCAATATCGTTAATGAGATTCTAGACGCTACTCAACCAGATCTATTACCAGATGAGAAGAAGAAGAAGGTAGACATGTTAGCGAACCAGCTTTTTAGAGCGATAAAGATGGAGACCCTAAGGAGGAGGATGTATACCAAGTATAGACCTTCGTATAGATCTTTACCGACATAATGAGTGGGTGTTAGGGTATATCCTTTAAGGCGACTTGGCACATTATTCCCTAACACCAGAAATATTATCCGTTCTGACTCTCCGTTACTTCCGTAACTTCCCTTCACCATAGCCTCTATGTAACCACGCTTAAGCCTAAGCACTTTGAATCTCCCAGAATTCAAGTAGAAGACGAAATCACCTATTATGGCTCTAATGAATTCTCAGAATAGTATTTGATTTAAGGAATAGAAATATGTTAATATATAATAAGGGTAGTATCGGAAGACCATGAAGGATGTATGGAGATTTAAAAAAGTTAATGACATGTGGGTACCAAAAGTCATAATAGGCGATATTAGGGAAGTGGCTCCAAAGTTACCAAACAATTTTATAGATTGTATAATAACTTCGCCTCCCTACTGGAAACAGAGAGATTATGGTCATCCAAAACAGATAGGTCGAGAACCAACCCCTGAGCAATATGTAAAGGGGATTGTGGAAGTTTTTAGAAAATTAAGACCAAAACTAAAGAAGACTGGAGTAATATTTCTGAATATAGGATACAAGTATCTAAAAGAGGAGCTACTTTTAATACCTGAAATGATTGCATTAGAGATGAGAAAGATCGGCTATATACTGAAGAATAAAATTATATGGTATAAGCCAAATGCTATGCCCACTCCTGCTAGAAACAGGCTAAATAACGTCTATGAGCCAGTACTTGTATTCATTAAAGAGGAGGGAAAAGAGGTATACTATTTCAACATAAATGAGGTGGCTAAAAAGCCTAAGACCTTGTTAGATTACGTGAATCTATTGAGTATAAAGCCAAAAGATCTCCTTGGTGCTAGGGTTACAGACTCTCTTAGAACACGGGCAAGCAAAGAGGGAGTAGTGATAGGTGTTAAATATCATAGTAATGAACCTTTGGAAGTAATAGTTAAATGGCAAGATAACGTAGTTGAAGATATAAAATTTGGTAACCCCCTTAAGAATTATCCTGAAGAAATACTGTTTAAATGCCCCATATGTGATGGAACATTAACTTACTGGGATATAAATTTATCATTTGCCAATAATGACATGCTAATATGTCCTTACTGTGACAAAGTATTGTGCCTCTCTAAAGATACCTTTCCAATTCCACTCTACCCGAAGGATAAAAGTATTAATGAATTAAGAACTATTCTCCTCGAAAATAACGTGCATGCGAAGGAGTATATAACTCAACAACCTAAGAGTAGTAAGTTTAAGAAAGTTGAAATTCTTACGGCATCACCAGCAGGCAGGCTGGCTATTCAAGGGGAAAAGATAATCATCAAGAGAAGGTGGAGAATTCCACAACCGCTTATCTGTGGATACCTCAGGTATTGGCGTAAAATGAGAGGAGCTACAATTGATGAAATTGATAGAAGACTAGGCTATAGTTATACAGCAGGACACTGGTTCAGAAGAGACTTTAATTGGTGGGGTAAGGGTGGAAGCATACCAAGACCTAATGACTGGATTAGGTTAAAACAACTTCTTAACTTTGATGATAGGTATGATAGGCTCGTAACTGAAGTAATCACAATCCTTGAAACAGTAAAACCACATGAGAAGGGCAAGAATCCTGGCGATGTGTGGAGCATAAGGCTTGAACAATACCCAGAAGCACACTTTGCAATATTCCCAAGAGAATTAGTTAGAAGATGTTTATTAATAGGATGTCCTCCAAATGGTGTAGTACTTGACCCCTTTGCTGGGAGTGGAACCGTAGGAGAAGTAGTAATGAAATTAGGAAGGAAGGCAATATTGGTAGAGCTTATTCCAGAATACTTGAAGTTAATAAGAAAGAGATGTGACATCATCGAAGTATTAGATACTACAAAATTGTAAATATGAGTGTGCTATTAAATGAATCTCAAGGTGGGCTTCCTTCAAGCCTTTATTGAGACTTCCCAATAGTTTTTCTTCTAGTTTAGAAAAGAGGGGCACTTGCACCCCCCAAGGCACCCCCCAAGCACTTCTCTATCTAAGCTAGTATTTATGTTTCTAACCTCATTTCTAGAAATTTTACCAATAGCGTTAGTAGAGGCGATAGAGGAGACATCTTAAAAAAATCCCCAGAAGTATCCCTATAACTTAATAGGAAAGTGATTAAAGAATATTCCTAACTATACTGTATAGATTGCCCTAATCTATATTCTAAAGAGGATTCAAAAGAAGAGTTACGAGGATTTTTGCGATTCTTTGCATAGCTTGATTAGTCCCTTTGCTAGGTACTTTATTAGAATAGCTATAATCATCCAGAATAGAAATTCTGATACGATCAACAACGTCAGTTTGAGTTCAAAAATGATCCATTCCAAATCCAAATCATTCACCTTTTCCTTCTAGTTTTGAGATCAACTCTTTTAGTTTGCCTTTGTATTTTGAGGCGTTATCTAAGATTATTAACAAGTCGTCTAGGTCTTCGCCGTAGTATGCTTCAAGGAATACTTTAATGTCGTCTTTGTACGTGTGATAGATTATCCTAGCAACCCCTCCTAAGCTCTCTATCTCGAATATTATTCTCTTTATTTTGGGTTTCATGTGTTCTCCCTCCATTCTATTGTGAATTCTGCTATTTTCTTACATATTCTAACTATTGCAAATCTCTTCTTG
>Ga0180301_10002003_pt1 | contig 16009 bp, 20 predicted proteins | sample GuaBasSediGuay16_FD_121797 | JGI IMG/M metagenome (GOLD analysis project Ga0180301, IMG submission 121797) | Subseafloor sediment microbial communities from Guaymas Basin, Gulf of California, Mexico - Guay16, Core 4569-2, 12-15 cm | ecosystem: Environmental > Aquatic > Marine > Hydrothermal... | reverse complement strand
TCCCAAGATCCCGATGAGAAATATTCTTGAACCTGAGCAGATAATCAAGTATCTTGCGCCTCTCCTCCTCCCCAAGCTTCGAGAGGTCTAGGGCTTCTCTCCAGCTCTGCATCGCAGTTTCTAACTATGGCTAGTCACGCAAATAAACATTGCATGTTGCGAAAAGGCTCTTGCAATGTGGCAATCAAGGGGTTTTGGAGGGATTGAATGGGTTTCTATTGTTTGGTGCGGCGGCCGGGATTTGAACCCGGGATCTCCGGCGTGGCAGGCCGGCGTCCTAGACCAGGCTAGACGACCGCCGCACTACCCCATCACATTAAGCTATATGTAGGGGGATATAAGCGATTGTGCTGTAGGAGCTATACCCAATCATGCTTTACTACTGTACGGCTTGGCACATCCCTGTAGACTGTCACCCCCGGATATATTATTGAGTATGAACCTATCCTCACTCCTGGCATTATTGAAACGTTTATGCCAGTCTTTACATATCCTCCTATTATAGCACCGAGTTTCCGTCTTCCGCTATCTATACGTTTACCCTCTATAGTCACCTTGACATTCTTACCATCGAATCTAAGGTTAGCGAGTTTAGTGCCAGCTCCCAGATTAACATGCTCAGCAACGACGCTATCGCCTATGTATGCTAAGTGTGCCGCGTGAACATCCTCGAACACTACGCTTTCCTTCACTTCAACAGAGAATCCTATTCTAGCACCCTCACATATGACGGTGTAGGGCCTTATGAAGCTGTTAGGCCCTACATCGGCATCTCTGCCTATGTAGGCTGGGCCCATGATGTAGGTCGAGCCTCTTACCCGCGCGTTCTCCTCTATTATCACAGGTCCTTTTATCGTCGCCGTTGGCTCAACATCGCCTAAGATAAGCTTCTTACCCCATTTATTCAGTGCAAGTTTGTTGGCCTCTATAATAAGCCAAGGAAGCCCTACATCCATCCATTCATCTTGTTCTAACTCAAATGTATAGACTCTCTCGTTTCTCCTGACAGCGTTCACGACTAGATCTGTTAACTCGTACTCACCCCGCGGCGAGATCTCGAGCTGCTCAACAAGTTCAAGATGCTTACTGGGGATGAAGTACACTCCCGCATTAGCATACCCTGGCTGTCTCACTTTGGGCTTCTCTACAAGCTCTTTCACTACCCCATTTACAACCTTCACATAGGCATACCTCGAAACGTCGTCCACCTTAATCACGCCTACAACCATATCCCTACTCTTCACTTTATCAACAACCTGCCGAAGCTTCCTCGAAGCTGCAGGGTCTAAGAATAGGTCTCCGTAAACTAGCACGACGTCTTCTCCTCCCACCTTCTTCAGCGCTATCTTCAGAGCATGCCCAGTACCTAACTCTTGTTCTTGCTTTGTAAATACGCAATGCAGGTTCAGTTCTTCGCACAGCTTCGTTAGTTCTGCTTCCACACACTCAGCCATGTAGCCTACGACAACTACGATCTCCTCCAACCCGAATAGCTTTAGAAAGTTCATCGGATATTCAATGAGCTTCTTGCCCAAGATGGGTACCAACGCCTTAGGTCTGGTCTCGGTTATGGGTCTAAGTCTTTTACCTATTCCTGCTGCGAGTACAACACCTTTCAATAACTGCTTCACCCAGTACTTCTCAACCTCTCGCAGAAATCAGCTTGTCATGAAAATGCCTAGTTAGGACTGCTAGATTAGCTGTGACGCGTCGGTGACTCCGGGTACAGGTACTATAACAGCTTTCTTAGGCCCTTCAGGAGTCGGTATAGCTAGCAACTTCGACTTATAGATCTCTACCTTGCGCAGCGGATAGATCTTCTTTGCTTCTTGGAATATGGCCTGAGCCGATTCACCGAATATCATGGCCACTATAAACTCATCGAAAGTCTTCTCCGAAGCATGCTTGGTTATCATATCCATCATTATCTTCCTGATGCTCCTCTTCTGAGAAGTTTTACACCGATAAGTGGTCCAGGTAATTCCCGTCACCCTAAGTCTATAGCCATCCTTAGTCTCTACATTCACTATAGCCGTGATCTTGCTACTTTTTCTACGAGTTAGACTCCGTACATAATCGCGGGCTAGCTCGTGGCCTTTAAACTTGGTTAGGGCTTGCTCGCCCTCAACCTTGTATATCTGGAAGAATAAGTGAACGTGCACCTGAGTTATATCACCGGTTAGGTCGAATAGTGTTGTCTCAACTACCCTCCCTAAGAGCTTCCAGGGTTCATCGGCTGGAGTCAGAGCTATTGGTATACTACCAAATACGGGAGGCGCTACTACTGTATACCACTTTTTCATTCGCCACCTCTCTCTTCCGGTAAGTTTGAACTTCTGAGACTTCGCTGACACTTCTCACCACCTTTATCTACTGCAGATTTCTTGGCGAAGCTTAAAAGTTTAAGATTCTATTCTGTTCAGCGTCTGAAGCGATACCTGAAGATGTGCCAAGTAATCATCGACTGTATTTCTTAAACTAAGCACATCTCTGGGGCTCGAACATATGCATTTTAAAGATAGAATCAATTTTCCATCCATACACTCGTCCCCTAATAATATGGAGGGAGGCACATCAACATTGTCAGGCCTTAATGCTCTGAGGACTGTTTCGCATACCTTTGAATCTACTAGATCAAGCTCTAGCTTCAATGTTATTGAGGTAATGCTTGCTGACTCACGAACTTCGTGTATATTTAACCACCTCTTCCATTGACTTGAATACTAAAACTCCTCCCAGGGTCTTGGAGGTACTGTACACTTCGGTAGGCCAGAAATTATCCAACTCCTCCACGCTCACAGCAAAGCCTTCACCTTCTATTTCGAAGACCACAACTCCCTCAGCATAGCCCATGAACCTCACTACTCTAGACACTACGCTTAAAGGTAGTAGTTTTGGTACTCTGAACACTGTGTAGCGGCGTGACCTGGCACTGTATCTTCTCATGCTCACATCCCCCCTTAGTACCCCCTCAACGAATTCTCTTATATCGTTCGAACACGATCTAAGGTACGTAGTTACTACTTCGGAAAATTGCTGAGATAACGTTATTGCGGTAATGTATTCTATTCCGTACAAATCGCATAGTGCCAGCAATGAATACGAGTACTCATATATGTCGTCGTGAAATACCGCTGTTCTGAGGACTATTTTCTCTCCTAAGACATTAGGAGCTTCTCGTCTGTAATATTTTAACAGATGTTCATTGAGGAGTTTAACCAATTTAACCTTCTTTTCCTCGTCTAAAACCTCCTCCGGGGCTATACCAACCTTACTCAAAAACTTCTTCGCTTCATCTTCGTTACCGAAGATCCCAGGAATATAGGGGTCTAAAGTAGCTGTGAGCGAGCTAAGTAGGTCTCTATGCGGGTAGCCGAAAAGCCTGAGAGTTTCAATTATCTCAAGCACACCTTCAGATGCAAGAGTCTTGATAAGACTCAGCTCTTCTTCTTCAAGCCCAGTATTGTACAGAGATTCAGAGTTCAGCTTTAACAGCGCTCCTATCAGTGCTAGAACTTTAAGTTCTCTCGTTATAACCCACAAGTCCTCTAACACCTTGACTAAGGGCGATGATATTGAATGCATTACTAAGTTAAGCCCAATCTCACTACCTTTTCTTACACCTAGCACATCCTCCAGTGGCGTAATGCGGGTAGTCTTAGCACTTCCTTTAATTCTCAGACCTATGGTGATGATAGGTATGCGGTCCAGTTCGGCTATATCAGCTTTGTAAAATGGTGAGGTAAGCACTGTAATACTTTCTCTGGTAAAAACTCTTTGCATTATTGCAGCTGATATAGCTGAGCCAACATTTCCACTGTATACTATAGCGACGGTTCCTGAAGATTTTATGATCGAGTACAGCTCTTTAAAGGTTAATAGAGACACTCTTCACACCGCTAGACCTAGCGAGGGAAACAGGCTCTTACTTCCCCGCCGCACCACCAGCGCCTTCGCCAGCCTCGCTCATCGTTATGAAGCTGCCCCCGAAAAATACCTGGCTGTAGAACTGTGATACCAAAACCTTTGCTCTTTCGGGATCGTACTCCCAATCCGGCGGCAGTTTACCGACTCTCTTGTAGTACTTGACTAATCTCCTTATCTTAGACTCGATCTCTATCAAACCTCTCTTACTTGCATAATCTTTAGGATGTTCTTCAAGATGCCTCCTGAGGTTGACTGCTCTCATCATTAGCCTGAGAAGATCCTCTGGCACTGGTGGAGCAAGGTTATACTTTTCGAGAACCTTGCACAGCTTAACTCCGAGTACTGACTTTACCAAGGGTATACCGTACTGGTCGCGTAGTATTATCCCTATCATAGAGGGTGTGTAGCCCATCTTAGCTAGTTCTACCACGAGAGCCTCTATCTCCTCAGGACTGTAACGCACCCACTTGGGGGGGCCTATTCTCACTGGCCGCGTTGAGTGCGACTGACCCTTCTCCCTACGCTTATTCATCCTCTCCACCCCACTATTGCGCTTCTACCCTAGGACTAGCTCGGAACTCTGGTATAAGTTTATCTTTATTCTCCACAATCCACTTACCTAACTGTTCAAAAGCTTTTCCTCTATGACTTACAGAGCACTTTTCCTCCGTCCCAAGCTCAGCGAATGTCTTAGCGTGACCTTCGGGGATAAATATGGGGTCGAATCCAAATCCCTTTGTTCCTTTAGCTTCAAGAGATATAATCCCTTTCACAACACCTTTGAAGAGCTTAACACCTCCTGAATACGCCAATGCTACAACTGCTCTAAACTTGGCACTCCTATCACTAATTCCCTCCATGAGCTTCAACACACCCTTTATCCCTATAGTCTTATAGACATAGCTACTGTAAGGACCGGGAAACCCGGAAAGTGCATCTATGAATAGACCTGCATCTTCTACCACTACCGGCATACGTAGCTTTCGGTAAGCAATTTTGGCGGCCAGCGCCGCGATCTTTTCCAAACTTTCAGATTGCACCTCAATTTTCTTAAGGTTAACCGGGTAAACCTCTACGCCGTACTTCTTAAGAACTATATTCGCCTCGGCGACCTTGTGCTCATTCTTAGTAACAAAAGGTATGCGCAACACCATATCCTTACTCCTCCACAACTCTTCGTCTTTCCTTTACGTATCTTCCTCTAAGCCTTATCTCCTTAACCTTGCGCAGCACTTTTTCCGCGTAATCTGAGCCTGCAACAGCTCTGTAACCCTGCATAAAGCATTCAAACAGTTCTTTGCAAAGCGCATAGTGTGCACTCTCCAAGGAGCGCAGGTATATATGCACATCTATACCCACATCTTCTAGGTCTGCACTCGTTACGCTGAGACCGAAATCTATCAGATATACATCCTCTCCTTTAACAACTACATTAGATGTTGTCAAGTCGCCGTGAGCTATACCGTCGCTATGTAGCAACGCTGCATACTTACCAACTTCTCTAGATACAGTGCAAGCATCATCAATACTCAGCTCATTAATGTACTCTTTAAAGATCTTGCCGTCAATATACTCCATAATTATGATAGAGCTATCTGGATCAACATAGAATACCGAGGGTACTAACACTCCTAACTTCTTTGCTCGGTGAAGAGTTTTGGCCTCAGCAAGAGTTCTCTCGTACCTTAATCTCTTATCAAAGAGGGGGTGCCTATAAGGTTTTTGAGGTCTCCATTTCACGATAGCTGGCAAACCCATAAACTTGCCTCGTATAAGTAGAGCCTCGGCTCCACAAGCAATAATGCTCTCTAGCACTAACACTTCTCTTCCTCTAAATCCTTGAGGAGTTGAAAATACTACTTCTGCCTCAAGAATCGGCGATAGAGTTGGTTCCTCCAAGGAATATCCACCTCATCTATTCTCCAACGCTGCCTAATGACAGCATCCTCTACAGGTACAACAATTCCTTTACTGTATGCTAGAGCTCCGGTCCACGCAATCATAACTCCATTGTCGACAGCGTATCTAGGGGGAACGACACGAAGCTCTGCATCATAAAGTTTGCACATTTTTTCAAACTTTTCGCGAAGATAAGGACTAGCAGTCACCCCACCTACCAGCATTACCTCGCGTTTACCTGTATGAACTAGGCAACGCGCAGCCACTTCTACAACTGCATTATACGCCATTTCCCTCAGCGTTAAGCATATATCCTCAAGCTTTTTACCCTTCTTGAAGAGCCTTAACGCCGCTGTAAGCAAACCCGAAAATGCAACATCTTGTCCACGCACAACGTACGGGAGGTCAAGTACCTCTTCTCCTTTTTCGGCACACGCGTCTACTACGTGGACCCCCTTAACAACATAAGGTGGACCTAGGCCTACCTCTCTTGCAAAAACATCGAGAAGGTTCCCTAAAGCAATATCAAGAGTTTCACCGAAGACCCTATACCTTCCTTCGACAAAAGCAGCAACCAATGTATTTCCGCCGGATAGATACACTACTACAGGGTCCTTAGCACCAGTGAGCTTGATTCCTATCTCTACGTGCGCTACAGCATGGTTCACAGGCACAAGAGGTTTCTCGTAGTATGCCGCCAACGTACGCGCTACTGTTGCTCCAACTCTTAAACAAGGGCCTAGTCCGGGGCCTAGTGCTACAGCTATAGCATCTAGTTCTCTTATTTTGAGCTTCGCCTCTTCCAGAGCGCTGCGGAGCACCTTAGGTGCGTTCTCCGCCATGAATCTCGCTGCTTCACGTGGATGTATGCCTCCTACTGCAGGACTGTACTGCGCTCTCGCATCTGCTAGAATAAAGTTATCCTTTTCAATATCGACTACTCCTACCCCAAATGTGTGCGCCGTTGACTCTATACCAAGAACCTTAACCAAGGCTTTCAGCTGACCCTCTTTATAAACTCGGTATAGCCGCATTTACCGCAATGCCATCGAGGCACTGGTTGTTTGTGGTACGCCATCACTGAGCCGCAGCGCGGACATAGCTTATTCTTAAGCTTTATGTATCCCTTCTCATAATCGTACTCGTACAGTTCTGAACGGAATCGTTTTTTGGAGCTCATTTCTTATCAACCCCCTTCCAGACCATGTCTTCTGAGAATGTGTTTCGGTTCAAAAGCTTTGAGCCTTTCAATGTTATCGTATATGTGCACCCTAGCCCTGCTCTTGCCCCAGCCATACTCTGAGAGAATTCTCTTGACTATAACTAGATCTGTACTAACACCGTAGAGTTTTGCTAGAGCCTCTCTCATCTCCGACCTCTTTGGTGTACCCTTAAACATGTGATCGATTACTACCTCTAACTCGCGTCTTCCAACAAGTTTATTGTACCGTTCCCTAACTACGTATCCTTCAACATTCTCGCCGATAACGAATCTTTTACCTCTTTCCTCTTCATTAGACCTGACACTCATACACGCTTCACCTGACGTCCAACGGCACTATCTAATACCCTACCTTTAAAGCGTAACGACCTGGCTTCTCTATTCCCAAGAATTTGGCAACACGTGATTTCTCTACATTCATAACTATTACCATGCCAGACCACTCAAACGTAAACTCGGTTGAGCCGCACACGGGACACTTTGTCTCCTCAGGGCTCACCAATGCCTTGCACTTAATACATGCTTTAAAAGGTTTTGATTGTCTACTACTCAACTCTTCCCACCTGTTATAATTTTCCTAACATATTCGTCTATCCATTCCTTCTTTCCCAAAAATGGCTGTCTCATCGTCATGCTCACTCTGAAAATATTAGCGGGACCTGATGTACTTACATTTGTTATGCGTGCTCTGACAATATCTCCTCTTTCCACAAATCTTTTGCTCTGTCTACACACAATCACTCGACGAGCATCATCAAACTGAACTTCCTCATCCGAGACCTGCGATATGTGGGTAAACCCGTCTATCGGCCCCAGACTCACAAAAAGCCCTATTCTTCTAACATCATGCACAATCCCCTCAACGACCTCATTTATTACGGGGATGTATGCAAGCATCTTAAAAGTCACCCTATGATATGATGCACCGTCACCTAGTATTAGGTAGCCCATAGGCTCTACCTCAGGGTCGTAAACCATTATTATCACTCCCAAATTTCGGTCTATTTTACCCTCATACCTATCTTTCAGTTCCTCAAGCGCTACTTCATTTAGAGGCCTTCCAAAGTTGGACGGATCAATCCTCACTACGTCCCTTACAGTGTAGACCCTGAACACCCATGCTCACCCTAGGAGATGGTGGCTGCTCCCCCATAGTTACATTGAACAAACCTATATATCTATCACACGACAAGAAAGCTTTCAAATCTATTCTTGCTTGAACGATAGTACAATACTGCTACTCCAAGATTTCGTGCTAACTTTTTCATCTCTTGATCCAATGTAGCTATGAACGCTCTTAAACTCTTTGCCGTTAGAACAACTGCTTCATCAACTTCAGAAACTTGAATGCATTCAACGGTACTGCACCTCTGCTTCACAATATTTAGAGCAAACTCTGCCGCCTTACTTTTTCGAGTACTTCTCGACGATAAGTGTTTCATCAGTTCGTTAATTACACACAGCGGAACTACACATTCAAATTCTCCTAAAAGATCCTCCAGTAACTCGAACACCTGTATCCTTTCATAAAGTGCCATAAGGACACTCGTGTCAAATACTACAAGTTTGGTGCCTCTTGCTCTACCAATCACACGTTCCTCGGAAGTCCCCATCCTACTAGCCTCCACCTACCTCTTATCTGCCTACTTATGGCTATTTTACCGCCGGGTAGCACCACTACCGGTCTCTTCAATCTAACTTCTAGGCTATCGGACGTTACACATGTTACTATGCCCATTGTAACAGCTGTACCCACTGTCAACATTATAGGCTCACGGACCTTTATCGGCTCAACTTTTACTAGTTCTCTAGTTCCCACAACACGCTCAAGCAAACGATATTCTATTGAGAGACTGTATACGGGATCTGGAACGCTGTGTCCTATAACATTGCCTTGCAGAGCATCCCCCTTAGCAAGCGATGGATCTAGAGTCGTGCCTAAAGCTACAAGTCCGCCTGGCCTCGCTACATCGCTTTCGATGTCCCCATAGCGTATACTCACAATCTTCGTAGTTACGGGTATGTATTCGACCTTAGCACCTCTAATAACTCTTATCCCAGGTTTCAACTCAACTTCATCACCAATTCTGATCTCACCTTTTAGTAGTGAGCCGCCAACAACTCCACCTACCATCTTTTCTGGAGGAGTTCCTGGCCTGTTGACATCGAAACTTCTAGCGACGTACATCAATGCAGGTTTCGATAGATCACGTTGAGGTGTAGGGAACAACTTGTGCATGGCCATTAACAGGACGTCTATGTTGGTTTTATGCAGAGCACTAACAGGTATTATTGGAGCTTTGGCGTAGGAGGTATTGCTGAGGAACTCCACTATCTGTTCGTAGTTCTTCTTAGCTTCATCACGTGATACTACATCTACCTTGTTCTGAACTACTATTACATGCTTTACACCTATGATCTCTAGAGCCACTAAGTGTTCACGTGTCTGTGGCTGTGGACAGGGCTCGTTAGCTGCTACTACTAGAAGTGCCGCATCCATGAGAGCAGCTCCTGAGAGCATTGTAGCCATAAGCACTTCGTGCCCTGGGGCATCTACGTAAGAAACTCTTCTCAGCAACTTCGCTTCTGAGCCGTCAGGACACACTAGATCCCTGGTGTAGCCATCTGGCTCACCGAGATTTTCACAGAACGCTATATTTCCATCCGCATACCCTAATTTTATAGTCATAGACCTCCTCAATTCCTCGGAGTGTCTAGCAGTCCATATACCGGTGAGTGCTTGGACAAGCGTAGTTTTACCGTGATCTACATGACCTACAACACCTATATTCAGTTCAGGAATCATTCCTCTCACTACGACCCCCTTCTTAAGTATGCTATTTCAAATATGCTAATTTAGCTACGTTACATATCTTCTACGGCTCTGTAAAGTTCTATAATGATTTATTTCACTATGACAGTGTTGACCTGCACAATATCCTCAGATATAGTGTTGCCTCTCACAAGCTTTCTCCTTCTTTCACCTCTCTCTCTTGGTCTGAATCCAAGTCCTGAAGATAGCAATAGGTATCTCTTGACTGCACCAGGAACATCTGGCCTCATTGGGAAGCCTGCTATATCCGAGCCCCCACTTATCCTCAACTTTATACCTGGAAGCCCGACAACAGCACCCTCGATCGTATCACCTATTCTCAAACCTATGAATCTCTGCGCAGCATCTCCTCTGACCCTTATTTGGAACGAAGGCGCTCTTAGGATTTCGCCTAGAGCCTCTTGCTTACCTAGTTTCTCTCTCATGAATTCTGCGGGCACCTTAATCATCATCTTATCTAAAGAACTGTCCTCTTCATATCTCCCTGCAAGCTTAATCCTCTCACCTCCTATTCTATCCCTCCATATTCTGACGATCACGACCCCTAGCTCTGGATTGGTTAGTTTAACTATTTCAGGATGAACCTTTATCCGAGGCAGTTCGTATTGTTCCTTGTGCTTATCTGAATACTCAAGCTCATCGTCTCCTACTACCTTAACTGGCACAGCCCTTACACGCTTTACTGCAGGGTCTGCTATTACTACCTTAAATTCAGGCATACACTTTCACCCCTCTCTGCCGCTAGCCTCCTTCACCCGATCCGCCCTTAAATATCCTACGTAGCTCTTCTCAACGCCGCTTTTTCTGTCTTAACATTAAGAGCAAGGCACTGTAGTCAGGATTTTCTCTAGCTCTAATTTTGAGTATCTCCTCAAGCACCTCGACTTCATCCTCGGACAGCTCCGAGAAGTATTTGTCAAGCCATGTTTTGACATGACTTATATGTACGTCTGTGTACAAGATGTTTCCCTCCTTTATGTGCCTACCTACAAGCACATTACCTCTAATTGAGATTGCAACCTCGTCACCTTTCTTGGCCTCCTTGATAGTTCTCCCCATTTGCTGGATCTGCATTATCTCACCAATTCTTCTACCATCACTTCTCATCAAGGGATACCCCGGTCTGATTATCCCTGCGAGAACCTCTATTCCTACTATGGCAGGATCGCTTCTTCTGAATACAAACCCGGGTAGCAACCTTATTTTGGCTGGTCTAATGAGCTTTGCAAGCTCCATCTGTTTCTCTCGTTCTTTCTCTTCACGTACCCATTCTTCATAAGATTCTATGAGTCTGTATATTATGTTGTCTCGAAACAGCTTAACGCCCTCCTTCATTGCAAGCTCCTCCACACCTGGAAGAGGCTTTACGTTGAATAACAAGACTACCCCTAGGTACTTGTTCTCTTTAGCCACTACAGCAGCTTCCAAAACCTCTCTCTTCGTAAGCGGCCCAACATCAGCTAGTCTTACGGGTACCCCGTGTCTATTTAGAGCCTCGATCAATGCTTCTAGAACTCCTAGAGTATCTGCCTTCACTACAACTCCAAGTACGTCCTTACGGAATCTAAGCGAGCCCACCTCCTCCTCTACACGCTTCTTGTATTCATTAATCGACTCTTGACGTGGTATGACATAAAGTGGTGAGCCCGCTACTGCCTCATCGAGGTTTGGTGCCACTATTTTCACACCCGCTGCTGCAACTACTTCGTCAACTTGTGTGAACTCACCCTTCGCCACTCTGATATCCGTGAGGGGTTTAGGCATCAACAATGCTCTTATCTTCGTTACTATAGGCCCGTTAACTCCTTCAAGAACTATCGTGTCACCACGCCTAATGATCCCGTCGTATATTATTGCATCGATAGTTGTACCTAGACCCGGTTCTTCTTTAACCTCGAGAACAACACCCTTTGCTGGTCCTTCGGTGAACTTGAGTTTTCCGCTCATGTATTTCTGCGTCATACCTGCTAAGACAGCAAGTAGTTCTGGGATTCCTTCACCCGTTTTAGCCGATACTGGCACTATGGGTATAGTTCTAAGAAAGTCCCTAACTCTATCAAATCTCTCAGAGACAATTCCCCTCTGCGCTAACTGCCCTATGATGGTGTATATCCTGCGGTCGAGCTCGTCAAGCACCTTCTTGCTCTGATGGCGTGCTGACTCTATGAAAGGTGCGTCAGGGATGCTCTTCCATCCAGGGATCTTGTCGATCTTATTTGCAGCAACGACGAAAGGCACCTTTCGCTCCCTCAGTATCTCAATGCTTTCCACGGTCTGTGGCATAACCCCCTCGTTCACATCTATGACTAGTATAGCTATGTCAGCCACGCTACCTCCTCTTCTCCTAAGATTAGCAAACAGCTCATGTCCGGGGGTATCGATGAAGAGAAGCCCCGGAATTTCCAGTTTAAAGGGTATCATCTTCTTTAATGGCTCAGCTATCTTCTCTATAACAGATGCAGGCACAATACTCGCTCCGACATGCTGTGTCATCTCACCGGGCTCTTTCTTAACAACAGCCGTTCCACGAATTTTATCGAGCAGTGTGGTCTTTCCGTGGTCGACATGCCCTAATACAACAACTATGGGTTGTCGAAGTTTACGTTCTCTACTCTCCTTCATTACCAAATCCCTAGATCTCTATAACCCACAAGGAAGTTTATAACCTTGCCAAAATGGTGTTCTTAGAGACGTTTCCCTAAGTTAAAAATTCTTTTATCTTGCACCCCTACTCCTACGTAGTGTCCTTAAATAACGACGCGTCCAAGGAAGCCGCTTCGGGTCCCTACTAAGTTTAAAACTCTTGAAACATTTACTTGAACAGAACCATAGTATAGTACCGTCATTTCTCACGAACATGATCCCTGTTCCAGGCTCAATCTCACTACCACAGAAATTGCATATGCGAACCTCTGGCATTGTCCGCCTACCCCTATCTTCCCTAATTTCGCACAACACTTACTTAATATCAGCTTATAAATCCTTTGTATCATCTAGTCATTAGGGATCCGCCGAATGCCAAAGGTGATCGAGGTCAACAAAACTAAAGACTTTGAAGTTAACGTAATAGAGGAGATAGGTTTCCCTGCAGAGGTTGTGCAGATATTGGGGCGTACTGGGGTTACGGGCGAGGTAACGCAGGTCAGAGTTAGAATTCTCGAAGGCAGAGATAAAGGAAGGATCTTGACGCGTAACGTAAAAGGTCCAGTTCGTGTCGGTGATATCCTCATACTACGAGAAACTGAAAGAGAGGCACGTAAACTTACTGCTCGGAGATAGACAAAACAATTTGGTTGTTTAAACACTTAAAAATTAATTGCTTTTTACCTCTTGAAAGAAAAGAGTGTACCTTAGTGCAAACTCTTTTATGCTGCCTTGGTTCTTAGCTCATTAGCAGTTTTAATGAGCTCCTCCACTAGGTCGCGGGCACCGCCAGGGTCTATTATACACGCCGATGCTGCTGCTACCTCTATACCTGCCGCTTCGCCTAGCCTCTTCTTGCTTGGAACATAGAGGTAAGCAACTTTCTTCTCTTCACAGAGTAGTGGGAGGTGTGCCACGACCTCCGGAGGATCGACATCTTCTGCTATCAGTACTAGTTTACATAGACCTCTTTCTACACCCTTCGTAACCTCGTTAGTACCTTTCTTAATCTTACCACCGCTTTCACGTGCCCTCTTGAGAGCTTCATACGCCTTCTCTGCTACTTCCGGAGGTACTTCGAACCTCACGTAAAACGGTTTGCCTGAGGACATAGTTCATCCCCATCTCTTACGTGTCGTCCCTCCCACATTCTCGATACCCCCCTTAATTAATCTATTTGACTTGGCTATACATGTGCAAATATCAGTATAGGGGTTGGGTGTAGACTGTCTATTCTAGCAAACCCTAGTCTTATTAGTTGCACTACCTCACCTACGCTCAGTCGTTCGATGGAGCTCTCTACAAGACCTCTTATTTTCCTAAGCCTCAATCCTTCAGCTACATATAAACCGGCTTTAGCGGAATGCTCCTCTGCAACCCACTGAATAATTTGGGCTCCTACACTTCGGGCTTCAGATACATCGAAACTTTCTACTATAGCTTTTGCCTCACCTCTCTCAAGATCGATATCCTTGATAACTACATTAGCGAAGCCCATTAACCTCACAACGTCTCCCTTACCTAACTTCTCTAGATCTTCACGCTGGATGTAAACGCGCGGTGTAGTTATTGTATAAGTACGAGATCCTAAATTCGCAGAAGGGTGGAAGGGTAATACTATTTGATAAGGAAGCTTAAGATTTTCGAGTACCAAGAGTATGGGCTTAGCTACGAACATTATTCTCTTAGCTCTTTTATCTGCGATCCTCCTGTTTATAGCAGCTATATTATCCCAGCTAATCGTAGCATCACTGCTCTTAACACCGAGATTATTTATTATCTCGCGGATCGTATCCGATAATATTCCCCTCCTTCTAAGCGATGCTATAGTACCAAAGCGCGGATCATCTAAACCGAGAAATCTATGTGGATAACGGTTCAATAACTCCTTTATCCTAGATTTGCTGAGTATGAATCCTTCTAGGTTTACCCTACCAAGATTTATAACTTCGGGGTATCTCCATCCCATACGGCTGTATATGAATGATTGTTTCACAGTGTTAACCGCGTGCTCTCTTCCTCTTAGGATATGTGTTATACCCATGAAGTGATCGTCTACGGCTGCTGCAAAGTTGTACGTAGGCCATACTACATAACGCGACCCCGTCAGAGGATGCGGGTAGTTATCTGTATCGATAATTCTGAATGCTACCCAATCTATCACACTAGGATCGGGATGTTCTAGATCGGTCTTCACCCTAACGACCGCTTCACCCTCACCATAATATCCTTCGAGCATTTTATCCCATAGTTCTAAGGAGTCCTCCGAAGCCATGTTGCGATGAGGGCACGCTCTTCGCGCAGAACGGTACTTCCTAAATTCATCAGGAGTACAGAGGTCGACGTACGCACCTCCTATCTCAATAAGCTTCTTAGCAATACTGTAGTAAAGCTCCATTCTCAAACTTTGTATATACTCCTCATCCCAAGAAACTTCGAGCCATCTAAGATCATCGCGTATCCTCTGATATGCTTCGGGTATAGGTGTCTTTATTCTTGGGTCTGTATCTTCGAATCTAAGCACAAATTTGCCCTTGTACATCTTAGCGTAGAGGAAGCTCAGCAGTGCAGGTCTAGCATTACCTAAATGTATGAGGAAGTCCGGATTGGGTGCAAACCGAGTCTTCACATATCCCCATCTGTCTACATTAGGAAGCGGGGGCAGCGTCTTTTTCTTGACCTCACTCTTCTGTATTTCCACAGCACCTAGCTCCTTCAGCCTAGCAGAAATTTCGGCCAAACTGAGATTATTGACTTCTTTCACAACCTCTCTTACTATACTCACAATATCTCTAGCATAAGGTCTAAGCTCTGGTCTCTCCCCCATGATCTTGCTTATTACAGGTCCTTCTCGTGCCTTGCCATACTTAGCAGCATTCAGTAACGCATATTTGTAAGCTAATTTCTTAACCTCATCCGCAAAGGGGAACGAACTTGAACCTCCTGACATTTTCCTCACCGACTATCATCATTACATACTTCATGGGAACCGAAGGAACAATATCACTTACATAAACAACTATACCTCTTGTTCCAGCTCTTATACTTCGAACTTCTCGTTTCCGAGTTAATATGTAGAATACCCGATCCCTTTCACTGACCTTATCTCCCTCCCTCACGAGAGGAATTACAGAAGCGCCTGCTGCTTCTATTAACTTCACATTGGCGTTCTTACTCACGAAAAGATACTCTCTCGATGTAGGTGCGTAGATCAGAATACCCATCGTCGTGATGCCCTTAACTAGGTCTAGAGCTATATCCACCAACCGGTTGTATAGTATCTCCACAAATTTTCTTAACCCGCCACAATCATGAGGGTAAACAACTTCCTTCTCACTATCTACCCACACCACGTTTCTGGGATCAGCTACTTCGTTCGCGTTCTCAACACTTCTAATCTCTTCTTCGGGAAGATACGCTCTGGGAAACGACAACGTTTCTAGTACCTCCTCCTAATGAGATACTCTATCAATTCTTTATATAGC
>Ga0180301_10002002_pt1 | contig 16012 bp, 14 predicted proteins | sample GuaBasSediGuay16_FD_121797 | JGI IMG/M metagenome (GOLD analysis project Ga0180301, IMG submission 121797) | Subseafloor sediment microbial communities from Guaymas Basin, Gulf of California, Mexico - Guay16, Core 4569-2, 12-15 cm | ecosystem: Environmental > Aquatic > Marine > Hydrothermal... | reverse complement strand
TGGCAGTCCCAACGGGAATCGAACCCGTGTCTCCGGCGTGAGAGGCCGGTATCCTAGACCGCTAGACGATGGGACCAAGAAATCAAATTGGCTGGGGGACAAGGATTCGAACCTTGGTTAACGGGGCCAGAACCCGTCGTCCTGCCACTGAACGATCCCCCAGCGCTTCTATAAATTTGGTCAAATAACGCCAAAAAGTCAAGTGAAAAACTAAACCACTTTCCAGCATCTTACTAGATGGTTTTGGTTTGTTTCATAAAAGGGGATTTCCGTCCTTCGGCACCGATCCTCTGCCAGGGGACATCTAGCCTGGAACTTACAACCCGGGGGAGGATTGAAAGCGCTTGGGACCTCTCCCCTTAGCTCAAGCCCTTGCTTTAGAGGTGTGCCGTTTGCCGCGGGCACTGCAGAGAGAAGGGCGAGGGTATAGGGGTGGAGGGGATGGTCAAAGAGCTCATCGGTTGGAGCGTACTCCATAATATGACCAAGGTACATGACAGCAACCATGTCACTCATGTATCCGACCACGTTAAGGTCATGGGAGATGAAAAGGTAGCCAAGCCCGAGGCGAGCCTGAAGTTCTTTGAGCAAGTTTATGATTTGTGCCTGGATCGATACATCAAGCGCTGAGACAGGCTCGTCACACACAATGAGGCTTGGTTCGACACTTAGCGCTCTTGCAATCCCTATGCGTTGTCGCTGGCCGCCACTGAATTCGTGAGGAAAACGATCTGCTGCAGAAGCTGGTATGCCGACCATTTGGAGAAGTTCTCTTACACGCTCTTTCCTTTCTCTGCGCCCTTTCATCCCTACTGCCCGAAGCCCTTCTTCAACACTTTGCCCTGCAGTCATGCGAGGATTGAGGGATCCGAATGGATCCTGAAAGATGATCTGCATTTCTTTGCGGAAAGGCGTCAGTTCATTTTGGGAAAGATGGGTAATGTCTTTGCTCTTGTATATGATCTTTCCTTCGTCTGGTTCAAGTAACTTCAGTATGAGTCGCCCTACGGTTGACTTGCCGCACCCGCTCTCTCCAACAAGCCCGAGGGTCTTGGCTTGCTCGATATCAAAATCGACGCCGTCAACAGCCTTGATCCAGCCTACGACTCGCTGAAGGAATCCCCTCCTCACGGGGAAGTATTTCTTAAGGCCCGTGCTTCTCAACATGATGTTGTTAGTGGTCATCGTCAAATCTCAATCGCCTTTTAAAGATCCGAGTAATGGGGGCCCTCATGGGTTCGTATCGTATTTGTCTTTCTTTCACTAGAAGAGACGACCGGGCAGCGGCTCAGGTGGCCGTCGCCACAGTCAAGCATCTCGGGAAATTCTTCAGAGCACTTTTTCACGGCATAAGTGCACCGGGGATGGAATGGACATCCCCGTGGCTTGTAGGCTGGGTCGGGAACGGTGCCCGGGATGCTGTGAAGGGCCTCACCCCTTTTCGAGCGGGCCGGCAGCGATGCTATGAGGCCTCTTGTATAGGGGTGGCAAGGATTTTGGAAAATATCTCTTTTCTTTCCCTGTTCTGTGATAATACCCGCGTACATGACATAAACACGGTCAGCGATATTCGCGACCACGTTGAGGTCATGGGTAATATAGAGCAACGACATCCCCTTTTTTGACTTGAGGGTCTTGAATAGATCCAGGATTTGTTTCTGAATTGTCACATCCAGCGCTGTTGTGGGTTCATCGGCAATCACCAGTTGAGGGCTACATGCCAGTGCCATTGCTATCATCACCCTTTGCCTCTGGCCCCCACTCAGTTGGTGGGGATAGTCTTTGAGCCTTTCCGCGGGGGAGGGGATGCCTACGTCTTTCAGCAGTCGGATGCATCTTTCTCTGAGCTCATCTCCTTCTACCTTTTGGTGGGCTGTTATTGCTTCACCAATCTGCTCTCCCACCGTAAACACGGGATTTAGAGAAGTCATCGGTTCTTGAAAGACCATGGCGATATGGTTTCCCCTGAGATTCTGGAGTTCTTCTTCGCTCAGCTCAAGGATATTTTGCCCCATGAAAAGGATCCTCCCTCCAGGGATTTCTCCAGGCGGCTGGGGAATAAGACCAAGAATCGCAAGTGCAGATACTGTCTTTCCGCATCCCGACTCCCCTACAAGACAAACAGTTTCTCCTTGCCGTACCTCGTAGCTGACTCCTTCGAGGGCTCGAGCCACTATTGCCTCGGCTCGAAAGTTCACTGTTAACTCCTGAACGGAAAGCAGGATGCTTTTATCCAAGACACCTTGCATCAATATCTCTCACGCAGTTTGGGGTTCAATATATCCCTCAGACCCTCGCCGAAGAGGTTAAAGGACAGCACGACAATCAAGATAGCAAGGCCAGGTTCAAATGTTAGCCACGGCGCATCAAAAATAAAACGCTTTCCATCTGAAAGGATGTTTCCCCATGTTGCATGGGGGGGCGGCACGCCAAAACCCAGAAAGCTCAACCCGGCCTCTGTTAGAATAGCTGTAGCTATCCCTATGGTTGCTGAAACCAGGACAGGTGCCATGGCGTTCGGGATCATGTGGCGAAATATGATCCGCCACTTGCTTACACCAAGAGCCTTGGCTGCAGTAACGAAATCCTGCTCCCTCAGCGAAAGGAACTCGGCTCTTACAAAACGCGTTGTTCCCATCCAGCTTGTCAGCCCGATAACAATCATGATGTTATAGATGCTTGCAGGCAGAAGCGCCACTACGGTCAGAATTAGAAAAAAGCTGGGGAAGCAGAGCATTATGTCGACAAGCCTCATTATCAGTGTGTCAACCGATATTGTTTCTGCAAAAAGAAATCTTGCCCATGGGCTCCCTTCTAACCTTAGTTTTGCCCTGCCACAAAGGATCCATAAGCAGATTCCCAAAGCAAAAAGTAAAAGCCCTAGTAAGGGGTGGGCAAGGAAGGCAAGACCAATGCCCAGAAACAAGAGAATAAGGACAAGTATTCTATCTGCTCTGATTTGCTCTTGACCAAAGTATCCTGCAATACCGCCCATGAATATGCCTACAACAACGGAGATACCTACTGCCACAAAGCCTACCGTAAGGGACACCCAAGCTCCCTGAAGCATCCTGGCAAATACGTCCCGGCCAAGATCATCGGTCCCCAGCAGGTAGATTCCAAGACGGGGAATTTGTTCGGGGCGCAGGACCTGGAGATTTGGCCTGGAAAGAGGGGGTCGCAGCTTCTCCGGCAACCGGACCAGGGCTGGGTCAAGCACGGGTTTCGTGCCTGAGGTCAGCACCAATCCTGCAACGGCAGTGAGAAAAAAAAGAATAAAAATGGCCAGGCCAGCAAAAGCCAGCCTGTTTTTGTTAAGGAGCCTGAAGAATTCTTGTGCTCGAGAGCGGCTCGGCACCAGAGCTTCTTCCTCGGGAAAAGCTGCAAACTCTTTCTTGTCTGTATTCATAGCTTTTCGCGAAATCCTTCTCAAAGCCTTATTCTAGGATCTACCATCAGGTAAAGGAGATCCGATAAAAAGGTGCCCGCAAGTACGAGAACTGCGGATATGAAATTAACAGTCAGTATCACCGGGTAGTCTCGCGCCAGAATAGCTTCATAAGCCATCCTTCCCATGCCGGGCCACGAGAATATAGACTCTATGATTACTGAGCCTCCGATCAGCCCGGGCAAAATAAGCCCAAACATGGTGACGAATGGGAGAAGGGCGTTACGAAGAGCGTGCTTGTAGTGAACCTGTTCTGGGGGGAGGCCCTTGGCCTTGGCTGTTCGCACATAATCCTGGCTTTCTACCTCCAGCATCTGGCTTCTCACGTACCTTGAGAGAATGGCCACACCTCCTGTGGCTCCGAGCACCGAAGGCAGTAGTAGGTGCCATATCCTGTCCATGATCATGTGAATTGTTGTTGCTTCCCTCAGCCCGAACGTCTCCATGCCTATTACAGGTACATGGAAACGTGTGACCACAAAGATAATGAGAATATAGGCGAAAAAGAAGCCTGGAATGGAAATTAAAAGATAAGCAAGGAAGGTGGTTGAGCGGTCGTAGATCCCGCCTCTTGCGATGGCTGCCCTGATTCCAATAGGAAAAGAAATGGTCCAGGTAATCAGGGTGCCGACAATGAAAAGGGGAAGACTGTTTAGAAAGCGCTCCCAGATCTTTTTCAGCACTGATTGGTTGTCTTTCCAGGAGGTTGTTTTGCCGGTAAGGAGGTCCTTGTAAAAATAGAAATACTGGACATGAAGAGGCTTGTCCAGATGGAATGCTTTGCGGAACCGCTCAACAATCTCAGGAGTAAATTTTGGGTTAAGGGGATTTACCTGGCTTGGTTCTCCGGGTGCTATGTGGATTATCAGAAAAGAAACTATGGATACCAGGAAAAGGGTAACCAATTTTTGTATGACGCTTCTACCTATAAACGAAAGCATTTTCACTCCTCTCTATTACCTATAAGCGCTTTCCAGTAGCCTCCAACGAAACCGGCTCTCCAACAGAGTCCTGGAAAGTGGACCCCCACTGGAGTTTACCCCGTAGGAATGCCCCGTGCGGGAGCACGGGGATGGTAAATAAAGTTTTTTTCCGCTTTTTCGCACGGGGTTCAATGCCCCGTGCGAAATTCCACAGGGTTTACTATTCCAAAGAAAAGGTGGGTACCCTGGGAAGCTTGACCCACTTATTGAAATAAAACGTGTAGTCACCGGTTTTTGTCGGCTTAATTTTCTTGTAAGTCACATGCCCCTTCGCGTCCACTTCTTTAATAACAATTCGTTTGTCCAGAACCGCTGTCCACTTGTTTACATAAAGGAAGGTGTAGGGTTGTTCAAAAGCAATTATCTTGTGAAGCCTGTGGCAATATTCTACCTGTCGGTTGTGAGAGTATTCTTGCCTGATCTTGACAATCAGGTGGTCAGCTTCGGCGTTCTTGAACCCCACGAAGTTAAGCTGATAGGGATGGGTCTGACTGGAATGCCATATCTGGTAAAGATCGGGCTCGATCCCCATTGACCATCCCAGGATTAAGGCATCGAAGTCAGCTTTGTCAACACGCTCTTTGATAAACACAGACCACTCGACGAGATCCGTTCGGACATCAATCCCGATCTGTCGCCACTCATTCTGTACTATTGCCATTACCGCTTTTCTGAGTTCATTTCCGCTGTTTGTGATGAGCGTAAATTGAAACCTCTTTCCATTCTTTTCGAGCCATCCTTCCGCGTTTCGCTTCCAGCCCAAGGTTTCGAGGAGTTTCAAGGCAGCGCCGGGGTTATAGGGAACAGGTTTGATATCGTGGTTGTAATAATCCGTCTGTTTAACGAATGGACCCGTGATCCGCTCTCCCTGGCCGTGGAGTACGTATTTGATGATTTTATCCACGTCGATCGCCATACTCAGGGCAAGCCTCACGCGACGATCATTGAATGGGGCCCTCCTCATGTTATAGCCGATATAGGTATACCCGAATGAAAGCCCGGAGAAGCTTTGGTACCTGGGATCGCTTTGGAGGCGTTGAACTTGATGTGGCTGAACATTGTATGTGTCCACCGTGCCGGCATAAAACTCCATTTCTTGGGTGAGCAGATCCGGAATTATCCGGTAAACATACCTCTCATAATTGGGGGGGCCTTCCCAGTAATTCCTAAAGTGGTCGAGCACAATATACTGATCGGATTTCCACTCCCTGAAAACAAAAGGGCCACAGCCGATGGGGTGGCGGTTGAAATTACTCTGGCGCATTGTGAATTTTGCAGGATCCATGCCTCGGCGGATGGCCTCTTTTCTCAATGCCTCGCGGTTTAACAAATGTCTGGGAAGTATGCCGATAGACCATGTTGCAAGGGCCGGCGAATAGAGTCGCTTGTATACAATGCGAACGGTCAGAGGATCAATGACCTCGACTCGTTTCACAGGCTCATAGTCTGAAATTCTGGGAGAGAGATTCCTGGGATCGATTATTGACTCATACGTGAATTTAACATCTCCGGCATCAAAGGGTTGCCCATCATGAAAAATAACATTGGGTCTGAGGTGAAACACAATAACAGGATTGTGCTCGACTGGGGGGAGAATCTTACGGGCATAGGTACGCAGGTCCGTCTCTTTCCCGGATTCCTCCCTCACGTAGCGCTCGGGATTAAAAGAGGCAAAGTAATTCTCACCCAAAACTCTGGCGAGATACTTGAAGAGGTCCTGGTCAACATGCTTCAAGGTGAGTTTTATCCTGGCCGGTGCAAAAACATGGAGTTTTATTTCTTGTGCTTTTAAGGTCCCTGCCTTCTTTTGCCGCTCTGTAACCTCAAATTCCCTTGGCCCAATGATCGATATTGCCTTAATATTTTGAAGGCTGGCTAGGGTTTCGGAGTCAACGGTAAGTTTTCCATCTCTAGCTTTTTTCAAATACGCGACGACTTGCCCGGGAGTAGCTTTTCCAAGGCCGGGTATGGATGCTTCTTCGTTAATATAAAAGAAAGCCTGTTCGGAAATCTCCCATGAGGTAGCAAGACGGCCCCTGAAGCGGAGGTTTTCATCGCGATCAATAAGACCTTCAAAAACCATGGACTCAATCGTGCTGCTGGCGCTGTCTGCAGAGAGGATTGGGTTTAAGATGGTAGCATCGCCAATGGAGGCTGTAATGAACTCCTTGAGGCGGTTTGGGTTTCCTCTTGTTTGCTCTTCGTAAGTAGGCACCCACAGATAGGATTGAAGCAGTATAAGGGTAAGAGCCAGGGGAACAAAAATCAGAAGCTTGCGAATAGTCATAGGCTTATTCCGAGCGGAATGGTAAAATCTTTCCCGCGATACGTGCAAGAATTCACGCATAGTTTAACAGAAAAACTAAATGATGCAATTAAGAATGTCGCAGGCAGGTCCCGTGATGTGGGTATGTTCTGTGTAAGGAGCAAAGACACTTTGTATTGCGGCAGTAGGGGAAGCGTTTCACTATGTGCTAGAGGGGGAGTATGCAAGTACTTGAGAGTGCGAAAAGCGTTGCTCAAAAAGCAATGCATGTGAGCATTCAAGTCAATGCACTGAAAAAACTGGCCCAAAAGGTTTTTTCCTCAAAGATAGAGGTTCAACTCCGCTTGCAGACTGGTTTCGCTCCTTGCTGAAAACCTCATCTCGTTTAAAGATGTCGCAGAGTACGGGGGTCGGAAAGTCTTTTTTTACAAGAGAGCCCAAATTCTTGCTGCAGATCTTTGTGGAGCGTTTGAGGGCAAGTCGTGGGGATACTTCAAGGATATGGATCAGGTCACAGCCTTTGCAGACTACAAATTGCCCCAGATCCTGAGGCATGCGGGCGTGCTGGTCTATGCTCCTGGGTTGGGTGAAAAAGTAGACAAGCAAGTGGTACTTGAAGCCGGAAGCGTTGAAGAAGTTGAAATCAGGGCCAGTACCATTTGGGCCGTGGAGTTAATCAGAAGGGAACTTGCGGCCATGGGAAGAGATCTTAAGGCATACGAGATCGACTGGATTCTGTGGAACATGGCACAAAAACCGGAGTTCGGAAAAAAGCCATACCACAGGGCACTTACCATTTTCTATTGACTAAGAAGCATTAGGAGATAGGTTGTGCTGAGGCAAGCCGGATAGCTCCTGGGGGAAGGGTACTTGACTAGGATCGAACAGATTTTCGCCAACAAGAGAACTACGTTCCCATCTCCCAGGATGAAAGGTACTTTTCTTGCTCTGGGGAAAGGGTGTCTATTTCAACATTCATTGAGGCAAGCTTCAGCCTCGCGATCTCTTTATCAATGTGTGAGGGTACTGGGTAGACCTTTTTTTCAAGGCTCCTGTATTCTTTGGCCACATATTCTGCGCAGAGGGCCTGGTTGGCAAAACTCATATCCATGACACTGGAGGGGTGACCCTCTGCGGCGGCAAGATTCACCAGCCTGCCTTCCCCCAGAAGGTAGAGCCTGCGCCCGTTACTCAGAGTAAATTCCTGTACGAACTCCCTCACAGTCCTCTCGGAGGTTGATATTGCCTTGAGACCCTGCAAGTCAAGCTCAACGTCAAAGTGGCCGGAATTGCAGATAATGGCTCCTTCTTTCATGGTCAGGAAATGTTCCTTTCTGATGACGTTAATGTCGCCAGTCAGGGTGCAAAAGAAATCACCGAGAGGGGCTGCTTTGGCAATCGGCATGACAGCATAGCCGTCCATCACTGCTTCCAGGGCCCTCAGAGGATCTACTTCACATACTATCACATGAGCACCGTGTCCCTTTGCTCTTGTGGCCACACCTCTTCCGCACCATCCATAACCGCTTACCACAAAGGTGCTTCCTGCCAGCAGCCTGTTCGTGGCTCTGATAATGCCGTCCACTGTGCTCTGTCCCGTGCCATAGCGATTGTCAAAGAGGTGTTTTGTGTTGGCGTCATTCACGGAGATAATAGGGAACTGCAGTACGCCATCTTTTTCCATGCTTCTGAGGCGGATTACCCCCGTGGTTGTTTCCTCCGAGCCGCCCATTACCCCTGAAAGCAGGGCACCTCTGTCTTTTTCTGGCATGCCTGATGCCCATTTCCTGATTCCTTCGTGCAAATCATCCCATCTTTTAAGCGCAATAAAGTGCAGGGAGCTAACGAGATCCGCACCATCATCCATGGTCAGGTTTGGCCTGTGTTTCAGGGCCGAGAGAATGTGATCATAGTAGGTTTCGTTATTCTCCCCTTTTATAGCAAAAACGGGTATCTCCTCGTCTGCCACAAGAGAAGCTGCCACGTCATCCTGTGTAGAGAGCGGGTTGGAAGCGCAAGCCACCACGTCAGCACCACCTGCCTTGAGTGTTTTCAGCAATGTCGCGGTTTCCGTTGTGACATGCAAGCAAGCTGAAAGTCTCAATCCCTTCAGGGGCTTTTCCTTCTTGAAACGCTCCTCGACCATCTTTAGAACAGGCATACTCATGGCCGCCCATTCAATCCTCAGTCTTCCCTTTCCCGCAAGAGTAATATCCTTAATATCGTAGTTCATATAAATACCTCATCTTCTGGCTTAGTTCCACATTCAGGCCTTATGTCAGCTTCAGGGGGGCTGGTGTCACTTGACCGCTCTTTTCAGTGTCTCAACCATGTCCAGTTTTTCCCACGTGAACTCAGGCAACTCCCGTCCAAAGTGCCCATAGTTGCATGTCTTCCTGTATATCGGCCTCAAAAGATCCAGCCTTTCAATAATGGCAGCAGGCCGAAAATCGAATTCTTTCTTGACGATTCTGGTTAGCTCTGAACTGGGGACAACACCCGTGCCGTAAGCCCCCACCATAAGGGAGACAGGTTCGGCCTTCCCTATGGTGTAAGCAACCTGAATTTCGCACTTTTCTGCAAGACCGGCAGCCACTATATTCTTTACCACGTACCTGCACATATAGGAGGAGCTCCGGTCCACTTTGGAAGGATCTTTCCCTGAAAAGGCTCCCCCACCGTGATAACCGAATCCGCCGTAGGTGTCCATGATGATTTTACGGCCGGTCAGGCCACAATCACCCAAAGGGCCTCCCACCACGAAACGCCCTGTGGTGTTGATAAAATACTGCGTGTTCTTGTCCAGCATATGATGTGGAATAACCTTTTTTATTACTTCCTCGATTATGGCTTCGCAAAGGGTCTCATAATCGACCTCAGGGTTGTGCTGGGCCGCTATGACCACCGTGTGCACCCTTACAGGTTTCCCTTCCACGTATTGCACGGTCACTTGCGATTTCCCGTCTGGTCTTAGCCAGGGCAATTTGCCTGATTTACGCACATGGGCGAGCCGCTGGGTAAGGCCGTGGGCCAAGTAGATCGGCATTGGCATATAGGTGGGGGTGTCCTTGCATGCATAACCAAACATAAGACCCTGGTCTCCAGCACCTTGCTCCTTGAAAAGGCCTTTTCCATTCACTCCTATAGCAATGTCAGGGGATTGCTTGTCAATGGTACTGAGAACGGCACAGGTTTCCCAATCAAATCCCATAGATGAATTTCTGTAGCCTATGTCTTTTATCGTTTCACGCACGATATCGGGCAGGTGTACGTAAGCGCTCGTTGTAATTTCGCCTGCTATCATGGCCATCCCTGTAGTAACCAGAGTTTCGCAAGCAACGCGGGCATTTTTATCTTGGGCCAGAATTTCATCCAGCACATGATCTGATATTTGATCCGCAATCTTGTCAGGATGGCCCTCGGTGACAGACTCAGATGTAAATAAAAAGTTTTCGCTCTTCATTTAGCTCTCCTTTCAACGCTGATTCCCCTCTTCCAGATCCGGAGAAGACCAAAACTGTATTTTTGGGCATGTAGTGGTACACCTCTTTTCAAAAAATGTCTACTCTTTTTTGGCATAGCCCACTCGGTTGTGCATCGGTGTATCGACTCGGAGGTTTTTACTCAGGACCAGAAGGGGAAAGTATGCAGTTGTCTATCAGCCTGGTTTTGCCCACCCTCACGGCAAGAGCCAGAAGAGTATTGCCCCTCAAAACGTCAACATCTTCAAGGGTTACAGGATCGCATACACTCACGTAGTCGATCTTAGTAAAAGGATGGTTCAGGATCAGTTCTTGTACTGCTCTTTTTATTTCGTCGGCCTTTCTTTCACCCCGGCTGACCATCTCAGTGGCAAGGTCAAGGGATTTTTTCAGACAAAGGGCTGATTTTCTCTGTTGCGGGGTAAGATAGCTGTTACGTGAACTCATTGCCAGGCCATCGGGCTCTCTCACAGTTGGCACCCCGACGATCTTTATGTCGAAATTGAGATCCTTTACCATGCGGGTGATAACCGTTAATTGCTGATAGTCTTTTTGCCCGAAAACAGCAACGTGGGGCTTGGTAATGTTGAAAAGCTTGGCAACAACGGTAGTAACTCCATCAAAGTGGCCTGGCCTGGAAAGCCCGCAAAGGTGCTGAGTTACCCTTTGCACCTTGACCATGGTTTGAAAACCTTCGGGGTATATTTCTTCCACCGAGGGTACAAAGGCGATATCTACTCCAACCTCTCGCGCCTTAACCAGATCTCCCTCCGTATCGCGTGGGTATGTTTCGAAATCTTCTGTTGGACCAAACTGGGTTGGATTGACAAAGATGCTGATAATCACCTTGTCGGCAATTTTCCTGGCCGCTTTCATTAGCTCAAGGTGACCCTGGTGGAAAAATCCCATTGTGGGGACAAAGGCCAGGCTTTTCCCGGAGAACCGGATTTGTTCGCATTTTTCCTGGACCTCGGCTACGGTGCGGAAAACTTCCATCTCGTGTCCTTTAAAATCAACTCCCTTCAGACAATGGTATTCCAGCTGCATGAGCCAAGGATAAGGCTCTGGTTTGTGTTCCTATTTTTTCTGCATTTTTGCGCTCAGGGGAACATAGTACTGAGTTCCGGATTTCATCTGCATAATGTGTTGTACCAGGTCTTCAAAGTCTTCCGGAACGTTTACAAAATCTATTTCCGAAGCATTCACTACGAGTAACGGTGACTCTGTGTAGTGAAAGAAAAATTCGTTGAAAGCCTGGTTTATCTTGTCCAGGTATTTGTAACTAATTGATTTTTCAAACTTTCTATTTCTTTTCTTAATCCTTTGCGCAAGCACCTCCGTTCTTGCCTGTAGAAATAAAACAAGGTCCGGCGGGCGTATCCTTTTCTTAAGGATTTGAAATAGCTGTTCGTAAAGCCAGAATTCTTTATCATCCAAATTCGTTCGAGCGAAAATCCTGTCTTTATCAAAAAGATAATCAGAAATTGTAGCAGTTTTAAACAGATCGAGCTGCCCCATTTCAAGCGCCTGCTTGTAGCGTCTGAGTAGAAAGAATATCTGGGTTTGAAATGCGTATTTCTTGGGATCTTGATAAAAGTTGATCAAATAGGGGTTCTCTTCCACGTCTTCAAGCAAGCTGTGAGCCTTTATTCTTTTGGCAAGCATCTTCGCAAGGCTGGTTTTCCCCACCCCCAGGGGCCCCTCAATGACTATGAAGTGGTGCATGTTCTTGTCCAAATCTCCGGCACATGGACTGACAGTCATGCTATCTTGAATTGAAACGCAGGTCCCAATATGAAGGTTCCCATTAGCACTGAGGCTCTCGTTTGTCAAGAACGGGATCAGTGAGCACGGTGCTCAACCGCAGGAAATCATCAATGTCGAGCCTTTCTGCTCTGTCGCGGGGATTTATGCCGCAATCAACCAGGCACTTAACAATGTAGTCGGGGCTGAGCGAAGGAAACGATCCTTTGAGAGAATTTGCAAGGATTTTTCGCCTGCTGGAAAATGCTGCCCTCACAATCCTTCGAAAGTTTTGCTCGGTGCCCCCTTTTACAGGGTAGGGTTTTGTGAAATCAAGCTCAACTACCATTGATCCAACTTTCGGACGGGGAAAGAAGGCCTCCTTCGGGATCTCAATAAGTGGGGAAACCAAAGCATGGTAGCGCACGAGAACGCTAAGGGCGCCGTATTCGCGGCTGCCCGGGCCGGCAACAAGCCTCTTGGCAAACTCGAGCTGGAAGGTCAGGACGGCACGTATAACGTGATGGCGGTTCTGGATAAGCTTTTCCAGGAAAGGCGATGAAATGTTATAGGGCAAATTGCCAATGACATACAGGTTCTTTTCAGTCTCGAGCTCATTGAAGCTGAACTTGAGAATATCCTCTGCAATGATGGTCACGTTATCAATGCCAGCCGCCTCAATTTTTTTCTTCATTGCTCGGGCAAGGTCTTGGTCCTTTTCAACTGCAAAAACGTGTTGAACGCGCTTGGCAAGGGGAAGCGTGAGGGCTCCAAGACCTGGGCCGATTTCAAGGACATGGGAAGACCTTTCAAAGTTTGCGCAGGCAAGTATTTGGTCAATGATCTTTGTTTCCTTCAAGAAATGCTGCCCAAGCTTTTTCTTTGGTTTTAGAGTATATTTCTGCGCTGGAAATCTTGGGCCGCTCAACCTAGTAAGTTCTCCTTTTCTTGCGCCACTCGACAATGGATCTGAAGAGCTTTAAGCTCAGAAAGTAGGAGGGCACTGAAGCTACGATGCCCAGCAAAAATCCGCCGACAAGGAATGCTGCAGCGATAGTTCCTCCTGCCTCCAGTATGTTACCCAGGATATGAAACGCACTTTCTTTTTGACTTATTGCATTGGTAACAGAGGCAAAACCCTGTCCTTTTCCAGGTAGGATCCAGACTCCGGTTCTATAGGAATAGTAATAGAGAAAATACCAGTTTAGAGGGTTGCTAACCCATGTTCCCAGCGCTGCTGTTATCTTGCTGCCCTTAAAGAGTACCGCGAGCGTAACTGCAAGGGCTGTTTGAAAGGGAACTATGGGCATCATGCCAGCAAAAACGCCTAGGGCTGTACCTAGGGCAAGCTCGCGAGGATCGCCCCTGAGCCGAATAAACCTGATGTATAGGTATTTTAGCTGCCTGATCAGTTTCAAGAGCTATGCCTCTGCCGCTTTTGGGACACCTTGCTAGGTAAGTCCACCGTTAGAATAGCAGGAAATCAGACGAAAGCAAGGGTGGATGAAAAGGGGGACCTCCTCGGATCATCGGTTCCTTTTAGCGCCAACCATATTTTCCACCGGAAACTTCGACCGGACATCTATTGAGAAATCCGCTTTTTCGCCGTTGAGAAGCCGATGGAATCCCGCCACCGCTATCATAGCAGCATTGTCGGTGCAATACTGCGGACGAGGGCAGTAGAGTCGAATTCCTTTCTCCAGGGTCGCCTGTTTCACACTCTCTCTCAATGCTCTGTTACAGGCCACACCGCCCACAAGAGCCGCGCACGAAACACCCAACCTGGTGCTCGCTTCTACAATCTTTTGAACAAGAACGTCAAAGACGGCTGATTGAAACGATGCTGCAATATCTGCAACTTTTATGGTGGTATGCTGCTTATTGCTTTGGCGCCACTCTTTCACAAAAAGCGCAACCGACGTTTTCAGCCCGCTGAAGCTGAAATCAAGTGAACCTTGTTCCAGGTAGGCACGCGGAAAATGAACTTTGTCCTCGCTTCCTGAGCGGGCCAGTTCTTCGATTATCGGTCCGCCCGGATAGCCCAGCCCGAGTATTTTGGCAACCTTATCAAAAGCCTCGCCCGCAGCATCATCAAGTGTTTGGCCGAGAAGCTCGTAATTGCCGAAGTCCTTCACGTGAAACAAAGATGTATGTCCTCCTGATACAGTTAAGACCACGAAAGGGAAGGTGGGTACTTCTTTTTCAAGAAAGACGGACAGAATGTGTCCCTCGAGATGATTTACCCCTATAAGGGGGATCCTCTTGGAAAAGCAGATGCCCTTTGCATAGTAAAGTCCGACAAGGAGCGCTCCTACAAGTCCGGGACCAATAGTGACGGCAATAGCGTCAAGGTCCTCAATGCTAAGGGTGGCCTGCTGGAGAGCCCTGTCAACCACGGATGAAATACTTCCAACGTGTTCCCTGGAGGCTAGCTCCGGTACTACTCCCCCATAAGGATGGTGAATACTGACTTGAGAATTAACAATGCTGGAAAGCACCTGCCTTCCGTTGCCCACGACGGCGGCTGATGTATCATCACAGGAGGTATCAATTCCAAGGATATTCATCGAGACATAATTCGCCTTCTAAGCTTGTGCCATTTCCCCTCCTTTAATACTTCCAGGAGCACAACGGTAATATTGTCCCCTCCACCTCCTTTAATTGCTTGTTCAACCAGCATGTTGACCTTTTGTTCAGCCGGCACGGAAGAATCACTTAAGACTGCCGCGATAGAATCCAGAGGGACATAATTAGTAAGTCCGTCCGAGCACATCAGTATCATGTCTCCAGGCTCTGGTCTTATGGAATTAATGTAGACATTTACTTTGCTGGTTAGTCCCAGTACCCTTGTTAGCACGTTTTTCAAGAAGGGGTTAGTGGTGCCATCCGGGTTTGTCATTCCCATGCTTCTTTGTTCTGCCTCCACAGAATGTTCTTCTGAGATCTGAACCAGCCGTCCATTGTCAAAGAGGTAGATTGGGCTGTCTCCCACATTTGCTACCCAAAGTGTATCATTTTCTTGGATTAGGGCGGAAACCGTCGAGCCCATTCTATGATATTGTGGCTTTTTTTGGGCTTCGTGGATAATGGCATTGCTCATCATAATGGAATTCACCAGATGATTGGCAGTATTAGAAAGGTCTTTCCTGGTTGAAAAAAGAAAAGAAGGTGGCTTTCCCTCTTTGAGCTTGCGCCAATAACTGGCCATAGTATTCACTGCCAGCCGGCTGGCCACTTCCCCTGCCTTGTGCCCACCCATGCCGTCAGCAATAACATACAAATCAAGTTCAGGCGCTATAAGATACATATCCTGATTAATTTTTCTTTTTAGCCCGATATCAGTTTTTCCAAATGCTCGAATCTTCACGGAAGAAATCCGATGTTAACTGCCCAAAAATATTCTTCGACTGATCTGCACGTTCTTAAAGTATGACTCCTAGAGTCACGCGCTTTAATTAGAAACGAAAACAATTCAGTCACCAGAGTCCTTTCTTTTTTTGCCCTTGATCTCATCAATCTTGGCAATCACCTTTTTCAAGTGTGCAGCCATGTGCCCGGCTTTTTGATATCGTTTTTGTATATCTTTTTCCAGTGCCTTGTCGATAATTTTTTCCACAACTCTCGGGACCTTACCGTTGAGGCTGCGGGCCGGGGGATGCGGTTCTTTTGCTATCTGGTACATGAGCGAGGGCATGTCTTCCGCTGTAAATGGCCTTTGTCCAGTGAGAAGCTCGAAGAGCACGATACCCAGTGAGAAAATGTCGGAGCGGCCGTCGACTTTTTTTGCGCCGACCTGCTCGGGTGACATGTAAGAGGGGGTCCCAAGAACAACGCCGGTCTTTGTCTTGGAGGAGGCCGTTATCCTGGCAATGCCAAAATCCGTCACCTTTACCTCTCCATTTTCCTTCAGCCGCATTATGTTGGCAGGCTTGATATCCCGGTGGACGATACCTTTCGAGTGGGCATAGTCAAGGGCATCGGCAACCTGCGCCACAACAGAAAGAGTTTCCCTCAGAGGAAGGAGGTTGCCTTTGCTCGTATATCGTTCAAGATCTTCTCCATCCAGGTACTCCATCGCTATGTAGGCAAG
>Ga0180301_10002001_pt1 | contig 16013 bp, 16 predicted proteins | sample GuaBasSediGuay16_FD_121797 | JGI IMG/M metagenome (GOLD analysis project Ga0180301, IMG submission 121797) | Subseafloor sediment microbial communities from Guaymas Basin, Gulf of California, Mexico - Guay16, Core 4569-2, 12-15 cm | ecosystem: Environmental > Aquatic > Marine > Hydrothermal... | reverse complement strand
GGGATAATTGATCTATGGTCGAGCTTCATGAATTATCTCCTTTATTCTTTTGACAAACCGTTCAGCCTTATTCACTATTTTAGTGACAGCTTCTTCTCCGAAGTTTGCGTATATGTCGTAGGTACTCGCCTGCCCCATCTCGAAGGCTTCGCTCAAATCTCTTCCAAACTCTTTCTCTAACAAGCCCGTGATGATGATTTCTCTCCCAAGTAGCTCCCTCAAACCTTTATGGGTTTTAGGTGGTCTAATGCCCTTTAATGCTAGTATTGCTTGGGATGCGTGGAACATGGCATAGTAGGCGCTGTTTATAGCAGATCTAAGCCTTGAATGCTCTAGGCAGAGCTTAGCATCGGCTAAGAATTCATCTGCCAGTTCCAAGCATCTTCTCACGTATTCTCTTGAAGATTCCGTCGTCATACAGAGCAACTCCATCCTTCAGAACTTCGTGGATGAAGGGTGAGCCGATCTTAATCCTGTGCTCAATCTCCTCCTTAGTGTAGTAAACGGGCGTTATAAACGTCTCAAAACGGTTCTCATAATCGATCTCGTAGCTGATCTCCGTGATCATGCTCCTGATCTCTTTGTCCTTTCCCACGATCAACACGTCGATGTCGCTTTCCTCTCCAGCCTCTCCCCTCGCTACGGAGCCATAGACTATTATCGCGTTGATACGGTCACCTAGTTCCTTCACCACCCTATCCCTGAATTCCGTCAATGCTTTCCTTTGTCTCCCTTGGAGCCTCAGCATTCCAGCCACCCATCTTTAAATACAACACCTTTGAAGTTAAACGTACCCTAATAGTTTGGGTTATGGAATTGGTGGTGTACGTGGAAGCGATTGTTAAAGTGGATAAGCAGGGTTGGGTGGTTCTTCCGAAGGATGTTAGGAAGGCCCCTGGAATAGAGGGTGAGGCTGAGGTGGTGTGCAGGGTAGGAGGTTGATCAGGTGACGGCAGACTCTTTGTCTGCATCCGACATGGACCTTACATCCCTTTACGTACACGTCCTCGATCGACTCATCCCGGATAACGATTCTGATTCTTCGCTACTCTCGCGGGAAGCCTTTATTGGGGAGCCATCCTCACTATATTTAAGGCCCTAGAAGTTATAGAGATTTGGGTGTTGTTGGGGTGGCTAGGGTTATCCGTGCTAGGTATGAGGATGGTGTCTTGAAACCTTTGGATAAGCTGGATCTCAGGGAGGGTGAAGAGGTTATCGTGGTGTTGAAGAGCTTTGCGGGTTTCAGGGACGAGGTTCCAAAGATCGTTGTCAGGGTTGAGGAGGATCCTGTCGAGAGGTTGAGTAGTGAGAGAAGGTAGTTCGACGTTGAGATCTGTGGTCGTAGATGTTAGTGTGTTTGTGGATTACTTCACCGTTGTTGAGGATAAGAGGATTAGGCACAGGATGGCTGTTGAGTTTCTGAATAAGCTGTCGGATAGAGGCGCTACAGTCTATGAGCCATTTGTTTTGAGGTGGAGCTCTGTGCGGTTTTAGTTCGGTATATAGAGCCTAAGTACGTTACGAAAATTCTTGAGGTAATAGTTGACCATGTAGCTATAGTTGAGGAAGATAAGCTTCATTCAAAAGCTAAAGCCATAGCTCTAAAGACGGGTTGTAGGGCGATTGATGCTTACTACATAGCAACAGCTAGGCTCATCGATGCTATTTTAGTAACAAACGATGCTATTATGAAAAGTAATGCTGATAGAGCAGAAGTAGAAGCTTACTACCTACTTGAGGACTATGAGGAACTACATAGAGTTCTAAGTTAAGTATAGAAAAACGTTCTTTTCTGCGGGTTTTCAATTTTGAGCTTTTGGTATAGTCTTGCTTGTGGCTATGTAGTATGTTTCTGCTAGGACTGGACGGGGCAGTAAGGTCAGAGATATAGAAATTGAAAACCCCATTCCCAGAAAAGTTATGAAAGAATATCACCAATATATACGAGAAAGTAATGTAGTAGCATGCGCGTACGGCGAGAAAACCACGCAGAAGATGCAGACCTCCATGAGACTGTTGAACCATGTTAGGGAATCTGGTATCAAATGTGAGAGGCGGGTTCTGCATCCGGGGAGCTTGCGTAAACGTAGATTGCTATGTCTCCGCTTCTGTAGACTTCTTTGAACGATGGAGGTGCGGAGGGTTGTCCGTGCCATCCTTTGCCTTGGGTCCACCATATGAGGTATACTGTGTTGTGGCCTTGTTGTAGGGCTTGTTGGGCTGCTGTTTCTGGGTTTCCGTATCCGTATGGTTGGATTTGGTCTGGGTTTAGGTGTAGTAGGGCCCAGCCGTGGAATGCTTTGTGGACGATTAGGATTGAGTTTTCGTCCATGTTCTGTTTCAGCCAGTTTAGGCAGTCTTCTACGTGTGGGCAGTCTTCTAGGGGTACGGTGTTCTGTAGCATGGAGGATGGTATGTAGATCTGGAACTGGCGTATGGCGTAGTAGGGGAACGGCCTGTCGCATGGTGTGGCTATGAACGTTGAGGTTAGGACTGCGACTGTGGTTGCGAGGGCTATGGACGTGTACAGCCTACGGGTTTTCGACGTGATGTTCGCTACACCCTCCACTGCGTAGAACGACAGGGGGTAGGTGAGCATCAGGGTCCACCGGTACCAGAACCGTGCGAACACTACGGGCGTCAGGGGGGCGAGTAGGCAGAACAGCGTCCAGGCTCTGAGCTGGGTGTCTTTGAGGGTTTTTGCCCCTTTCAGTGCTGGGGGTGTTAGGGGGAGGTAGCAGTAGGCTGTGAATGCAGCCGCTGTGGCCACCATCTCCGGGTAGGATTGGAAGCCGAAGAGGGATAGGTGTCCCTCGGGCTCCTGCCTCGGGAAGTAGAATGTCTCTGCGAAGTGGGTTGAGAGCTTGAAGTTTGCGTACAGCACCAGTAGGAACAGCAGTACGCTGGGCAGGGAGATGAGCATCAGCTTACGGGCATGGGTCTTCTCGCCCTTGAGGAGTGTAGTGGCGATTGTGGCGGCCGTTATGGCGAACATCACCACGGATGCGAGCTGGTTCGTCAGGACTACGAGGGCCATTGTTAGGGACGCGGCGACGTTTTTGAACATGTTGTCCCTCTCCTGGAGTAGTGTTAGCGCTGTGAACAGGAGTGCTAGGGCTAGTTGGTTGCGTAGGAGGTCCCACGAGACCCTCATGGCCACGAAGTACAGCGTGGCTAGGAGGGCTGTGCAGACGCTCTTCCCTGGAGGCCATTTTAGGGCTTTGGTTGCGTAGGTGTAGATGGTGAGGGACAGGAGACCGTGTAGGAGTGGGGCTAATGCTTTGAGCGTTAGGGTTAGTGGAGCCCTCAGGGAGGTTGCCAGTATGAGGAGGAGGTAGAGGAGTGGGGCCGTCGCTACGCAACGCCAGAAGTCCATGCCTTCCCTCAACCAGGTTAGAACTATGGGGACGTAGTATCCCAGGGGGTCGAATCCCGTGGGGTATGGGCCCATGAGGATTTCAGGAACTGTCCGGACGGCTGAGGCTATGACAAAGGCTAGGACGGGGTAGTACAGTCGAGATGGGTTGCGTGTGTGCACCACTAAAAAGCGTAGTTAGGTTAGTGGGGATTAAGCTTTTGGGATTATTCGTGATAAAAAATCCTGTTACGGGAACCGCTTGTTAGACAGGTTTCTAAGAGTGATAGGTTGGTTCCGCTTGCGTCGCCTCCTTTCCTCTCTTACGTACTCTATGAGTAGGCCTAGGACCCCTGTCGCTAGGGAGTAGTATGCCCACACGGCTACTTGGTTTGCGTGGTATTCGTCTCCTAGGGCTAGGAGGACTGCGCATACGACTAGGAGCGAGATGGCCGTTCCGACGAACATCCTCGAGTCGTACCTACGCCATGTGTAGATTCCGAGCGCCATCGCGAATACGAGTAGGGTGACGAGGTCTCTGTTAAGGGATGCGACGGCGATGCATGTGGCGACCAGCGTAAGGGGGATCTTGTTTCTAGCTATCTTTGACTTTAGTGCTCCCATTCTGCTCCGCCTTGGATGTTTATGTTTCTGACTCATCGAAGGAATCGTTAGTTTTTAAATTAAATATGGTCTCCTCTCCTCGTAGACTCCTGTTGGATGCGGGTATAGAGTTCTGAGGTTGTACCGCTTCAGCTCTCCGCCTAGTAGGGCTGTGATGTTTATGAGGTTGACATCGAGGCGCGCTGTCCTCAGCGGTGTTTTGGTGGGTTTCTTTATAAACAGTGGTTGAGATTCGTCCACAAACCGCTTGAATTTCTCAAGCCATTCCTGAATCCGCCTGTTTTTCCACGGACATCTCTTCGATCCCCCTCCCCCTACTTAAGTAGGGGGCTTTCCGGCGTCACTTTTGGTAAGTTCACGCTAGTAGTACTGCGCCTGTCAGTTTTACTCCTTCTCTTGGATCGAGCTTTATGCCATACTTGTCCATGGTGCCTGAGCCGATTATGAGCTCAGGCATCTTTACTTTTCTGCCTTCGATCTCGATTTCCTCCTTAAAATCGTCGATTACCATTACGGTCTCAGGGAGGGGGGTACCCATCTACGATTATTACGAGTTGTGCGTGTTTGTCGACTTTGATGGTCTCCCCGTTGATCCAGAACAGTGTGAGTGGACGTTCGAGCATGTCCCAGCTTTTACCGAAGTTCTTTTCGAAGAAGATGCGTTGTACAGCCGTTATGCCGGAGCCTGTGTCGAAAAGAGCTGAGCAGGTGACTTCCTTACCCATGAACCTCACTTTAAGGAATTTGAGGGCACGCATGTTGCCACTAGCTATGTGCCACTCGACTATGGGCCCCTCGGCGTCTTCGAGCATCTTTATTATAGGCCCGTACTCCATCCTAACTTTCCTGATTCTCTCGACTATTCCAGGCGACATACCAGGTAGTTAGGTCTGTTTTGAAGGATAGTTTTTTAGAACGGAGTTTTTGTGTTTAGGAACTTGTGTAAACGTAGATTGCTATGTCTCCGCTTCTGTAGACTTCTTTGAATCCGCTTAGTTCTGATCCAGCGTGCCATATTGGGTATATTTTCTCGGAAGTTTCCTGTGAGTTCGGAGAGGAGTGTGTCTTGTATGGGGTATGCTGCTGGGTAGAAGGCTACTGCGATCCTCTTGTCTAGGTGGTTTAGGGCCCATGGGTAGAACCTCTGCTCTGTTATGAGTAATGGAGTTCATAAAAGCCAGCAGCAGTACACATCGCAGGACGCGAGGGACAGCCGCCATGGGACTATAAGCCCGGTGGGGAAGGATACCTGATTTGGGTAGGCTTTTTACGGGCAAACATGAGTTTTGGTTTATCAATCGCTTTCCCATCATCGCCCTTATAACGGGCTATTGGGGCTTTTTCGGAGGAGGGTGACCGGATACGTTGGATACGGGTGCACCTTAAGCCCATGACCGGGCTGAATATGCCCCCGCTCCCCGAGAGGCTGTGAGGATGCGTGATGGATACTCCATGGATGCGAAGTGGGATACAGAGGTTGGATACAGGGTGGATACGGATACCGTTAGGGAGGGGATTGAGCGTTAGGGGGAGCTGGTTGAGAAGGGCTACTCCGTCAGGAGGGCGTGTTAAGATGCAGTCTCGGTTGAGACGAGTCGTGTACTGGAGGTGGGTGGGGCTGATCTTGACTTTGTTGTGAGGGGTATCGCTACTTGCCCAAGCCGTACCCCTCAGAAAACTTTGTCCCAGTCAACCCAAGCTAACTGGGAAAACTGGAGACGAAAGATTTGGCCCCTTTTGCTCGGAAAACCCAACTTCTTCCAGCTGTTTGTACCCAGAAAATTACCCAGTAAAATTACCCAAGTCGTGTTTTATTAGGGACGGTTAGGGCCGATCCGCATCTACCCCTAGCAGTTTATGCTTATACACGGTAGTGGGTAATTTTCGTGGGTAGATGGGAGCGGTGGAAGGCTTGATTTTTCGCCTATTTCCTCTACAGGGCTTGGCTTTTTGGTCCCACGTCCCCACGAAGTTGGTTCGGGTTCGTGGGGAGACTTCGGGTATGTGTTCGTGGGTTAGGGGTTACGGAAGTGGGGCTTAAGCTAGGAGGAAACTAGGGGACTTGCGGATGAGAGGAGAGAGGAGGTGCCGATTAAGTCGCTGGAGAACGTGAAGTTCCCCATAAAAATGGATTATTAAGTTGCTCTATCACCCAAAGAGCGAAGTTTATCTTACCCGAGGCGGGGTCTGCCCCGTATATCACACTTGGTTTCACTACGCAGTAGTCACTTAATGTATTAGCAACCAAGTTTTGTCGGACCATAGGTACTTTATGGACTGCCTCGCTTGGCAACCCTATTCTTTCGAGCTACCCGGTGGTTCGAGAAGGGTGAAAATATTCTAGTTGAGTTCATAGGAGTTTGCTGTCTGACTCCATTAGGTGTTTGTACCATCTGACGGTTATTGTTCGTGGATCGTCTGGGTCTACGATTCCGTTTTCTAGTGCGTTCCAGACTTCTCTCGCGCCGAATTGAAACTAAGGACTGGATCCTCATTAACGACACTTTAGCTAATACAGATGACTTCAACTCCTTTAAGTTTGAGTCGGACGGCTTCTTTTATATCATCTGTATAATACGTAATATTATGATATTTGTCAACCAACTTCTCCAATATTTTACGCTTGTCCTTAAGTGTTAGTTCCTTTATTTTGACTTTTTTGTCATGGATGATTAGTTCTGAAGCATAGATTTTTAACGCTTTTAGGTTGTTTATTTTTATAGTATGTTTTATGATTGGAGCTAATCCTGAAGAAAGCACGATGAATTCTTTATTTTTGAATTGTTCTCTGACTGTAAGTTGCTCTGCTACTTTTTTCATACTTTCGATTAGATTCTTTTTACCATGTCTTTTCACGAAGAAGTTTAAGATCATATACCTTCTGAAGTCTCCCTTGTAGCGAAGCATCTTCCCCAGTCCTAAAAATAATAATCCAGGAATTTTGGTGCGTTTGATTAGTAGGTTTTCTAGTAATCTACTGCTATTTTCTTTAACAAGTGTACCGTCGAAATCCACCACTAAAACCATATTACTATCCCCAATAATAGGAGGTAGAGGAAGAAGGTTATTAGTTCTTTTGCCTTCTCTTCAACTTCTTTGTAACCGAGACCTTCTAGAATCTTCTTAAGGGGTCTGACAATGAATTCTGGTGCTTTATTTACTGTGACTTTAACAACAGTTGAAATAAGGGAAAAAAGTAAAATGTACAAAGCCAACTCTTTAATATTGTTTTGGCAAAGATATATGGAAATCCCAGACGTTACGATACTCATAACAATTCCAGGCTTTGAATCATTAAATCCCTTCGTGTTCATATATCCAACATAGCTCTTAATGTTGTATATTGGAAAGACCGCTAGAGAGAACAGTAGGAGATTCCTGAAATTAGGTTCTATGGGTAGGAGAAGTAAAGGAGGTAGGGAAATTCTAAGGAATCTTAGAAGAAGAATCGTTACTGGTTTCAAATTGTAGAACTTTGAGTGAAGAAATGCAAGAACTGTTGTTATTATGATCATAACAATTATTGGAAGCAAGACTTGATATCCTACCATTATGATTCCAAGTGAGATAATAATGAACGTACATACAAGAGGGGTTATAAAATTTTTCTCGTAAAGATATACGAATGATCTTTTCTGCCTTTTTTTCATGATGTCGGAAGTATAGTCTATGTAGTCATTAATTATGTATGCAATGTTGTAAATGAAAAGTGATAAAATGTACATAAGGGCTACTTTCCATGTAAATATGTCTCCTAGTATGAGAAATGGAATAAGAAACTTGAGATAAATTGTTGGATTAACTACCATAGTATTCGTGTTGTACATGATTGCAAAAAGAAGCTTCCAAATCGACTGCTTACTCATATATAATTGTCGTTGATTATTTCTGGACATAAGTTGTTCCTCATCAACCATATCTTCAACAGCTTTTTAAGAACTCTTCTACTGTTCTATCTTAACTGGATATTTTCCTAGAGTGTTTTTAAGATATTTTGTAAAGCTTCTTCCTAAGCCCGCCATTAGGTGTAGTCTTCGTCTATGAATAAGGGAAGTCAAACTTCCTGCCACCAAGAATCACCTTAATCATTCCGAGAGTTTCAGGGTTTCAGGAGTCAGTTCTTACCAGGTGAATCTCTTGCCCCCCTTCGCAAAACGGTTTGAACCAAAAAAGCATCTTTATTATTATCTTATTTAGGTAACTTTCCCCAAACCTCCCTTCCGAGAGGTCTATGCTTATATGGTGGCATTCAGTTCAGCTACCCGCGTTAAATAGAAAGAGAGTTTTCTTCTCGCGGTACCTATCTCAAAACTGCCTTCGGCCTCATTGTAGAAAACTTATTCTTTAATAGCTCCAAGCCTATCTCAGACTTGACTTGGCTCGGCTTTAAGGCATGCCAAGGTATTTGAACGAGGAGGCAAAGTTCCACCACACGTTGGACGTCACTAATGACCTCAGCCAATGTCTTAGTTTACGGGCGATAAAAGGAACTAAAACATACCCTAGACCACTAGAATCATATGAAGAAGCCTTTTTTAACGAACACGTGCAACTTTCTCTCCTGAGAACCTAGATGCCCTTTTTAACGGTCTTTATTTCCCAACCCGAAATCTTCTCCACAGTAGATCCCTCACAAGGATCTTCTTAAGCTCCTTGATCATGTTCGAAACAACCTTATCATCTATGGGGCTCTGCTCCATGGGATCATTACTTAGATCGTAAACTAAAGCCACTCCATCACTCGGGGAGTGAAGAAGTTTATAACTACCTCTTATGAGAGCCTTCTTCTCGTAGCCATAACCCACGGCCTCGCTTAGCACGTACCTATTCCTGGGAATTTTTCTGAGTAATGAATAACCATCAAAGAACTCTTCATTGTACTCAAGCCCAAGCCAGTCTAATATAGTTGGACAAAGGTCCACAAGACTGACGAAAGATCCAGCAACCGAAGCGACTTTGCCTACCCCCTCTCCCATAAGCAGTAGTGGAACCTCGATGACCTCGTTGAACAAGTTGTGGCCATGACCAACCCCATAGAATCCCCTAGGATCGTAGAAGTATCTAGTCTCAACGTCTGCGTGCTCCCAAAACTCCTCGCCGTGATCAGCGGTAACAACCACTAAGAGGCGATTCTTAACCCTGTCTTCCAGCTCCCCGATAAACCACTCTAAGGTACTGTCAACGTACCTAAGGGTGTTGTCATAGAACAGAACCCTGTTGTATCTGTACTCCTCGAATTCCTTTCCCTTCTGCTCCTCAGGTCTTCTGTAGTCCCATCTGTCTATATTTGGTAGGGGCTTCACCTCTCCAAAGAAGTCTCTGAACCCCTTTTGAAACCTTAAGGGCTCGTGAAGGTCGCCTAAATGGATATATGCAAAGATTTTGTTATTGCTTTTAACATGCTTAGTAATTTCTTTAAGTGCTACTTTTAGGACACGACTTGCGCTAACTTTTTCTAAATCTTGCCATAGTACGGCTTTATCACGTAAAGATAAAATAGTTAAATAAATCGATGTAATAAAGATTATTTTGTATCCAAGAGTCGTCAAGATTTCTGGAATTACAAGAACATTCCTCTTAAGACTCTTGTAGTTTTTTATTGAGTCCATATTTTTCATTAGACCACCAATTATAGCTCCGTGATTATGCGGGTATAGCCCGCTGAGAATTGAGGGAACTGAGGAGTAAGTCTGAGGTGCAGGAGCGTAGGCCTTGAGCTTTATTGGAAAGTTGTCCATATAAGGTGTGGTTTGTCTACAGTACCCTGTGAAGCTCATGTTTCTATATCTTAGGCAATCAACAACAATAAGCAACACATTACCCTCCGGTCTCCCCTCCAATCCGTACTTTTTTACGAGTCTCCCAACATGTTTAAGACGCTCAGCTACCAAACGCCCCCTCTTGAAGTTATGGTACAGACTGAAAAGTCTCCCAGCTACAATTCCGATATGTTCACTCTTACCTATAATCTTTGCGAGATACTTCCTTAAACTAATCAAATCCCACTTACCATCCATGAAGTGAGTGCTCGCACTGCCATAAAGAATACTTCCTTATCAGACAAACTATAAGATAAGTTTTAGCCCATTATACTTTGATATTATCTCTATGCTATGGTCCGTCGATGCGTTATCAACTATCCACACATCCACGCCTTTATGGTACCGCTCTACTAACTAGCTGAGATTACCTAACACTCTTGTAAAAAGTTTATTTGAGGAGCTGGCGCCATTATAATTTATGACAAATATTCCTACCCTAAGCTTCATAACCACATTTAAGCAATACTTTCTTGCGACAGATATGTCCTCGTTCTAGTTTCGAGAGTACTACAAGTATCACCATCAGGGTGACTGTAAATAGCGTCAATCGTTTCCCGAAGTTAAACATTTTCTCGGGGGCATACTCAATAACTACCTCTTTACAGTCGCTGGTAACTATCGCTCCCTGCTCAACAAAGTTTATAGGAAACACTAGGTAAGCCACGCCACGGCCGTATACCTTCCATCTACCATCATATGCCTCGCTAAAGACAAGAATTCGCCCAGAGCCATTATAGCCCTTCACAACTATTCTTGTTCCAGATGTGCGAACGTAATCTGCTCTCTCAACATTTACGAACGTGTTAACCGAGTTAAAGTCATACCCTTTCAATAATCCCATGTCAGCGACCATCCACACGCCACTCACGTTGCACCCATAAGGTGCAATTTCTACACCAATTATGCTGTCCAATACTGGCTTACCATTAGGCTCCATGGAGTCTATTGGAATGATTAATCGTTGCCAGCCTCTCCGGTCATCGCTAAACATAGCTGTATAGAAACCGTTTGGGGAGTGCATACGTATATAAAAGCGCTTACCAGCACCAGTACCATAAAACAGTATGCAAAGATAGTCATACCCCGAAACATTCATGGCACGACCTAACCATAAATATACGGCCCATCGTTCATAGTTTCCATTTTCAGTAACAGAAATACGTAAGACTTGTGAGCCGTTTACACTAACTAAATCCAGTTGAGGCTCTGTAAGCCTGCCTATGTGACCCACCCTCCTCAGTCCTAATGCGGTGAAGTTTCCGAGTTGTGTAGTCGAATTGAATAAGATCATCTTATCTTTTTCTCTAAAAACAGCAAAACCACCATTAAGGGTAGGGGCAACATATACAGTATCATACACCTTACTTTCTATAGTATCAATAAATTTATTTTTAAATGTTTCATACCCCGAATTATCAACTATCTTCACTATGTTTACTGCCTGAAGATTTTCGTCTAAATTTCTCAACTCTATCACATGTACACCAGCGTTTAGCCTGAGAGTTGCGGCTTTTACCCAACTGAAACCCTGCAACCAGGGTGCCCAGTTATCGAGAACTGCTACTTTCTCTCCGTCCACCCAAACCTCAAGTCTGCCCGATAGGGGGGAGCGAAGTACACGTAACCACACGGTATAATCTCCAGATTTGCTTAAAGCAAATGTACGTCTTATTGTGGCATTCTCAAGTGTTGTAACGAGAATTCCTTTTCCTAACGTAAAGTCATAGCGCCAACCAGGAACATCACTATGCAAGCCCTCCATAAAATGCGGTATCCAGTGGGGACAGTTGAGAAAGTGTTTGCCCCATCCATCAAGGTCACGGTAACCAACACTGAACCCACTAAACTCATATGCTGGCTCGTATACGTCAAGTGCTAGCTTACTAAGCTCTTTAGGTTCACAAATTACCAGTATAGTCTTCGTATTATCAAGTATCTTTTCAAGAAGATCTAAGCTTGGTTGCTCTTGTTCGAGGAAAAGTATCGGTGTTTTCTGCGGGTCTAAACCAGCCTTAATAAGTATCGGAAGCGAGTCGAGGGGGCCGAGGACAAGTACGAGTGTATCTGCGTAATATATATAACTTGTTTCACGCGTGTTTCGATAAATGAGTAATTCCTGGATTTTCTTGTCCAGCCGAAGATCCTCCTGCGTCATTATACCGTGGAGTAAGTTGGCATATTTCTGTGGATTAGTGGTGTCCTGCAGGTATACAAGGTAGCGAACATTAAGTAAAGAAAGTATCGAGCCTATCTCGTTAAATGTTTGTTTCTCTAACGTATTCTTAATAAAGAAGTACATAACGTAGTAATAAGGTGATGCACCGTATTCGTAGACTGGTACATCACTAACCCAAATACGAGGGTTAGGTGTAAGATTTGGATGAGGTGACCAATTAACATCAAGGTAAAACGGATACTCCGTGCTTGGAAGCCACATTACACGGAAGTAGTTAGTTGAGCCATTATAATCAGCCGATATGTATTCATTTGTGTAATCATAATATCTTGGTGGGTTTACAGGAAGCACCACACCAGAAAAGTTATTCAGCGCAGGGTATGACGCTACAAGAGCATTTACTAATATGATGATAGGCAACAGTGTTGCAACAATCTGTGGTAAGACGAATCTATATTTTTTATTTGCTTTCCATTTTGCATGTACTTCATGAAAGTCTAAACATATGATAAGAACCAAAATTGAAAGCAAATAAGTGTATGCAAAAGCCAAATAACAAGCTAATCGGTAGGGTACGCGAAGCATCCAACTCAAAAATGGAGCGAGAAATGAGTGAAAAATGAGCCACAAATACAGCTCCCCAAATGGAGGTCGGGCTCCCTTGCCTACGAAGATAAGTACAAGCGCAAGAACTGTTAGCGTCTCTACAAGCGTGCAATTAAGGACGTTGCAGTACTTCTCCCTGCGAAGCGTAATTCTGAGAAATGCGTAAAAAGCGAGGATTGGCATAAGCGTTGTAGTAAGAATCCAGGGAAGACCACGCCATGGAAAGTAGAGCTTCTCAACGACTGGATCTATCAAGCGAAACGAGTCTATTAAAGACGGGCTACGATAAAAGACCCACCCTGGTGTAAAGAACGGTTCCCAATGTTCTCTCGTTATGCGATACTCGGTAATGTAAGGTACCAGCCAGTAAGCTTCAAGTAATGCATAAAGCACAGAAGTTAGTACTACTATAATTATAGAACGCTTTAGAGAGACTAGACTGCAATACCAGGAAAGTTTCTCGTGGAGTACTTTTAGCAGATTGTAAAGTAGTGTAAAGGTTACTACAAACACCATATTGAAGACAACGTAGTGGTAATCTATAGAGCCCATAAACAGTATGAGCGCTAGAGTGGCAGATGAAATCAAGATATCTGCTGGCTTCTTTGTAGAATCTATGCTTCTCACCAACGTTACAAAGAGGAGTGGAATAAACGCGTAACACCAGAAAACAAACCACTGACCAATCTTAGCAACGACCCAAGGGTTAAAAAGATATAAGAACCCACCTGTAAGAGCCGCTATAAACTTCGCCTTTTCATCTCGCACACTTCCAGCCAGCATTGTTACTGCAACGTATGCATTAAACTGGATAATTGTCATTAAGGTAAAGTACAGGACACGTTGCGCGACAAATGATGAACCAAACATAGAGAGAACAGCAAAAATAGGCCACCGTATTATGCGGAAAAAACCGTAGCCATCATATCTATTCCATGTTGTTGAAAATAATTCTACTTGTGTACTTAGGTTCATATGAAAACGTGTATCACCATACTCTATAAGACCACAGTTGAAAAGATATGAGCGAAGAACAAATATCGCTGTCAGCGTGTAGGCGATGAGTGCCAATGAGTGATGTTTATATGATTCTTTCAACAACTTTGTCCACCTTGATAAATATTGAGATACATTATTGCTACGTGACGCCACTCACGTAATTTCCGGAGAAGTTTTGATCTTTTCTTAAGCTCTTCGAGCCTACTTTTTAATGCCGTCATGATTTCCATAGCTAGCTTAGACTTGTCGCCAGATCTTACAATAGTGACGATATACGGTTTCTCAAACGATATTGCTAGGGACTCAGGGCCACTAGCAGCCATCTTAGCTTTATAAGGAAGTACTACGAGATCCGCAGCCGAATAATAGATGGGTATCACATTCTCGGGAACATATCCTGTAAAGATTATTTCCCCATTTTCCTTAAGTTCCTGATTTATCTTTTCTGCTTTCTGCATTAGCTTATTTAGCCATTGTTTGTACTGAGGCTTGCATTTAAGTCTAGGATGTTCCCCACCAGCGATTACAAGTGTTGTTCCAATTAACTGACTAGCTACATGTTTATACGCTTCTATCAAAGACTCCAAACCTTTATATCCAGCTAAGTATCCAAAAAATAGGATAATCTTTCTCCCCCGAAGAGCCAGATTTTTCTTAGCCTCCTCTTGCGGTATCAGCTTAGCCTTCTCCACACCATGTGGTATCACTTTGATCTTTGCTTGGTTTACACCATAATTCTCTATTAGGCTTCTTTTTAAGAGGGGGTCATGAACTACTATGACATGTGTTAATAGTGATATAAGCTTAGTTACAATCCAAAGGCCCACTTTAAGTAGAAATTGCGGCCCCTCTATTCCATTTTCCCTCCTAAACTTTGGATCTTTTAACAGGTTTAATGGTATTACCCCATGTAAAGTTACAATTACTTTACGTGAAACTAATCTGGAGAGTAGCACAAGTAGAGGAAAGAGAGAAGCAGAGAAAATACCTCCATAAAGAAAATATTCATGTTGAATATGGACGACGTCAGGCCTGATCTTTCTGAGAGTCTTAAAGATCTTTATGTAGCAACATGTCCCCCTATCGAAGACTCTGTGAATTCTAACCCCGTTGTCTATATAATGCTTCTGAAGAGTAGGATTTCTATCGGCTACAACATGTATCTCCATTTCAGTATCAAGCTTCTTTAACTCACAAACTAGGTTCTTGGTATACGATGCTACTCCACTATCGTAAATATGCTTACGTCCAGGTGGAGGATAGGGAGATACTATTGCCAGTTTCAAGATAGCTTCCCCAGTTTAAGGAAGAGCACTTACCCGAATATTATTTCCAGCGGGTCTAAGAACAATCATCTAAAAGGTTCCTGCTCAACTCAAACTTCCTTCAATACTACTGGGGGCGGATCTTAGTTGGTTCAACAGCTTCTGAAAAATTTCCCTAATATCAAACCGTGATATCCAGCCACGAACAAAGGGGTTAGATGTCACTGAGAAGTATTTACCATGAAGACCACGATAACCGTTGTGCTAGACAATAGTAATGTCCTGGAGGAAACCGTATGCGTCGTAGGAAATCCTCCAAAAAATTGAGCGCAACTGCGACTCGTCGGATAATTGACCGAAGAAAAACTTTCTTTTTATAAATTGTGGAAGCCAATGCCTCTAAAACCCAAGTTATGTAGGTGTCCTCTCTTTGACTCACAATTCTAAAACCGAGATTTCTAAGCCATCCGATTAATTCCTTCTTGCGAAATTTAGATATGACAGGAATGTCCCTATACCAAGGGTAGACGCGCCTACCGATAGATATTAGCGGGTTGTCTTCGATTACTTCAAATAACAGCAAGAAGGCGCCTACTCGCAGACATCTTGCAATTTCTGAAAGGCCCAAACAAGGATTAGTCATATGGTGAAGCACATACCTCACCATTATCAGATCGAAACAATTTTTAAATGGTAGGTATCTACCGTCCGCAATTACAACTTCTTCATAATTTCTTGCAAGTTCTATCATTTTTGCCTGTATATCAATACCAATACAGCGCAGACCATAAAGAGAATAAAGCCCCATATGCCTCCCGTTACCACATCCAAAATCAAGAACTAACCCCTCACGTATCCTTTTTAAGGCAAGTTTCATTAGTTCTCTTTCAGGTCTTAATAAGGGTTCTTCATTGTACATTATCCACAGTGTAAAAGATTTTGGTTCCCTGTCGCAACAGACTTTCCTGGTAGTTGAAGAAGACCAAACCCTCAACAGCCAAACCAGAAGCCAGCCTCACCAAGCTCTCCACCTCCTCGGCAGTCAGCCCAACCACCCACAGCACAGGCGTCAACACACCACCCCCCACAAGCTTCACAGCCCTCTCAACCTCGACACCCACCACCTCCTGCGGCAGCCCACCCTCGACCAGCTGGGAAACTTTCAG
>Ga0180301_10002000_pt1 | contig 16016 bp, 11 predicted proteins | sample GuaBasSediGuay16_FD_121797 | JGI IMG/M metagenome (GOLD analysis project Ga0180301, IMG submission 121797) | Subseafloor sediment microbial communities from Guaymas Basin, Gulf of California, Mexico - Guay16, Core 4569-2, 12-15 cm | ecosystem: Environmental > Aquatic > Marine > Hydrothermal... | reverse complement strand
GTTTGTCGGTCTATTTCAGAAGCATACTTACGAAAAGCTCTATGCGGTACGAGATTTGACCTTAAAGGTTAATAAGGGTGAATTTTTAGGGATTATCGGCAAGAATGGTTCGGGCAAGTCAACATTACTGAAACTTATCGCTAACGTTCTGCAACCGACATCCGGTACAATATCGGTAAATGCAAATGTGGCTCCTTTTCTTGAATTAGGTATCGGTTTTCAAGGGGACCTGACGGTCAAAGATAATATTTTTCTGTATGGTGCTCTCCTGGGGATGAGCAAAAATGAGATATTAGGCAAATATGACTGGATCATCGATTTTGCGGGCCTGGAGAGATTCGTTGACGCAAAGCTCAAGAACCTTTCATCCGGCATGCAGGTACGCTTGGGCTTTTCGATAACCGTAAGCGTTGAAAGCCCGATATTGCTTGTGGATGAAGTTTTAGCTGTTGGAGATATCGATTTTCAACAGAAATGTTATAGTTCCTTCGAAGGATTTAAGAAAAATGGAAGAACGATTTTATTCGTCAGTCATGATTTGAATGCCGTGGAAAGATTTTGCGACAGAGTAATCCTGCTCGAAAACGGTCGAATCAGTGATATTGGTAGTTCTGTATATGTTCTGGATAAATATAAAAATTTTAGCATGGCTTGAAAGCTTATATTATACACATTAGTGATTGACCTTAAAAGTGAAGCTTGGTTATGTAAAAGGCAGGTTCGCCTACATAGTGCAATGTACAAGTTCTAACCAAAAAATCAATGAGGTACATTTAAATGAGCTTAAAATCAATCAAGTATGTTTTTGGTATTGTATTAGTAATCATTATACTTTTATTTCTGCAGTTTGCTTTCCGGTCTCGCAAAAGTACCAATGAAGCACATAAACCGTCTATTATTCTCATTACGGTTTGCACTTTGAGGGCAGACCATTTAGGCTGCTACGGTTATTCAAGAAATACTTCTCCTAATATCGACCTTTTCGCCAAAGATGCAATGCTCTTTACAAAATGCTCTTCTCACGGCCCTGAAACGCGTCTCAGCTTTCCGAGTATACTTAGCGGTTTCTTCCCTCATGAAACTCGTCCCCGTGAAAATGGTTATATTAAGCATGTACCACTTTCTGCAGAGGTGGACACTTTGGCTGAAATTCTGCAACCAGAGGGTTATAAAACCCTCGCCGTAGTAAGCAATTTTGTGTTACGAAAACAACCAAACCTTTTCAAGCAAGGACTAAAAGCCTTAATAAATTATTACATATTTGGGGAAAGGATAGGCTATGAGCAGGGATTTGAGGTATATGATGATAGTCTTACCGGCAGGGTTCCTTTGCGGAAGAAGAAAGGTCCAAATGCGAACAACGTTACTGATATTGCTGTTAAGTTGATAAAGAAATTTCATAAAGAGCAGATGTTTATCTGGATACAATACTCGGATACACATGGCCCCTATAGACCGCCGGCGGGCTATGATAAGTTGTTCAGCCATGATGAATACCCGCCTCACAACCTATCGCTCAATGAGTCAAAAAGCGGTCGAGGCGGTATTCCCATATATCAGAAGCAAGGCGACCATAGAGATTTGAACTACTACATTTCACAGTACGATGGTGAAATACGGTATATGGATGAACATATCGGGCGTTTGATAGACACCCTGAAGGAGCTTGGCCTGTATGATAATGCGATAATCATATTCACAGCAGACCATGGTGAGGGTATGGGTGAACACGATTATTATTTCGCTCATGGAGAAAATCTTTACAATAGCCTTATACATGTTCCCCTCATGGTAAAATATGGAAACCGTTTGACCGGTGTAAGGGAGGATTTCGTCCAGCACATTGATATAGTGCCGACGATTCTGAAAATGGTCGGCGTTGAAACAAATTTGCCGTTTCGTGGGTTTGACCTGAGAGACGAAAATATTACCGGACGCGAAATTTTTTCAGAAATGAGTCTGCCCAGGAATTGGGGAGGAGACCTCGATAAATTTTCCCTTGTGAGTGACGGTCTGAAATTAATCTATACTCCACAGCGCCAGTGCTATGAATTGTTTAATCTAAATGATGATTTTCAGGAAGAAAATAACCTCATTAATGATGAGCGATATAATCAAAAAGTGTCGGCCTTGAAAGCTGAATTGCATCGTTTGAGCAAAGAGGACCTCCTGAAAACGAAAACTGACAGCGAGCTTCGTGACCTTACAGAAGAAGAAATCGAAAAGCTGAAATCTTTGGGTTATGTTCGATAAACCATGTGTAGATGGTAAGGGAGGTTGTGCATTTACCGTAGTTATATCGAAGATTTTGCGACAGAGCGGTACTGTTGGAAGAAAGTCGGATCAAACATCAGGGATGCTCTGGCAATGTTCTGGCTACCTACAAAGCAGCAGTTGTGTTACCACGACAAGCAAGTGGCATTAGAAGACTATAACTAAAGTTTAAGTATAAGGAATATATGAAGCAGTTCGAGTTTGAACAAAGAAATATAAGCGCAATTGTGAAAACCGGACTTTGCACCGGCTGTGGTATGTGTCAAATTACATGCCCGGAGCAGGCTATTCAGATGAATTTGCTTAACAAGGGATGGTTTCAAGCCCACATAGATAAAGACCTTTGCACAGACTGTGGTCTATGCCTAAAGGTTTGCGCCCGCAATCCTGAGAACGGCAATGCAAAATGGCAGGAGCTTCGAAAAGAAAATGAGTTTGGCCCGTTTCTCGGCTGCTTCAAAAATTGTTACCTCGGACACTCAAAAGACATCAACATTCGTTGGAATGCCACTTCAGGGGGCTTAATAACATCAATCTTGCTATATTGTTTTGAAAAAGGCGTAATAGAATGTGTTGTTTTGGCCGGTTCAAGTTCAGAAGACGCTTTAAAATCTCAGGCTTTTGTAGCAACTTCCAAGGAACAAGTCCTTCAAGCCATAGGTAGCAGATATGCACCAATCCCCATAAACGTAGCAATAAAAAAGGCAATGTCATTATCTAACAAAATAGCCATTGTCGCTTTACCATGTTGCCTGCAGTCATTAAGACAGGCTGAAAAACAATTGATGGATATTAAGCAGAAAATAGTTTTAAAATTGGGTTTGTTTTGTTCTCACAATATAAGCAGCAAGGCCACTAATTTCATTTTAAGAAAATACGGGATTCGGCCTTCTGAAGTTTTGGAGTTTACCTATAGAGGACAAGGTTGGCCTAGCGGCCTGAGATTTAAAACCAAAAGCGGGAGAATAATTTATCTGCCAAACACAAAATCCATCTGGACGGACTTGTTTTTGTCTTTTGTTTATTCAACGCCCTATTGTTTTTGTTGTACGGACCAAACAAATGAACTTGCTGATATCTCATTTGGAGATGCATGGTTATCAGATATACTAAAAAACGATAGACTGGGACGTTCTATCTGCATAGCAAGAAGCGATTTGGGTTTATCAATTCTAACAAAAGCGTTTGAAGAGAAGGCAATACACTTGCTCCCAATAAGCCCTGAAAAGGTTGTTGAATCTCAGGGCTGGCCTTTATATTTTAAGAAAATCAATATTCAATGCAGGAAGCATAAGTACCCCGAAAATATTGTGAAGATTTCCAAAGTATTTAGTAATCACCAACTCACTTTAGCTGATTATTTTATTAGCTGGTATACACAAGTTTGTTCAAAATTGTCTTCTCGAAATTTAAGCATTGAGTATATCAATTATAGTTTAAATAAAATTTTGCTGTTTCTATCAAAACTATCTAGAAGAATTCTTATACACAGAACGAAAAAAACAATTTATTCATATATGAATAAGGGACACGATGTAATAAAACCACCCCACTCAATTTCAGAAAAACTGTTATTTCCAGACGAAAAGGAGTTCAAAGAATACATAAACATTTTAATAGTTAACCAGCATGGTCCGAATCTTGGTGATGAATCAGCATTCCGTGGGATGTTATACGGTTTAAAAAAAATGATCCCCAATGCTCGTTTTACATCCTTAACCGCACTTCCTTCAGTAGATTATTATCATATTAAAGGCCCCAAATTTATCGACATGATTTATCTCGTTGGCAGGCGGCGCTTTTTAAAATTTGTTTATTTAACTTTGGGTGTCTTGGTCTATCATTGGAAATTAAAGTTTCTTAAAAAGCTTTTTCAAAAGAAAGCTGACTTTATTAAGGCCTTTGCACAAGCAGATTTAGTTATATCAGCACCTGCAGGACCATATTTTGGAGATCTTTATACCTATGGCGAACTTAGCAACGCATTCAACATATTTCTTTCTAAACTGATAAATCTTCCCGTAATGATTTATGCGCCATCTATGGGGCCTTTTGATAACGAAAAACGCAACAGATGGCGAAAATGGCTTCTTTCTAAAGTTGATGTAATCACATTACGAGATTACTACTCAAAGACCTATTTTGAAAACCTTGGAATTAAAACCAACAAAGCCACAGTCACAATAGACTCATGTCTTCAAAAGCCCGTTGATATAACTTTGGGAGAAAAAATATTAGAAGATGAGCGAATAGATCGCTCAAAAATGCTTATCGGGATGACGATTCTCGATGATGTGCCGTCAGGAAATGACGTCCAAAAAACTAATGTGAAATCATTAGTAATTTCAACTGTGCAAAAACTGTTGGAGATTTTTGATGCCGATCTTGTCCTGCTTCCGCAGCTTTATGGAACATTCAGAGACGTTCATGTTCTAAGTGAAATTGCTGAAAGAAGTGGTTGTGGTGCAAGGATTTATATAATTACAGATAAATATAATTCAGATGAACAACAGAGTATGATAGGACACTTTGACCTGTTTGTTTCTTTTCGCTATCATCCCTTCATATTTGCTTCCCGCCAAGCTGTCCCGAGTGTATGTGTTGCCTATGAACACAAAGCCTTTGGTTATGCCCAAGCAATGGGGATTGAAGAATACTGCCTGGATCTTTTTAGCACGACAGCCGAAGAAATTGCCGGAAAAGCACAATATGTATGGAAACATAAGGGGGAGTTCAAGAAACGTGTACGCAATAAGATATCAGAAATAGAAAAACTGTCTTTTAAGAATTCCCGGCTCGCTGCCGACTTGCTGGATAGCTATATGCCCATTATTAAAAAACTATAAAAGAGTTGGAAATGGGCAAAAGTAGTTCGTATTTGAGGGTTTCTTTAATGATTTTGAAAAAAGCAGCTGACCGTCTTCTTCCCAGGGGGACGTTAAGAAGGAAGATAGCCAAAGCTTTATATTTTTTGATTTTTGACCGGAACGAATTCCGTTCACGACTTAAAGCTTATCTGAAAGGCAAAAAACGGCTGCAAATAACTTCGTCCGCAGCTTCGTTCGAAAGGGCACCAATAAGATCTTGCTTAAAAAGGGCTATCAGGCGATTGGCTTATGCACTTACTGTTTTTAGTGACAAATACAATCCAAGGTCTGCAGATTATATAGGCAATGTAGACGTGCTTAACGAATTCCTTAATCGCTGTCGGGCTATGCATAAGCCACGTGTCTTGGAATTGGGCACTAAAAGGTCGATTCCTGAGCGATCAACCAGGCACGATGATTGGGTTCCAAACGCTGGAGAATACCTGGGCTCAGACATTGAATCAGGTGTTGATGTTCAGGTGGTTGCTGACGCTCATCAACTAAGTGAAGTTGTTGGAGAAGAACAGTTCGACGTAATAATCGCATGCGCAACTTTCGAACATTTGAAATATCCGCATTTAGCTGCTCATCAATTGATGAAAGCGTTGAAAGTAGGAGGCATATTATACATAAAGACCCACCAATCGTTTCCCTTGCATGCCTATCCTTATGATTATTTCCGTTTTTCAAGAGAAGCATTGGCTGGACTGTTCGGCACAAAAATGGGATTTCGTGTTATCGCAACAGGATATACCTTGCCTGTCAGCTTATACTCTCCATACTCATCGGACCGGGATGCTCCGGCTTTTGTTCTTGTTCATTTGTACGGTGAAAAAATCAGTGATACTCCAGAAGACTATATTTACGAATTCGACTCAGAGAAAGAACTTTAGACAAAGGAAGATAGTACACGTCTTTGGAATATTTGACAGAAACTGGTTTACTGTGGTTATCAAAAAGATGGTAACATGAGAGGTTTTAACTGTTCGCTAATGACCGTCGGAATCACCAAATGCAAACTTTAATTGCATATTTTTTGGTCTTAGTTCGTTCTATATGCTGGTTATTTGTTGGGCAGCAGAAAAGGAAATTTGCTAAAGTTTGGGCTACATATAAATATGGGGGTATCAGATTATGTTGGCACCGTGCGATAGAAAGATTCGGCACCAGTTGGAAAAGTTCTCGGTACGAAGCTTCTCGAAATCAGCTTTCACGCACGCAGAGTGAATATGTCATTTCCAGGCGTCCTAACAAGCCGCTCCTTTCCATAATAGTACCCGTACATAAAGTAGCTTGCAAATGGCTCGATAAATGTGTCCGCTCTGTTGTGAATCAGCATTATACAAACTGGGAGCTTATATTAGTTGACGATGCTTCGCAGCGGCAAAATTTAAGGCGTCTCATGGATAAATGGGCATCTGAAGATAAACGCATTCAAGTTTATTATTTAGAAGAGAATTCCGGCATAGCGGGAGCGACAAATTTTGGAATAAAACAAGCCAAGGGTAAATTCATTGGTTTTCTTGACCACGACGACGAACTAACGCCTGATGCACTTACCTGGGTCACCTGGGCCTTGAACAAAAATCCTGATGCGTTGTGGTTTTACTCAGACGAAGATTTAATCACAAAAACCGGAAAATGTCACTCGCCACATTTCAAACCTGACTTTTCACCCGAGCTGCTTTTGTCAAACATGTACACGTGCCACTTCAGCGTGTATTCGGCGGACATACTTAATGCGATTGGTGGATTGCAATATGGATTAGACGGTTCGCAGGATCACGATTTGGCGCTGCGTCTTTCGGAGATTGTTCCGAGAGAAAAGATTATTCATATCCCGCGTGTTCTGTACCACTGGCGGCAAATACCAACCTCAGCAGCTTCTGGTGTCGAGGCAAAACCCGAGGCTGCTCCTGCCGGCAGAAAGGCAGTAGCTGAAGCGCTGAAACGTCGCAACTTAAAGGGCAATGTAACTTCTTATGGGCTTTGCCCCACGATATACAAAATTGAATTTGAGCCGTCTGAATTCCCAAAGGCAAGTATTATAATACCTACGAAGAACGGATTATCTTTGATAAGAAAATGTATCGAATCTGCACGAAAATACACAAATTATCCAAATTTTGAAATAATAGTCGTAAATAATGCTTCTGATGACCTGAACTTTTTGAAATATATAAAAGAGGAAGAATCTAAAAATAAAATTAAGACTATATTCTACGACAAGCCCTTTAACCATTCTGAGATGAACAATATAGCTGTGAAGGCTACAGATTCAGAGTTTGTTATTTTTATGAATAATGATATTGAAATTACTTCAGAAAAATGGTTGGAACAATTAATTGCGGTTACAGAACTTGATGAATCCATTGCAGTGGTGGGGGGTGTGCTTTTATACCCCAATGGCATGGTACAACATGGCGGTATGATTTTGGGTCTTTACGGCACAGCCGGACATGCCCATAAGTATGTTTATAGCGGACTGCCTGGATACCTTGGCCGATTACACACAATTCAGGAAATGTCGGGTATTACGGCTGCATTAGCGCTTGTTCGCCGGTCATGCTTCGAGGATATTGGTGGTTTTGATAGTAAGCGCTATCCAACATTATATAATGATGTTGATATGTGTGTACGTCTTCGAAAAAGAGGATATCGATGTATTTATAATCCAATGGTAAGAGCGATTCATTATGAAAGCAAGACTCGTTCTGTAAATTCAGAGGATCTGGTTTACAAACAAAGACTCGCCAGTGATTATGCTGAGATGCTTAATACCGAGCCTTTTTATAATCCTAATTTAGCTCTTAATAACGAGCAATTTCATGGTTATAGAGCGTTTCCTGTTGAAGATCAGATTCCGGAATTAGCCAATATTAAATAGGTACCAAGTGGCTGAACCAACCTTAGAGAAAGACCCAATTACCGTTGTAATACCTACCCATAATGCAGGCTACCGGTTAGTTGAACTGTTGGACGGCCTGCAGGGCCAAACCGTAAAACCGGCCCAAATTCTCGTCATTGATTCCGGCTCTACCGATAAAACACCAGAACTTGCCAGGAGCCGAAACTGCAAAGTAATCACAATCGACCGTATCAACTTCGAGCATGGTACTACAAGAAACTTGGCAGTGTCTGAAGTCTCAACTGAATTCACAGTATTTCTCACTCAGGATGCAATCCCCGCAAATGAATACATGATTGCCGAGCTAATTAAACCCATGCAAGCCAACCCGAATATTGCGATATGCTATGGCCGTCAGTTGCCCAGGCCGAATGCCCGCCCACTCGAACGTCTCGCACGTGAATTTAACTATCCGTCCCAGCCAGCGCTAAAAACCAAAAACGATACAAAGACTCTTGGATTGAAAACCTTTTTTTGCTCAAATTCCTGCTCGGCAATTCGCTGTTCAACTTTTAATGAATTAGGAGGCTTTGAAAATAATGTAATCGTAAACGAAGATATGCTTTTTGCTGCTAAAGCTATTCTTGAGGGTTATTCCGTCTATTACGCCGCCGACGCAAAGGTCTATCATAGCCATGCTTATTCTTTGCTACAGACATTTAGACGTTGCTTTAACATCGGAAGATTTTTTGCCGATAACAGATGGCTTCTTAAACATGCCGGCCTTAAACGTTACGGATATGGGATGTTTAGGTCCGGAGTAAAAACTTTTTGGCAAAAGCGAATGCCACATTATATAGCTGCTTTATTGGTCGAACTCACCGTAAAAGCCGCTGCCTGCAAACTTGGCTGGTATTACCAGTTGCTATTCTACGACAAACACAAAACTCATTTATAACTCAAACTGACCGTTTTGTTCCAAAACGGTCGGTTTTCGATCTGCTTATAAGATAAGGGCTTCCGGATCCAACAAAGTTACAGTTTTATGTCCCGCTTCCTTCATTGTACAGAGTTTTAATCTCTTCTTCGGACAAGACTGTGTCGAATATCTTTACATTATCAATTGCGCCATCCAAATACTTTCCTGTCGTCAGACCACCGATTGTTACCGGCTTTGTGTTGGTTGGAACTGGTGAATTTCCATCTCCACGGTTCCAGTTGCCGGCCAGTACGTTGTTATTGAGATAACATTTCATACTTGAGCCGGTGCCAAACGTAAATGTCGCAGCGATATGATACCACTGGCCTGCAACCAGATTGGCATTTGAAGTGGTGTAAACATGCCAATCTGTCCCGTCATGATAATAGAACTGTATCTGGTCTTGATTCACATTAGGACCGGTTCTAATAACATAATTAGCAACCTGGTCTGCTATAGCACCTCGTTTGGCAACAATTGTCTGGTGATTCACCGCCACCGTATCAAATTTTACCCAGGCCGAAATTGTAATCTCATCTGTAATATCGAAATCAGTACTGTTGCCGCAGTCAATATAATCCGTTGTACCGTTGAAAGTCAATGCACCGTTTATTATACCTGCGTCGGCTATATCTTCCGTGTTTTGCTGAGCAGCACCATCATTACCATTACAACTGCTGTCCACCACCGTTGTAGTAGCTACGCTATCATCCATCTTCCAGTGGCCGACCAAAGCGTTGTTTGGTAACTCTACTGTGACGATTACGGTATCAGTGTCTGTGGCTCCATCGTCATCGGTCACTGTTAGTGTGATGGTATGTGTGCCGACGTTCAGTGTAGCCGTAGTATTCTGGCCATCAGGAATTGTATCTCCAAGGTCATCAGACCAGACCCAACTGACTATTGTACCATCCAAATCATATGAACCGGAAGCATCAAGATTGACCTGCTCGCCGTTCTCATCACAATCGGTCGTGGTCTGGTCCGGCCCTGCATTAGCTGTGGGAGGCTGATTAGACAACGTTTCAATCTCACTATCAGACAATGCCCTGTCATATAGCCTTACATCGTCAATTATGCCGTCCAGATACTTTCCTGTTGTCAGGCCACCAATTGTTACAGGCTTTGTGTTGGTTGGAACCGGTGAATTTCCATCTCCACGGTTCCAGTTGCCGGCCAGTACATTGTTATTGAGATAACATTTCATACTTGCGGCCGTGCCAAATGTAAATGTCGCAACAATATGATACCACCGGCCTGCAATCAGATTAGCATTTGAAGTGGTGTAAACATGCCAATCTGTCCCGTCATGATAATAGAACTGTATCTGGTCTTGATTCGCATTGGGACCCGTTCTAAGAACATAATTAGCAACCTGGTCTGCTATAGCACCTCGTTTGGCAACAATTGTCTGGTGATTCACCGCCACCGTATCAAATTTTACCCAGGCCGAAATCGTGATAGCATCGGTAATATTGAAATCAACGGAGTTGCCGCAATCGATATAATCGTTGGTTCCATCAAAATCTAAAGCGCCGCCTATTATGCCCGTCTGGTGCAGAACAGAGGTATTATACAGAGCAAGACCGTCGTTGTTGTTACCGCTGCTGTCTATAACGACGGTACTTGCCGCGTTATCGTCCATAGTCCAATGACCAATTAGTCCCGATTCGTCGGTTGTTGTTAATATTAGAGAAGATTGTTCGACCGGACCTTCGAAAGATTCGATTGTCAGTTCTAATGTGATTTGGTCGAAATTATAATCGACATTACCGTTTGGATAGAAGCCGAAGCCGAAAGATGTGCCGGAACCGGCGTAATCAATAAGGTCAAGAACCAGCGAAGATTCAATGACCATTTGACCATCAGGTCCGAAAACCAGTGGATATCCGAAATGCTCCCAAAGTGGTGAAGATTCAACTGTTAATTCGCTGAACGTATAAGCAACATCCTGCTCGCCCTGGCTCTGCTCGTGGTGGGCTTGCATCATCCGTACCCCTTGCTCTTCGAACGGACTGCCGCCATCTTCCGTATTTTCAACAAAACCCACTTGCGGCTCATCCAGAAGATATATGTCCAGGGAATCATTTGGATTGTCGCTGGAGCTGCTTAGATTATGAATGGTCAAAACTGCCTCAGTTATGACACTGCCGGCGGGGATAGCTACTGTGTCTGTGCTGATTCCCCATGTGTAGCACCGGCCTGAGCGAATCGTTCCGCCCAAAGCCCGCATTCCAAAACACGGGACCATTGCAAACAAAACCAATAGGGCGAATGTGAAAGAGTTTTTCTTTTTCATTTTGACCCCCACCTGGAAATCCCCACCTGAAAATGCGCATTTGGAACTTCTTACGGTTCTGAACCTGTCAAAGTTACCAATTAAAATATAAGTAACAATCATGTGGTGGTCAACCTAACTTAGCAAAATCTGAGTACTCAAGCCCGATAAAACCCCGCTGGTAGCTGCTATATCGACAATCTAAACCGTTTGCTTCAATTTTCTCCACGGATGCGCGACACGTTTTCGATATTGATTCAAGCGATGTTTCAACGCAAAAGCATAAACGAATACTGAGCATTGTTACTCCTCGTAGCCAACATCAGCCCTATAGACTCTCCCAGGGATTTTGGTTGAGTTTTTGTGCTGAAACTTCATCCGCCCGCATATTCTGCACAGCAGAAGCAGCGATTGGGAAAATTTAGGCTGATACCCTGACTAATCCTCATCTGATATTTGCAAAAAAACTCATCACCCTTTAATATATAATTTGCATATACTGAATATGCGCATTATAACGATTATGCAGGCAAAATGCAAGCAATTAGTTTTCGGGCAATTCTTGTTGGGATGAATGTGGGTATAAAGACGCTGGCTCTAAAATTACCAGCGCATACAGGAGTACATAAATGTCTTTGGATAACGACCTTGCGAAAATCAAACATGCCCTTGCTCTTGCCAGGCAAGTCGTGGGCGGCTTTACAAGCGGCCGTATCAAAGCCGAGCTTAAAGCCGGGGGAGACCCTGTTACAGCAGCCGACGTTGAGCTTGACAAGGTTTTGCGTGAGACACTCGTGGATGCTGATGACGGCTGGCTCTCTGAGGAAACGGTCGATGACCTGTCACGGCTCAAAAAACAACGTGTGTGGATAGTTGACCCGTTGGACGGCACACGCGAGTTTGTCGAGGGGATAGAACAGTGGTGTATATCTGTCGCCTTAGCGGTTGATGGGCAGGTAACCGCTGCGGGCATCTGTAATCCTGCCTCGGACCAGCTCTTCCTCGGGTCACGCCAAACGGGCGTTACCTTAAACGACCAGCCTGTAACCACAAGCACTCACGCCGCTCTCGCCGGGGCAAGGATTTTGGCCAGCCGAACTGAAGTTGGTAGGGGGCTGTGGGAGCGTTTTGCCGATAGTGAGTTTACAGTAGTACCTATAGGCTCGGTTGCCTATAAGCTCGCCCTTGTCGCTGCCGGATTGGCCGATGCAACTTTTACCCTGGTACCAAAAAACGAGTGGGATATTGCAGCCGGGACCTTCTTGGTTACCGCCGCCGGTGGCAAGGTAATCGATACGCAGGGAGATTCTCTTGTCTTCAACCGCCGTCGAACACTTCTTGACGGCCTCGTCGCCGCAGGTGCCCGGTTGTTTGAACCCCTTACCCAAATGTTAGGCGTCACACCAAAACCACACGACTGATTCGAACTTGGAATGTTGCCAAACCGAATTTTCCTGTTATAATCAAGAACTATGGCCAGGTATCCGATATATCTCGATCTCACCAACAAACGCGTCGTTGTCATTGGCGCCGGCCCGGTTGCCGCCAGAAAGGTAAACTCCCTGCAGGAGGCCGGTGCAAGGGTTATCGTCATCGCCAAAAAAGCGGATCCTGTCTTCGAGAAATCCTGCAAGTTGCCGAACGTAGAGGTTGTCATAAGTGCTTATTCGAAGGACTATCTTGCCGAGGCTGTTCTCGCCATAGCTGCGACCAGCGACCTCGACCTGAATCGCCGCATCTACAAAGACTGTCAGGAGCTTGAGGTACTGTGCAATGTTGTTGACCAGCCGGACCTGTGTGATTTCTTCGTCCCTGCTGTCGTCAAACGCGGCCCGCTACAAATCGCCGTCAGCACGGATGGCAATTGCCCGGCCTACGCCGGACATATTAGGAAAAAACTTGAGGACCAGTTCACCGAAGACCACGGCCGATTCGTCATCGAACTTGAAGCTATAAGGAAGCGCATTATCGACCAAATCGTCGACCCCTCCGAAAGAAAAGCTATCTTAGGCCAATTAGTCGGCGACAAATCTTTCGAGTACTTCATCGCCCACACCCCCGACGAATGGCAGGCCTACGCCCAACAAATCATCACACAATCGCAATAGAAAACGCCGACAAAAGCGCGGCGGCGCGAGCCGCCCGAAAGACAACAAAACGGCACCACAACACCGACACGTCCAGTATAACAAAATTGAGGTTCTTTCCACACACAAAACCATCTGATTTGTAACACCAAAAAAGGCCGAGCAAAATGGCTCGGTCTCAGTCCAGCTAAAGGTTATGTGCTCCTCACGGCCACAGTCACAGGCCAAACGGAGTTCTGCTTACCGCGGGCGTCTCCGGCGTCCGGCATCAGGCCCGAATCCGAGTGCCTTCAGTTTCTCCCCGAGCTGTTTTTTTCTCGGCAGCTTTTCGATGCTCGCTGCCGTCTCCTTTTATTGCACCGAACCCGGCCGGCAACCATCGCGGCAGAGCGGTGGAAAATGTCTTGCAGGCAGACATTATTACATTAGAATACGGGATTGTTAGTTAATTATCGAAGTGAAAGGCTGAAAATGGCACTGGAACATACTGATATTAGTCGAATGTTAGAAGTTGCGGTGGTGGCAGCCCGCCTTGCGGGGCAGCGCGCAATGGAGGAAATCAGGTACGTCAAGTCTTCTATCAAGAATGACCGTGAGATTGTTACCCATGCAGACCGCATCTGTCAGGACCTGATTATAAATCGCATCAAGGAAACGTACCCTGACCATGGATTCATTGCCGAAGAAGGCCCCGGCGACCAGATGCTCAAACAGCCGCCGCGGGCTGCTGAGCCTGTCTGGTGGGTTATCGATCCAATCGACGGCAGCAATAATTACGCGCACGGCCTGCTTTGCTTCACCGTTGCCATCGCGGCACTATATGAGGGGCGGCCTATCGCAGCGGTAATCTTTGAACCGGCGACCGAATCTATGTTCACCGCAGCGAAGGATACCGACGCCCAGCTTAATGCTTCGAGAATAACCGTAAGCAGCGAGGAGATAAACAAGTTTGCCGGTTTCGGTATTGACACACATTTCAACCCGGAGTATGCAACCGGTGTGAATGAAGTAATGCGTAAGACAAAATTTCGTGCCCTTGGAACGGGATCGCTTCACTTTGCCTATGTCGCCAAGGGTGCGTTGCTTGGGACTATCGCAATGGGGGCGAAACTGTGGGACATTGCGGCAGGGGCACTGCTGATAGCGAATGCCGGCGGTATTTTAACAGACTTGGCCGGCGATGAAGTTTTTCCATTTGACCCGGCAAATTACAGCGGCGGCGAGTATAACATCCTGGCAGCCGGCAAGAAAACACACACAGCTTTTTTGGAAATCTTCAAGACCTGATCACCAAACACGCGAGCTGGTCGGACATGAGTTGTAGAAAGCGGAGAATCAAAATGAGACAGTTGTTTCTGTATATGCTGAGTGGGTGTTTTTTGACGGCTTTTGCAGTCGCTGCAAGTGGCTGTCAAAGTGACAAGGCCAAACAAGGCAAGTTTAGCGAAGAGCAGATGGCCGATTTTGAACTCCCTCAGCGCCAAAACCTTCCGGCCCCTTCCGGGGGATTTGTGCTGAGCATAAACAAAGAGGCGATAACCGTAGATGAAATTATTTCGCCGATGATGGGCGCCTTGGGCCCCATGGCTGCGGGCAAAGATTTCCGAGGATTTGCACAGCAGGCAAGACCTCTTGTCGCACAAGCTGTAATGAGCAAAGCTGCCGATGCTCTGCTGTATCAGCAGGCCAGGAAGCAGGCGGCGGACAGTATAAACGAGGATGCTCTTGACAAAGCGGCCCAGGCGGAAGTGAATAAGTTCGTTGCCAATTATCGGGGCAATCTTCCCGAGGCGAACAGAGTACTTGAAGAGATGGGAATGGACTGGCGCCAGTTTCACGATTATCAAAAGAGGCTGCTATTGACGCAGTATTATTTGTCGCAGGAGCTTGGTACGCAAGAGGCTATTACACATAGTGATCTGTTGGATAAATACAATGAAATGAAGGACGAGCATTTTTCACGTCCCGGTCAAATACAGTTTCGACTCATCGACATTGTAATTGACAAGGTAGAAGTGGACAAAGCAGGCGGAGAAGCATCCGATACGCCAAAACAGGCGGCGTTGAAACGGGCTGAGGAGTTAGTTGAAAAGATTAGGGAAGGGGGGGACTTCGGTGAGTTGGCGAAGAAATATTCGAATGATGCAGCGCATCGCGTGGCCCGGGGAGGCTTGTGGGCGCCGGTAACAGCCGGTTCGCTGGCAGCTCCCCACGATGTCCTTGACAAAGCTGCCTGGAAAATGGAGGCAGGAGAGGTGTCCGACCCGATAGAAGCCGATGGGCATATTTTCATTATGAAGCTTGAAAGTAAGCGGGAGGCAAGCTGTGAGGCTTTTGAAGAGGTACAGGGGCAAATTGAGGCCGAAATACAGCTTCAGCGGCGAAAAACCGCATTGGACGCGATGATTGACAGATTGATAAGACAGGCCAACATTGCGAATATGGATACGTTTGCCAACATCTGTGTTGAAACGGCTTACAGACGAAGCACGAAGATACAGTAGAACGGTTGAACAGGCGAGTTGATGAAGATGATATCGCACGGTATAGACCTGGTGGATTTTGGGAGGATTGAATCAATGGTCGCTCGTCATGGCGGGCGATTCTTAGACCGTGTTTTTACCGAGCGGGAACAATCGGATGCGCAGGCGGTGCACAATCGTGTCGAGAAACTGGCCGGCAG
>Ga0180301_10001999_pt1 | contig 16016 bp, 21 predicted proteins | sample GuaBasSediGuay16_FD_121797 | JGI IMG/M metagenome (GOLD analysis project Ga0180301, IMG submission 121797) | Subseafloor sediment microbial communities from Guaymas Basin, Gulf of California, Mexico - Guay16, Core 4569-2, 12-15 cm | ecosystem: Environmental > Aquatic > Marine > Hydrothermal... | reverse complement strand
TATGTGGGAAGCTCCCGTGCATAAAGTAACGATAACTAAACCGTTCTACATCGGGATTTACGAGGTAACACAGTCGCAGTATAAAGCAATAATGAGGACGAATCCGTCGAATTTCAGGGGAGACGACAGACCTGTTGAGATGGTTACTTGGGATGACGCGAAGGAATTCTGCAGAAAGCTGTCAGAAAAGGAGGGCAGAACGTATAGACTGCCGACAGAGGCAGAATGGGAGTATGCGTGCAGAGCGGGGACAACGACAGAATATTACTGGGGAGACAGGCCTGATGAAGCTTACTTGTGGCATGACGGCAATTCAGGCAATCGGACGCATCCCGTCGGAGAGAAGCTGCCAAATGCATGGGGACTATATGACATGCTTGGGAACGTGTACGAATGGTGTGAGGACTGGTATAGCAGCAGTTATTATTCAAGCAGTCCAGAGATAGATCCTGCGGGCCCGTCGTCTGGCTCGTGTTGCGCGCTTCGAGGCGGCTGCTGGTTCCTCTCCGCATTTTACGCGCGCAGTTCCACCCGCAACTACCGCACTAGAGACTGCTGGGGTTATTGTGTTGGTTTTCGTGCAGTTATGGAGGCAGATAATGAATATCAGAATAATAAAATCTATTCCTAAAAGCCGGAGAAATATATATAGAAATACAATTAAGGCTCTCTATGAAATAGGATATACAGAAAAAGAAATATCATGTATGGTGCCGAGAAGTTTGTCATCCATCAGAAGGACCGTAAAGAATTTTCGCCAGTGAATATCACCAATTATTCACTAAAAATCACTTGAAATCCACCCGGTTCTGTGATATAATGGGAGTAGAAAGGGTGGTGGTAAATTTTGTTAAATAAAGATACCAGAGATGAAATTGTAAGACTTCTCCAATCAGACGAAAATTATTCTACTTTGGATGTTGCCCGGTTACTGAATGTTCCCCGGACAACAGTTTCTGCTGTGCTTGCCAATCTCAACAGAAAATCCAAATCACAGGTCACTTCCGAAACCAGAACATCCAAAGGAAACAAGAAATCCAGAAGCGAAGCAACACAGGAGATGCTTAGAACCATAGATCTTCTGAAACGTCAGATGTCTCTAATAGGAACACCATCAACAGCGAAGCCGCATAGAAAGATACTTTGTATGAGTGACTTCCATGTTCCTTTTGAGAATGAAGATTTCATCAAGAAAGCAATTTCAGATCATTCCGATGCAGATATACTGGTTATAAACGGTGATCTATTTGATGGATATGCTGTAAGCAAATTCGTCAAGGATAAGGAGATAGCACTGCTTTATGAATACAGGAAGGTTCTAGGCTATATAGAGAAGTTTGCCGGGATATTTCCAAAGGTTGTGCTGACGAAGGGAAATCATGAGGAAAGAATAAATACGTACATGAATACTCACCTTACCCAGAATTTGTCATGGCTCTTCGATTATGAAATACTGAACCATATTGCAAAAGGTGAAGTATACGATGATGACGGCCGAAAAATAGCCGAACACAATTTTAAAAATGTTATAACTGTCGGCAGCGAGGAAAAATGGTGGGTAAGGATAGGAAAAACTATATTCTGCCATCCCAAGTTTTACAGTAAAGTTTACGGAAGGACCGGTGAATGGGCACATAACTACTTCAGAGACCAGCTCATAGAATTCGACTGTATCGTTGTTGCTCATAACCACCACCAGGCCAAGCTCGCTATCGGAGGTAGAACTGTAATAGAGCAGGGATCTATGTGTCATACACTCGATTATGCAAGAACAGGAAAACCAAGGTATGCTCCGATGGATCTTGGATACGCAGTAATTTATCAGGATAGAAAGGGCAACACAATACAGAATATTTCCGGATATTATCACTGTGGAATATCCCTGAAAAATCAGGACATAATAGACAATACGATGTAAATACGAGGTATTCAATGTATATACCGGCTTCGTCGAAATACTTAAAAGTTCTTTACGGGGCGCACATTTATGGCCCCAAGACTGCTGCCATGCACAGAGCTCGGGAACTAGGTTTTGATACAGTTCAGATATTTCTTGGAGGTCCCCAAAGAATGTTTGTGCGGGATATCAGAGAAGACATCAAGACAGCTATAAAGGAGTTAATAGCCGAAAAGAATATCTGTGTGATAGCTCATGCACCCTATGCAATGAACATCTTCAGCAAAGATGCTGATATCAGAAGCAGCTCATGGAGCGCAATAATGCACCATTCTTCTGTGTGTTCGGAAATGAATATAGGGATTGCAGTTATGCATGAGAACAGAACTATGGATCGCGAAAAGAGGATACACACTGTTAAGGCATTTGCTATTGCATATACTGAACATGAGCTGAAACGAAAGCCGGGAGAGAGGGTTATCCTTGCATTTGAGAACCAAAACGATAAAATAGATGAGTTATATGAGCTTGTAATGGAAGCAAAGGATGAACTGGAGCGGGTCGGGCTGCCATCTTCATATATTACAACCTGTGCAGATATTACACACGTATACATGTATACCAGACCGGCAAAATCGTGGGAAGAATTCACGGGAAATCTTTTTCCGGTACTGTTAAAGATGGCTGAAAATGGCGCCCTGAATGTAATACATGTGAGTGATACTGCACATCCTATGGGCTCGAATAAACACAGACACACATTCATCGGAGAGGGAACCATAGGAATGGAAAACATATATTCTGTTCTAAAATGGACAAAGAAGCTCAGAAAAGTAAAAGCTATATATAAGGATGTGCCTCTAAGTAAAACAATATCAGTAATTCTAGAACATCCATCAAATACTTTGAGAACCTTTGAGAGTGATGATGCATTCTCTATAATTCTAAAAAGCGGTATAAGACATAGGTGAGTTAGAAAAGTCCTCTCAGAAACGATTCTCGTGCGTCTGAGAGGGTGTTGTGAGGCAGATAACGATGCAAGGAATATTTGCAGATTTCAATAGAAACCCAGGAGGTGAAGAAGTGACTACACCATCAGCAGAACACTCAGTAAATCTAATAGATTCTATAGTGACAGATGATGTTATCAATAATGTTATCAACTGTCTGTCCAACCATGAAATGGCACTTGCAACAACCAGACTTCTTGCAGCAGCCGAGCCCATATTCTTCGAATGGGCAACCAAAGCATCTGAAGATGACGGATCTGAACTTGCAAGGAGGCTATTTGACATGTCACCGGACAAGATATCCGGGCTTCTCAAGAGCTTTACAATGCAAGGGAAGCTTGAAGGATTTCTGATATGCTATCATGGCTTATCAACGATCTTCCGCGATATGTTCCCGGAATTTGCGGGGATCCTGAGCGGGAAAGAAGATGTGTACAAGAGGTATCTTAACAATGTTTCTCCTCTTCACGGAAGTTCGGGAAAGATTGACGATATTCTTCCTGACGAAGGTTCAGAAGAAGAAAACTCAAATACAGATGCTTCTCCACCTGAAGGATTTGAAATGGTAAAGATTAATAATGACTTAACGGTATATGTCTGCAAAAACTGCGGCAAGTCAGTCAAACATCCAGAGAGACATAAAAGATGCAGAGGCGGGTGAAGATATGAAACTTATGAGATGCTGTGATCCGTTAAATATCTGCTGTGAAAATCTGGTAAAAGCAGATGAAGATGCAGTAGAAGTCTCATGCTTCCGCTGCACACATTTAATGGCGGCAAATGAAAGCCGAATAATCAGGGAAAGACTAATTAATGCTGTTGAAATTTTGAGTGCCATGAAAGAAGCAGGAGAAATAAGCCCGAGAGAGCATAAAACTTTGGGTGAGTGGCTGGAGATTACCGGCCTTGCCAGGCTTAAACATCACAAATATTCAAATGATACAAAGATAAAATTAGGAAAGTTTAAGTCTTTGCTGAAAGATCTGTATTAGAGAGGTTCCGGGATGGGGATAGGAAAGGGGGCATTTGCATTGAATAAAAGAACGCTGCAGACTATAGGAACTGTAATAGGAACTGTTGGGCTCCCTTTACTTGATTTGGTTTTTGACCATATAAGAAGAAAAAGGGGAATGCCAGGTAATGAAACACACACCGAGAAGAGCTGGGGATTCAGCAGAAAAAGATCTCCGGAAGATATCAGGAGGAAGGCGAAACGCTAATTCTGGTGCACTGAACGACGACGGTGACTTGACTATAGAAGTTTTGCGAGATTTCGGATTCCTGGTAGAAGTAAAAACAACTGCTATGGACTCTTCCTCATCCCGGGGCATATCTATCTCCAGGGACGTAATCGAAAAAATCGAAAGACAGGCCCTGGAGCTTTTTATGATTCCTGCTGTGATCAAAAAATGCAAGTTTAACGGTATTAATTATATAACAATGCGAATGGATGATTTTATGGATATTCTCAATACTATCAGATATACCAAATCCCATGGAGTTTGATCTATGGTTTCAAGACTGATAACAGCTTTCGCAAAAATTAAAAATTCCATACCTGAAGGACGTTGCAGGACGGGATCTGCTGTAATGGACTGGATGACTGGCGGATATCCTGCAGGAAGGATAACAGAGATAGCATCTGATCCTGGGGTGGGAAGGACGACTCTCGGTCTCACTGCACTCAGAGAAAATGAAGGCATCTTCATAGATGCTGATCATGGTGTAACAAGAGAGAGAGTTCTTAACATTGCAGGCAGACCGGTAACTGTAGTCAGAACAGGCAGATTCGAAAATGTTTTCGAGATAATTGTAAAGTACGTTGAAGAAAAGAATCGCGGTGTAATCGTAGTTGATACGATAGCTGCACTGCACACACACGACATTAATGAATCAGAAAACACAATGCAGGCCAAATATCTTTCCTTGAACATGCCGCCGCTGCTGGAAGCGGTAGATGGAAGCAATGTTGCAATTGTGTTAATGAACCAGTACAGGTATGATCCGGGAAAACCCGGCGTAAAAGTTACTCCGGGAGGCAGAGCACTCAAGGAATATGCATCCATGCGGATCAGCATGCGGAAATATGGTGTAATTCGTGATGTCTCGGGAAGGAGGATTGGCCACAGAGTAATGGCTACAATAGAATCAAGCAAGATATGTCTTCCATCAAAGAGAGGACTGATGGATCTTCTCTGGGAGAAAGGATTCGATTCAGCCTTTGAGATATTTTATATTGGCCATCAGATGGGCCTTCTGAAAAAGCGGGGTGGTATCATATACTATAATGATACACCTTACAGATATACAGATTTTATCAATTCAGACAGCTTCGAAGCACTCAAGCTGACAGTTATGGATAAAATATATAATAATGGTATAAATTTCATAAAATCTCTGGAGGATACTCATGAACAAAGCTCAGACCAGATTTATGGAAGAAATAGCCAAGAAGTACGGTGAAAATACTATAATGACCGCAAGCGACCTGAAGGATGAGCGCATATCTACTGGTTTATTTTCGGTTGACTATCTTATAGGAGGAGGCTGGCCCAGGGGACGCTGGAGTATGGTCTACGGACCGAGAGGAGGAGGAAAAACTACGTTTCTTCTCAAGACGGTCGGATCACTCCAGAAAGAAGGAGGCAGTGTACTCTTCATAGACTATGAAAGGGGACAGACTACCGAGTGGATGAAAATCCAGGGGGTTGACACTGATGAACTTCTATGGTGTAAACCGTCTACGTGCGAGGAAGGACTTTCCATTCTTATGGAAGCCATAGACAGCAGGCTTGTGGATCTTGTTATAATAGACAGTGTAACCGGAATGCTCACTAGAGCGGAAAGAGATCGCAGTATTGATGACGAAAGTATAGCACTTCAGGCGCGAAAGCTGAGTCAATTCCTTCGAATGTATACTGACAGATTAGACAAGTCGGGGATACCTGTTATATTTACATCACAGGTTAGAACCGATATAAATACATACGGTGCACCAGAGGGTCCAACCAGCGGCCAGGCCCTGCTTCATTATGCATCCATTATAATGAAAGTCAGGAGAAGCAATTATTCCGAGAGAAAGGAAAGAGATAGAGGGTACCTATTTACTGTAAGCATGGCAATTAAGAGCAAGATATGCACCTTCAGCAATGAAGAAATTAAAATAGATTTCAGTTACACTGGCGGGATAAATGAGTCACATGACCTATTTTTATATGGTTTAAAGACAGGAATTATAGGAAATCCCGCATCTGGGACATACGAAATTGGTGAGACAAAGGTAAGAGGTGTAAATGCAGCCATCAGATACATTGAAGAAAATCCTGATGTAAAAGACTGGATACAGTCTCCTGATACCAATAAATAGCTGTAGAAAGGTGTTCCGCCATGGCACAGGGAAAAGCAAGAACCGGCAAATATTGTGATAGACGAACAGATAAAGATCGTGCCGAAAGATTCACTTGTGCTGTATGTTTACAGGCCAGACCGCCGGCAAGACTTGGTGATGTAATACACGGCAAGCCTGTCTGCATAAGATGTCTCTTTGTGTACCATAGACTTCGTTCCCTGCTTCTTGATGTAGTTAATGAAGTTGAAAGAGAAGTTTACAGCCAAATAGATGCTCTGACAGCCAAAAGAGGCGGAAACATCGCACAGACTCTGATAGAGCGGTGGATACCGTAGTATAAAGGAGAAAAGAATGGACAACAGGCGATATGTATTGCTTACTCTGATGCGTAACAGCCGGGACAGAGAGATTGCAGGTAATTTCATTGTAGCTTTCGCAGATCTGATCTGTTCTGCCATTAATACAGAAATAGTGAATTTCGTTAAGGAGAATGAGAAAAATAATAAAGATTGGCCGTATTTATTCTCTCTGGGTGGCACACTAAAATACTATTTCGACTTGCTTGATGATATTTTCGTCTGTGATACAAACGAGTCTCGCATGATAAAACGAAAAGTTAATTCTTTTATTTATGATTCTATCAGAAGTCTTGCTGCATCATGCCGAACATTTTTTAATAAGCACTTATACTTTGGTATTTATATAGACTTTTCATCGGGCATTGACGGCTGTCACAATCTTCTGATATCAAAACACCGTGAAGACATACAGTCGTACGCTGAAGAACTGTCCAGCAATGATAACCCTAGTTTTCACCAGAATGAAAATGAAATAGACGTAATCGAGGATAGTTTCGTTCTATGAGACAACTAACTGTTTATGACATAGGTAACGGAGAATTAAAAGTCAATGCTCTCAATTCAGCAAAGGAGAGATGCGCAAGGTGCAAAAGATGTACATTCTGGAACAATGGAAAGTACGTCTGGGGATGCGGATCGCTGGATGCTGACCTGATGATAATAGGTGAAGCTCCGGGATTCCATGAGTCGAAAACCGGAGTGCCGTTCGTTGGCAAAGCAGGAAAACTTCTAGATAAGATACTGAATGCTGCAGGATTCGACAGAAGAGATATTTACATAACTAATGTTGTAAAACACAGACCTCCGCATAACAGGACACCGACTGCCACTGAGCTGAAAGCGTGCAGAGAATTTATAGATACAGAGATAGATGTTGTAAAGCCAAAGCTTATAGTTGTAACCGGACTCACATCGGCAAAGTATATGCTCCCTAACGTTAAAAGGATCAGTGAAGTGAGAGGGAAAGTGATGAAGTCCGGGGATGGCACTGTTGTAATACCAACGCTTCATCCTGCTGCCTTGCTGAGAGGAACAGAAGAAGAGATAAGATATAAAAAGCGTATTACATGGAAAGACTGGAAACTAATAACAGCAGTATTTGACACTCTGAAAGATAGAAGAGGAGTGATAAAAAATGGATAACCTGGTGTTTGGACGAGGAGGAAATGAATACACACTTGAAGAACTTCGGAAAAAGTTTACTATAAATATACCCCCGGATGCCAACAGCGTAGTTCTGGTCAGACTCAATGCTGAACTGACATCATTGATCCAGGAGGCAAATTTTGAACTTGCTCTTGCAGAGTCTGAGCTTAGTAAAGCAGAGGAACTCTATAACGCCGTCAACTCCGACATGGAAATAGACTATCATAAAGCGCTGCTTGCCATTGCAAAAGAACAGCTTTCAAGACCGAAGTCTGACCGTCTTTCCGTGGCGGAGAAAGAGTCTGCGGCACGGACGATAACTGCATCATCTTCAGATGAAGACTTAAAAAAAGCAGCGGAAGAGGTGAACAGACTGACCAGAGAGATCAAGATATGGAAACATATAATGGAAAACCTTAGATTTGTGGGAGAAAGACTTCAGCAGCTTGGGTATCTTATAAATAATATGAACAAAATTTAGCCAAAAATTTAAGTTGGAGGATATAATCTATGAGGTGTTCTGCAAAAGACCTTAAAAAAGCGCTCGATACGATAGGACCTGCAGTCTCTAAAGCTCCACATGATGAAAAAATAGAGAGTGATTTTGTCAGGGTTGTAGTCAACAGTGATCATACCGTCGATCTTTATGGTGCGTCTGCAGATATAATAATAACAACAAGAATAGGCTGCACAGCAGACAAACCATTTGAATTTATTGTAAAGGCTACACAATTCAAAAATATAGTATCCCGACTGCCGGGCGAAATAAGTATAGTAAAAAGATATAATGAAGTTTCTATTAAAAGCTCAAGAAGCGAATATGTAATAAACAGCATAGACATTTTTCCCGACATTCCGAAGCTGACTACGAAAGGGTCTGTAACGGCAAACGCTGGAATAGCGGAAGGAATCCTGAAAAGAGTAAAAATCTGTGCTCTTCCCAAGCCGACAAAGCCAGAGCTGCATGGTGTTATGATACACATAGGAAATGAGTTCATAGAATTCTGTGCCACTGATGCAGTTAGAGTGGCATATGAGTGGACGGAAGCAGCCGGTGAGAATAGAGGAGCGGGCACAATATCACTTTCTGCTGCAAAGCTGATAGAGAAGTTCTGCAAAGACGCATCAAAGAAAGGCAAAGATGCGGTTGTTCATTTTACAATAGGAAAACGATATCTTCTCTTTGTGGCATATCCTCACTTTATACTGGCCAAATTAATAGAGAAAGACAGATTCCTTGATATCGGAAAACTTGTTCCGAAAACGTTTTCTGTTTCCGGAACTGTTTCCGTAAATGAAATAATATCTTCATTAAACCAGGCAGAAAATATACTCAGAGACAGTGTTGATCCTGGAGCTGTTATCAATATAATGCACAATCCGGACGGCCAGTCATCCTTAACTGTTGAAGCAAAGAACGAATACTCGCGGTCCAAAATGACTGAGTCAATTGATGCTGTTACCGTTACAGGGAAAACTGATACTAAAAGTGGAGTGGAACAGCATAATGAGAGACTATATTCAAGCGAAGTAAAGGTCAATGCAGGAATTATCAAAGATATGATCAGTGTTCTCGGTGACCAAAAGGACTCGACCGTAACAATATCTTTACCTGATCATCCTGCACTGCCTGTAGTAATAGAGTCGCCGAAGCATAAGAATTACCGCGGACTGATAATGGGAATGATCGAATAAACATGTGGAGTTTCCATGAAAATACCATTGAAAGCAGAATTGATCAACAAATCAGGCAGGGATATACTGGAAATCACAACCGGCAAGGAAACTGTTGAGATGTCTCCGCCGTTCAAGCCATATTGCATCAGACATGCTCCCACCGGAAATTTCAAATGCCGGGATCTTCATACCGGCAAGGAAATCTGTGCAGAGAAGATTGATTTTTACATTGAAGGTGCAGCATTGAATTTCTGGAAATCCAATACGAATGCAGGCAGGGAAGGCGGCGTATATTACAAGCCATATATAGAGGCATTGTGTATGGATATGCCTGATTTCTTCGTAGATTATCCTACAGAAGAGTATGATATACTGTATATGGATATAGAAGTTGCAACCGATGGAAAGGGGATATTTCCCGGTCCCGACAGGCTGCCGATAATGATGATCGGAACTGCGCTCAACGACGATCCAATAATCTGTTTCAGTCACGATGAGAGCGAGAAATCCATGCTGGCAGAGTTTATAGAGTACATTATTGCCATAGATCCTGATATAATAGTCGGATACAACAGCATGGGATTTGATATACCCTTCATCTATGAAAGATGTATGAAATATGAGTTAAAGGATATAGGATTGGCATTAAGCAGGACTAGAAGAAAGATAATTTCGAAGAGATCATCAAAGTTCGGAAAAAACGTTCCGTTCTATCAGACTCACAAAAGAGTACATTTTGACATATTCAGCGCAGTCGAGAGAGACCAGGTTCTTGTTGGCGAGATCAAGAATATGCAGATGAAAACTGTGGGAAAATACTTCAATATACCAAACATAAAGGATCTGCCCGCCGAAAAGAAAACTAATATGCTTTCAGCATACATGAATGAGCGGGATGAGGTAACAGAATATCTCGTCAGCGACGTAAATCTTACAAGAGAGTTATGCAAAATATACCTTCCCAGATTCATATCTCTTGCTGAATTTATGAAAATACCTCTGGATATGGCCGTCAATGGCACACCAAGTCTGATCCCCAGGATCTTTATAGGACGGGAGCTGGTAAAAAGAAATATATACCCATTTGAGTCAAATATGGTAAGATATGAAGATACCGGAACAAGGTATGAAGCAGCATATGTTACCATAGATGAGAAAAAGAAAGGTTTCCATAAGAAGGTATTTAAGTACGATTTTATGTCGATGTATCCGTCATCCATCCGAACGTTCAATCTTTCTCCCGAAACAACGAAGATAAAAGAGTTCAGAGAGTATACAGGAGAATACAGGTTCTGCCGAAAGGGTAATGTTATGTGGCTTAACATACCTGACAGAAATTTCAACAAAGATGTGGTTATAAAAATAAATCTAAAGGATGAAGGATTTCTCAAAAAAGAAATGGTTGAATTTTTCAGGCAGAGAAAAATCATCAAGCAGAAGATGAAAGATGCGGAGACAAAGGGAAATAAATCAGAAGCACAGGCGCTTCATTCGTATCAGTGGTCAATAAAAGTTCTGATGAACTCTATCTACGGTGTAATGGGGAATCCCCACCTTTCCGTGGGTGATATGGCGGTTGGGATAGCCATAGTAGGACTCTGCCGTTATATAATAAGGATGGTAACGGAAGAGTACGAAGACTGTGTAATAGAAGTTGATACTGATGGTATATACACGAACAGGCGATTGAGTGTAGATACAATAAATGAACAAATACGCAAATGGATCAAGGGAACGTTCAATGTTGATTCGTATATGTTTGTTGAAGAAGAAGAATATAATGAAGGCTACTTCTACAAGGCAAAAAACTATATATTAAGGAAAACCAACGGCGAGATAAAGAAAAGCGGGTCCGGTCTCAAGGGAAGCAGCAAGTCAAAGCTGTTCGATGACGCATTAAATAAATGTGCCATCGCTGTGTTGGATCAGAACGCTGACATGAGAAAAGTGGTACGAGAGCTTTTCGACCTTAAAGGCAAGAACATAGACGACTTTATATTGAGAACCAAATTGAGCATGGATGTTGATGCTTATGCTATGCCGAATGCCATACAGGTCAGATTGGCCAATCAGGTGATACATGAGCTCAAGGAAGAGATAACACCCGGAACGCAGCTCGAATATGTAAAAGTTATAACGCCGGATGGATACAAACTGACATACCTGGTGAACGACATGAGATATATAGATTTTGCATATTATGCCAAAGAAATAAAAGACGTCCTGGAAATATTCGAGCTGGATGATATAATGCAGCCAAAGCTTCAACTATCCTACAGAAAAGCATAGGGAGAAGGAAAAACCAAGGAGGTACCAATCACAAATGTCTAAAGTGGCTAAGTCTGTAAAGAAGGTGAAAGTGGGAGAAGCATATCATAAAATCAAGCCCATCCTTTATGTCCTTGAAGCACACCCTTCAATAGAGGTATATCAGATTGCCGGATCGTACAGACGAGGAAAAGAAATAATAAAGGATATGGATATAGTGGCCAAAATAGAGACCAATGAAAATACTGAAGATATCATACGGAAGATATGCGAAATGTCTGAAGACTTCGAGAAGGGAGTAATAGGAAGGGACAGGGTAAGACGGAAGTTTAACGGGATACAGTTCGATCTTCACTTTGCGAGGGAGGGAGAGTGGGGTGCCCGTTTACTCTATCTTACAGGATCCGCAGAGTTCAATATAGATATGAGAACCATAGCGAAGAGAATGGGATTCCTTCTTAATGAATATGGACTCTTCAAGAGAGATACGGGTGAGCTTGTTGCATCTGTTACAGAAGAGGAAATATTTGAGGCACTCAATATGGATTTTGTGGATCCGAAAGACAGAGAGAAAACTGCTGCATGGAAAGCCATAAAGCAAGATCATAAAGATAAGGGGGCAAAGAAAAATGGGACATGCAAGACTAAGAGCTAACGAAGCTATAAACCGTTTTCCAATATGTGCTGCATGGTACTATAAGACAGCAAGATATCTCGGTTTCGATGATGAGACAGCGAAGTCGCTGGGGCTCGCGAGAGCAACTTTCTTTGCCAGAGCTAAACAGGGAAAATGGGGTGGAAATTCCAGACCGGGGAAAGCCAGTACTTTCCCTCCAGATAGCTCCAATGAACCCACGTTGGAAATAGAGGTCGTGAACTTCGCTGGGTTGGAGTCCCACATAGATGTCAAAAGCGGGCTTGCTATATTCGGCGGGAAACTTCAGACAGCCGAAATGTTTGATAAGAGAGTCAAAAACAAGTTTGCTAATATAAGCCCGGAAGCGTGGGACAGACTGATGAGTGAGTTTGAGAAGATAATGGAATCATACAAGAAAGAAGAAATAAACAGCCATCTTGCATACAGATTGTATGAAGACATTAGAGACTATACAAGGGAAAAAAGGTTTTATGGAATCGAGTAACATCGTTAGATGGCCGTTCTACCCCCCCAAGCCTGCACCATGTAAAACAGTTCCAAAAGACATCAAAGAGAACTGGATAGCAGAACCAAAGAAAGATGGCTGGAGAGTAATAATAGTTAAGGATCACGGTGCAGTAAATGCATACCTGCGGAAATCTCTCAAAGATATCACATCATGGAAGGGAATACAGTACATCATAGAATCCGTCCAGAAGTTAGATGATGATGACTTCGTGGTAGACGGTGAGTTATGCGGTGAAAATGGAAGAGAAAGCATACCATCTATAAAGAAAGGTAGTCCTGGATACTACTATGCATTCGATCTTGTGAGATTCGAAACTCCATCCATGCCACTGATCTGGAGGAAACACGATTTAGCAAGAATTTGTAAAGCAGCTGAATCAGTAACAGGTGGCATTGCTTCTCTGAAGTTTCTGAAGTTCTTCAGTGATATGGACTATGATGCATTGAGAGAATACTTTGATTTCATTAAACTTATAGGCGAAGAGGGTATAGTAATAAAACGAAAAGCCAGTTTTTACATTGCTTCTCCGTATGTGACGCTAGTTGTTCCAGATTGGCAAAGTATAAAGTAAGGAGGAAAATAATTATGTATATAATAGTGGAGTACAATACTGCAGACTATATAGCGATAGTTATGGAAGACGAGAGACTGGCAGTTTTCGAGAGTGAAAAAGAAGCTAGAGAGTATGCAGACGAAAATATAGCATTCGACTATGTGATAGTTGAGCTGCCATAATGCCGTCAGAGCTCCAAATTTGCGCTGTATTGCGTTTTTATGGTTCAGGTAGGATAAGATATGGGTACGCTAATTAAAATCGATTCTGGGGCATTCTCGTGCGTCTGAGAGGGTGTTACAGGGGAAGGATGAACGTTATTACGATTTAACATGTCCATACTGTGGACAGAACACAAAAACATGTCCATAAATTTACCTTTTTTGGACAGAGAAGGGAGGATAACACAATGCCGAACAAGAAATTTAGATCAGCAGCAATAGAAATAGCAGCCAATGCAGGAAGGGGGCGGAGACTTATGAAAAAAGTGACACAGCTTGAGTCATATGAACATATAGCAAGAGGTGCTGGAAGAAGGTGGAGAGATGTAGTTGATTTCACTAAAGAGGTAGTGGCTGCCTACAAAGGAACAGCTTCCAGCGATAATAGTCCAATTAAGCGGATAATCAGAGCTATAGATGAGGGTTATCACGAAAAGGACAGAGAAACGATAGAAACAGACTTCAATGTTGATAGCAACGCGACATCTGAAGAAGAGGTGAAAAATGAGACTGTTTGAGCACGATCCCGATCTGAATATATATGCCGAAATAGTAAAGGACAAAGATCCTGCTCTTTACAGAAAGCTCAGTCTGCTTGCCGCGGACGATCTTGTGGCACTCAGATCTGCACTTGAGGAAGAACTGGATGAAACTCTTTACTATCTTGGGAAATCAGTAGGAAGTGATACTGTAAAAGAATTAATAGGGAGAGCATCAAGAATAGAAAACAAGGGCATAATCCCGTTCGCCGCTAGACTTATTGATGCAGAAGTATATTCGCTCATAGTTGCTGCATCGGTTGCTCTTTCCGGGATACTCGGAGGCAAGTTGCCTCCATCAGATGTAATATCTGCTGTGGCAGACCAGTTTCACAGGATGTACACTTTTCCCCTGGGGATGATAGAAGCAGTCCTTATGGAGAAAGAGGAAGGAGGAGATCTAAAATGATAGTTACAGCATTAACTCTCGGCGCCCTGACTTTCGGGGCGTTTTTCTTTCTGATTATGAAGATACGCCCGTTACTCAGACGACTGATGCTGGGGCATCCGCTTTTTACTGATTTAATTACAACGATTGCAACATATATCTTCCTCGGCGGGGCAGTAACCAGCATGATAGCAGCAGGATTCGTCTGTGTGACCGTGAGTATTCTTCTGTATGTATTAAAGAGAACCTATGGCTACGCAAGAATCGTACTGGAAAAGGGAAGCATTCTGGGTATTCCTTTTCCCAAGTACAGAATAGAAGATCACGCAGAAGTATAATAGGAGCACAAACTATGCAGAGTAGTTCTTCGCTTGAAGCATACCTTGAATCCATAAGAAATATTCCTCTTATGAGTCCGGATGAGGAAAAGGAGTATTCAAAACGGATATATGAAATAAAAGAGGAAATAAGGGAATTAGAGGAAAGCGCCAGAAATTCACCGGAAATGGCCGGGGAAATTGAGCAGAAGACTGCAGAGCTTGAAAAAGAAATAGTCAGTCTGAGAAATGTTCTTGTAGAGAGAAATCTCAAACTTGTCGTAAATATAGCCAAAAAATACATTCGTAATCACACAAATCTTGAATATGCTGATCTTATACAGAGCGGCAATCTCGGTCTAATAAGGGCAGCCGAAAAATTCGACTATCGGAAGAACTTCAGATTTTCTACGTATGCTACATGGCACATTCGCAGTTTTATCAGAAGGCTGATCATAAAACGCGAAAAACTTGTTCGGCTTCCCGAACATGTTGCCGAACATGTCAACTTTGCAAGATACATTCAAAATGATCTTCGGCTTCAGCTTTCAAGAGAAGCAACATATGAAGAAATAGCAGAAGCAATGGAAATCAGTAAAGAGAAGGCAATTGGACTGCTGACTGCTGACTTCACCATCGTATCGCTTGATGATGTTGTTTCATATGATTCGGAAAGTCCTGTTTTGGTTGCAGATGCTGTTGAAGACAAAAACGCACTAAATCCTATGGATTATACGCTGCATAAAGATCTCAAGAAGCGGCTGAAAGAAATGGCCGATACATTGGACCCGAAAGAGTTAATGGTGCTGGCACTGAGAAAAGGCAAACAAGATAAGATTTATACGCTCGATGAAATAGGCAAGATGTTCGATCCGCCTGTGAGCAGGGAATGGGTCAGGATAGTTGAACTAAGAGCTATAAAAAAGATGAGAAGAATGGCCGAAAAGTTAGGTCTTACAGAATTCCTGATTGAGTAGGAGGTGAAGAAGACATGAAGAAACGCAAGTCTAGTAAGCGCAAGTCTCGGAAGAGCAAAAAAGCAGATTTTGATCCTGACAATGATCCGAGAATAGAGGTGATAACCCTTCCCAAGTCCGATGCAAAGGCTTATATGCCATCAAAGCGC
>Ga0180301_10001998_pt1 | contig 16020 bp, 11 predicted proteins | sample GuaBasSediGuay16_FD_121797 | JGI IMG/M metagenome (GOLD analysis project Ga0180301, IMG submission 121797) | Subseafloor sediment microbial communities from Guaymas Basin, Gulf of California, Mexico - Guay16, Core 4569-2, 12-15 cm | ecosystem: Environmental > Aquatic > Marine > Hydrothermal... | reverse complement strand
CCCTTCACTCTTCACTCTTTACTCTTTACACTTCACTCTTCACTCTTCACTCTTTACTCTTTACACTTCACTCTTCACCCTTTACTCTTCACCCTTTACTCTTTACACTTCACCCTTCACTCTTCACCCTTCACCCTTCACTCTTCACTCTTCACTCCCTACTTTCACCCTGCCTGGTTAAAAAATCACCTGATTTTTGGAGTTAACACAAAAAGAGCTACAAATGTTGACATCCAAACAAAATACATTATAATAGAATCAAATAATTACAAAAATTTCATAACAATATATAACCAAATATTAATGTCAGAAGGAAGTAAGGAAATGAAGTTCGGTCAGACATAGGAAGGGGAAGTAGATTGTGAAAAAGCTAAAAATAGGACCGACGGAGGTGAAAAAGGTGAGAAGGTCATTAGTGGGAAAAAGAAAACTTCTAAAATGTAATTGTCTAAATTAGAAGTTTTCAGAGAAAATTAAAGTGTCCAAACGGGTTATCTTGGAGGATAAGATGAAAAAGCTTGTTCCAATAATATTGCTGGTGTTTACGCTTACTGCCTCAATGGCAACAGCGGCAATCGCACAGGAGAGCTTTGCAGGCAAGTTCGAAAAATTCAGTGACATTATGGAATACAAGGCTCTCCCCCATTACATCGAACCCGAGGCATTGGAGTTAGCGGTGGCCAAAGGAGAGCTTCCTCCAGTGAGGCAGAGACTACCGAAGAACCCCCAGGTCATAAAGTCCAAGGCTATGTGTGACGGTCCAGGTGTATATGGTGATAAGTGGAGAGTTTACGCTGCCTCTCCAACCGAGGGCTGGAACTGGGCAGCGGGATTGTCAGTAGGCTGGTGGGGCATCGAGGTGCTTGTCTGGGAAGGCCTGGTGGAGCCCGCACATATGTGGATGCTAAAAAATCCTGTCGAACCTGCGCCAAACCTGGCCACCAGTTGGGAGTGGTCTGAAGATGGCAAGACCCTTACCATGCATTTGCTTGAAGGGGCCAAGTGGTCGGATGGAGCACCCTTCACCGCTGATGATGTGCTGTTCACATATTATGACTGCATCGTAGATCCACATATACCCTCCTTCACCAGCGCAGGCACGTGGACAATAAACGGAAAATTAACCGAATTGGAAAAAGTAGATGATTATACCATCAGGTGGCATTTCGGCGCAGCTTTCCCTCTATCCATCTTTTACCGCATGGGTCGCTATGGTTTTGCACCTGCTCCCAAGCATGTTCTGGCAAAATATCATCCGAAACACAATCCAGAGGCTACTTACGAAGGCTTTATTCATTGCCTGCCCCCTGATCGCCTTCCGGTGGTAACACTCGGTCCCTGGGTACCTGTAAAATTCGAACCGGCAAGACTCATAGTGGCGAGGAGAAATCCTTATTATTGGAAGGTGGATGAAAAAGGACAGCAACTTCCCTATTTTAACGAGGCCTACATTGAAAAGGGAAGAAGAGGGGTAACCAGGACCTTAAACGTGATAGCCGGAAGTTGTGATTATACCAACTTAGAAACACCCGGGATTTTCTCTTTTGCATTGGAAGAAGCGCGGAGGCCAGACTCTCAATTTGTGGCTCGCTTTGTGGGCTATAACGCCTCGTTTAGTTTGACGCCAAATTTTTCACTTTACAAAGGAGTAAAAACGGATAGAGAGCGAGCGATGAGAAAATTGTTTAGAGATCTCAGGTTTAGAAAAGCTTTATCTTATGCTATTGACCGAGAAGGAATAACAAACTCAATTATGCCAGGACCGCTAATTGCACCATATTACGGTAGTCTGGTTGATAATTGCCCATATTATGATCCCGATGCTATCGTCTCGTATCCTTATGATCCGGAAAAATCAAAAGGTTTGCTTAAAGAGTTAGGGTTTAAGGACATCGATGGCGATGGTATATTGGAGTGGCCTGCAGGTAGCACATTAGCTGGTCAGGATTTAACCCTTGTAATCCATATTGTTGAAGATGAGACCGCAGCCGTGGATTTAGGAGAGGCCTTGGTTCCCTGTCTCATGGAAGCTGGCATTAAGCCTGTTCTTAAAGTCGTCAAGGGTTCAATTTTCAGTGCTCTATCCGACGCTGGAGAATTGGAGATACCTATAGTCCGTGATAATGTGTTGTGCCTTACTCCCCTGACGAGATTAACTGATCTTGGACCTGTAACTGAGATTACTCCTTCGTTTCACCAGGCTGGACCAAGGGGGGAAAGAGATCTGTTCCCCTTTGAGCTGCGCTTGAGAGATTTGATAAACTCATTAAAAACTGAAAGATCTGCTTCAAAGATAAGGGAAGCATTCTCGGAAATTCAACATTTATGGACCGAGAACCTTTACACGATTGGCCTGTATAAGATGCAAGTGGGCAATGCAGTTTCCAAGAGACTGAAAAATATTCCGCCCGGTTGCCCACCCTATATGTATGAATGGTTTGATGTGGCTCAAAGTGCCTGGCAGCTTTGGGTTCCCAAGAATGAACAGACACCGGAATTGCTTCCAGGGGTAATCCCAACTTACGAGAAAAAATAGATGATAGATATTAAAGGCAGTAGAGGAGGGAAGGATACCCTTCCCTCCTCTTTTAAGTGGAGAATCATCCTATGATAAACTATATCGTGAGGAGAATTCTTTACGTCATTCCACTTTTAATTAGCGTCAGTATCGTCTGTTTTGTGGTGATTCAACTTCCTCCTGGTGATTTTATGACTGTTATAGAGGCACGACTGAAGTCCCAGGCGGGCCTGAGCGAGAAAGAAGCAAGGAAGATAGCTGATGAGATGAGAGAAACCTATGGATTAGATCAGCCTATAATTATGCAATATTTCATCTGGATAAAGAACATCGTTACCAGGGGAGATTTCGGTTATTCCTTTGGATATAGAAGGCCTGCGAAGGAGGTAATCTGGGAAAGATTGAAATGGACAATGATCATAGCCCTTGGCTCTCATCTAATCTCCACGGTAGTGGGACTGCTAATCGGCATTTATTCGGCTACACACCAATATAGCTTAGGGGACAATGCTGCTACTTTCCTGGCATTTATCGGCCTTTCCTTTCCTGAGTTTTTTACTGCACTTGTGGTGTTATATTTGCTGGTTTTTGTGTTCCGTGCTCCTCACGTGGGAGGACTTAACTCTCCACAGTATGTCTTAGCTCCCTGGAATTGGGCCAAATTTGTTGATTTTCTTCAGCACCTCTGGATTCCGGTGGTAATCTCAGGAGTAGCAGGAGTTGCCAGAAATATGCGGGTAATGAGGGGAAACCTCTTAGATGTATTAAGGGCTCAATACGTGACCACTGCCCGAGCTAAGGGACTGAAGGAAAAGATTGTCCTCTACAAGCATGCCGTGGTAAATGCCCTCCATCCCATTATCGCTTATCAGGGGGTGGCTCTTCCTTACATAGTACAGGGCACGATGGTTACCGCAATAGTGTTAAATCTTCCCACCACCGGTCCGGCATTTTACGACGCTCTTGTGTTTCAGGACACGTACTTAGCTGGCTCATTTCTCTTAATGATAACCGTTGTTTTAGTGATTGGAAATTTAGTATCTGACCTCATCCTCGCCTGGATAGATCCCCGAATAAGGTATGATTAAGGGGCTTTGATGTTAAAAGATAAAAAAGCCAGAGAAAAAGTTAGCATTTTGAAGCCTGTAAAGGGCGAGGCATATATACAGCTGGTATGGAGGAAGTTTAAGAGAAGTAGAACAGCTATCATTGGTGGAGTTTTAATTGCAATTATCGCTGTTCTGGCTATTTTCGCTCCCTTTTTCTCTCCTTATGACCCCTTAAAATGTGAGCACCGCGCAAGCTTTTCCCCTCCTCAAAAACTTCATTTCTTCGATGATAAGGGTAGATTCCACTTAAGACCTTTTGTCTATAATTTAAAGTTAGAGCTTGACCCTAAGACCTGGAAGAGGATTTATACTGAGGACAAAAGTAGAAGGTTTCCCGTTTATTTCTTCGTGAGAGGATGGGAATATAAGCCCTTTGGCATTCCCTGCAGGTTGCATTTTTTCGGCGTTCAAAAGGGAGGAGCCATACACCTTCTTGGAAGTGATGCTTATGGAAGGGACCTGGGGTCCAGGATTCTGTTAGGAGGAAGGGTCTCGCTACTTATAGCTCTACTTGGAGCAACTCTCAGCGCTTTTATAGGAAGTATGGTGGGTACAATTTCGGCATATTATGGAGGCATCATCGATATGATTCTTCAAAGGATTGTCGAGTTTCTCCAGTGCTTCCCTCAACTGCCTTTATGGATGGCCCTCAGTATCGCCATTCCCCCAACCTGGTCTTCTTTATATGTCTTCATCGCCATAATGATGTTATTTGGACTTTTAAGCTGGACCACGCTTGCCAGAGAGGTAAGGGGAAAGGTGCTCTCCCTGCGTGAGCAGGAATTTGTCCTCTCGGCAAAAGAGGCAGGAGCAAGTGATGCAAGGGTCATCTTTAAATACCTTCTTCCCAATTGTCTCAGTCACATCATCGTAGTGCTTACAATAACCATTCCCTGGCTGATACTGGCGGAAAGCACCTTAAGCTTTTTAGGATTAGGCCTTCAACCTCCAATGGTGAGCTGGGGGGTTCTCCTGCAGAAAGCTCAAAACCTGCAGACCCTGGGAAGACATCCCTGGATTGCCATGCCGGGGATATTCATCGTGATAACCGTTCTGGGCTTTAACTTCTTAGGAGATGGACTGCGGGATGCAGCTGACCCTTATTCACACCGATGATAAGGAATGAGAGGTAAGGGGTGAACAAAAGGGATGAGATATTGCTCGAGGTAAAGAACCTTAAAAAATACTTTCCCATAACCAGGGGTGTTTTCCGCCGAGTCGTGGGATATGTGAAGGCGGTTGATGGAGTTGACCTTTTTATCCACAAAGGAGAAACCCTCGGACTGGTGGGGGAAAGTGGCTGTGGAAAGACCACGCTTGGAAGATGTATCCTCAGGTTAATAGAGCCTACAGAGGGTGAGGTCTACTTTAAGACGAGCAAGGGGGAAAGAAAAAATATAACCAGATTAGAGGAAAAAGAGCTAAAGAGCTTGAGAAAAGAGATGAGGATGATCTTTCAGGACCCTTACGGTTCCTTAAATCCCCGAATGACGGTCATGGATATAGTGGGAGAGCCCTTGATAATCCATGGGGTGGCCCGGGGAAAGGAGGTAGAGGAAAGAGTTAGAGATCTTTTAGAGCTGGTAGGATTAAATCCCAGGCATATGAAGAGATATCCTCACGAGTTTAGCGGTGGACAAAGACAGAGAATAGGAATTGCCCGAGCCCTGGCATTAAATCCCAGACTTATCATCGCCGACGAGCCTGTCTCAGCCCTTGACGTCTCAGTGCAGGCCCAGGTGATTAACCTTCTGGAGGACCTTCAGAAGCGATTTGACCTGACCTATCTTTTCATCGCTCATGACCTGAGCGTGGTGTATCACATCAGCGACCGAATAGCGGTAATGTACGTGGGAAAGATAGTGGAGATAGGCAAGGCAGAGGAAGTTTATCACAGGCCAGGACATCCTTATACCGAAGCTTTAGTATCCGCTGTTCCCGTCATTGACCCGGACGTCAAACCGGAACGCATTCTCTTGGAGGGAGACGTTCCTAACCCGGCAAATCCTCCTTTCGGATGCACCTTTCATCCTCGATGCCGGTATGCCAAGAAGATTTGCGGCGAAAAAGAGCCCCCCTTAGAGGACATCGGCGATGGGCATTATGTGGCCTGTCACTTTGCCCGTAAGCTTTCCCTGAAAGGGATAAGGCAATTTTAGTTAGGGTGACAAAGAAAATGGAGACTAACTCTTACCTGATCAAGGTAAAAGACCTTTGCACCTACTTTTATACCGATGAGGGAACTGTCAGAGCAGTGGATGGGGTTGAGTTGAAGATAAGGTCCGGTGAGACCCTGGGTGTGGTAGGCGAAAGTGGTTGTGGAAAAAGCGTTACCGCCCTTTCCATCATGCAACTTATACCCAGTCCTCCAGGGAAAATAATCCGGGGAAGCATTTTATACCAGAACAACAAGGGAGAAAGCCTGGATATTGTCCAGCTTGATCCGAGAGGGAAAAAGATGAGGAGCATCAGGGGAGGAGAGATAGCCATGATCTTTCAGGAACCAATGACCTCCCTTAATCCAATCTACACCATTGGGGATCAGATAATCGAGGCCATCATGACCCACCGGAATATGACGAGGCAAGAAGCTCGAGAACATGCCATCAGGATGCTTGACCGGGTGGGAATTCCTGGACCCAAACAGAGAATAAATGAATATCCTCATCAGCTAAGCGGCGGGATGCGCCAGCGGGCCATGATAGCTATGGCTCTTTCCTGTCATCCCAACCTTCTCATCGCTGATGAGCCCACCACAGCCTTAGATGTAACCGTTCAGGCTCAGGTACTGGAGCTGATGAAGGAGCTTCAGCAAGAATTTGGCATGGCCATTATGATGATAACCCACAACCTGGGAGTTATCGCTGAGACAGCAGATAACGTATCAGTGATGTATCTTGGAAAGATCATGGAATATGCCAGTGCCCATGACCTCTTCCACAACCCTCTCCATCCGTACCTGAAGGCCCTGCTAAGGTCCATACCTTCTCTTGCGGGCAAAGGACAAAAGCTTGAGGTCATCAAGGGAATGGTTCCTGATCCCCTGTCCTTTCCTCAAGGATGTCGTTTCGCCCCAAGGTGCCGATATGCCAGAAAGATCTGTAAACAAGAAGACCCTCCAGCAGTTGAGATAGAAAAAGGACATCAGGTCAAGTGCTGGCTTTATCAGTGAATTTTTAATCCTTACTTTCTCATCCTTAAAACTATTTCCATGCTCATAAAGAGGATCTTTAAGTCCAGCCCTAATGACCAGTTATTAATGTAGGCTATGTCATATTTTATCTTCTTTTCAGCAGAGGTATCATAGTTACCGTATAGCTGAGCAAGACCGGTAATTCCCGGCTTAACCATAAATCTCCTGGAATAGCCCGGGATTTTACGCTTGAACTCCTCTACAAATACCGGCCTTTCCGGCCTCGGTCCAATTAAGCTCATCTCTCCCCTTAAGATATTAAAAAGCTGAGGCAGCTCATCCAGATGAGTTCTTCTGAGGAGGTTTCCTACCTTAGTTACCCTCTCATCGGTATCCTTAGCTAATATGGGACCCGTCCTCTCCTCTGCGTTTTCAATCATGGAGCGAAACTTATATATCTCGTAAATCCTTTCCTTCTCCCCCACTCTTTTTTGCCTGTACAGAAAAGGACCTTTTGACTCCATCTTTATAAGAAGAGGAATTAGGAACAAAAGGGGAGAAGAGAAAAGAAGAATCAATAGAGAAAGAGAAAAATCCATTATACCTTTTAGAGCCTTATCCCTGCCCTTGAGAGGCTCATCCTTTAGCTTTATCAGAGGAATATCCCCTATATGGGTCATCTCTAACCTTCCCATCATGACCTCGTATAACCCCGGTCGAAGATAAACACTTAAACCTTCTTGCTGGCAGCCGAAGATAATATCCAGGAGTTTGCTTCGCTCTAAACTCAAATCAGAGATAATCACCCCTTGCACCTTTCCTTTTCTTATTGTTCTTTTTAAGTTTTCTACTTCAGCATCTGCGTTCACCAGACCCACAATCTCATACTTGGGGGAGCTCTGTCTTTTGCTTTCTCTTATGAACTCCTCTTCATCTGTCCCTATTACCAGAAGCCTTTTGGGAGGTATCTTTCTCTGGCGGGAATAAAAAAGGTATGAGTGATGGGCAGAGATAAGCAAGATCTCCAGTATCCAGGCTATGACGAAGACGGTGCGGGGAAAGGGAAGATTGCGTAGATAAAAACTTAAGGCAACTATAATAATTGAACTTAAACTCACGCTGATGAAAATCTTATAGAAGATGTCAAAGGAGGACTCCTCCTCAACCTCCTCATATAAGCCGGAAAAATAAAGAACTGAGCCGCTGATGAGGCTAACCCACAGGGCAATGTTAAGGTAGGCACGAAAGTTTGTCGACGGTACTTTACCACTGAAACGGATTAAGAAGGACAAAATTATTCCAAGGTTCACTAAAATTACGTCACATAACCATGTCAGAGCTGTCCTGCCTTTACCTCTGACCATCTTATCCTACTTTCCTATTTGTTGATCTTACCGGAGATATGTCACAAATTTTGATAAATTCTTCCGGCAATGTCCTTTTGCCATCAAAGATGAAAACGAGGCGGTGTCATTCCGCAAGGAATGGTCGAAGACATTTCAACCGCCGTAAGGTGAAGCGTAAAGGATTAAATACCACCCATTTCAATGAGTAGCTGTTTTATCTTCAGAAGAAAATCCTTGCTTAAGGCAAAGAGCCATTCCTATGCCTATACAATACATAAAATTTATCCCTCTGTCAATTTAGTGAAGAGTAAAGAGTGAAGAGTAAAGAGTAAAGGGTGAGGGGTGAAGAGTGAAGGGTTAAATGTCACCAGCCACTCCTTCAAATCATTTGTAAGGATCAGCTGCATCCCGGAGGCCATCGCCTAAGAAATTAAAAGTTAAGACAGTGATGATGACGAAAAGACCTGGAATGAGGAGCCAGGGGTGAAGAGCAACCGTTCGCACGTTTTGAGCATTTTGCAGGAGAACTCCCCAACTCACCGCTGGTGCGCGAATCCCTAAGCCAAGAAAGCTCAAAGAGGTCTCTCCCAGAATCATATTTGGTATGGACAGGGTCAGGCTTACTATGAGGTAACTTAAAAATGAGGGAAGAAGATGGTTGACTATTATTCTTAACTCACTTGCCCCGGCAATTTTAGCCGCCATGACAAAGTCCTCTTCCCTTAATTCCAGAAGCTTTCCCCTTACCACCCGGGCTAAGCCACACCAACCCACAATGGAGAGGATAATAGTGATGCCAAAGTAAACTTTAATTGGTGACCACTTTTTTGGTAGAGCTGCACTTAGAGCCATCCAGAGGGGAATGGTTGGTATGCAAATTAAAAACTCTATAACCCTCTGGATAGCCATATCAACTCTTCCCCCGAAATATCCGGATATTCCTCCCAATATACATCCCAGGACAAAACTGAGAGCTACTCCTATCAGACTTACGGATAGAGAAATGCGGGCGGCGTAAAGATTGCGGGAAAACAAATCCCGTCCTAATTTGTCTGTCCCGAATAAAAACATTGTCCCTTCTTTTACTCCAAAGAAATGCACATCCGTGGGGAATAAGTTCCAGAGCTTATACTTATCACCATGGACAAAGAAGTAGATGGGATACTTTTTGGTTTTGTCCTCAACGTATGTCCTGCGAAGGGTCCTTGGATCAAGCCTTCTCTTCAAACCATAGACAAAAGGACGAAGATGAAATCCTTCCTCATGAAAGAAGCGAATCCTTTGAGGAGGAGCGTGGATATATCCTAAATGCTGCTTGTATAAATCCTGAGTAGAAAAAAACTCACAAAATGTGCCCAGAACATAAAAAATAACTAATATGGTCCCTCCCAGTATGGCCAGCTTATGCTTTTTAAATTTTCTCCACATAAGCTGCCACTGTGTAGCCACATAAAATTTTTCCTCTGCACCAATTTTTCTCTTTTCTTTTTTCATGGTTTTGCAAGACCTCCTCAAGTTGACCTCTCATATCTAATCCGAGGATCCAGCAAAGCTAAAAGGATGTCAGAAATAAAAGTGCCTATCACAGTTAAAAAGGATAAAAACATGATGATGCTTCCGGCCAATTCCATATCTTGTTTCAACAATGCCTGAAAAAGCAAAGGCCCTGTAGTAGGCAGGCTAAGCACTATCTCTGTGATGGTTCCTCCAGAGACAAGCCAGGGAAGTGTCCAACCTATGGTGCTGACTATAGGGTTAATGGCTACTCTTATCGGGTATTTAAACAAAAGAGTCCTTTCGGCAACTCCCTTGGCTCGAGCGGTGATAACATATTGTTTGTGAAGCTCATCCAGAAGACATCCCCGCATGGTGCGAATTAGAGCAGCTGCCCCCGGGGTGCCGATAACTATCACGGGAATGGGAAGATGCTTTACCATATCTATAAATTTTCCCACGCTCCAGGGTACGTTCATATACTGGGTGGAAAAAAGACCACCCACACTGAGGCCAAGATATTTGTAAAAGAGGAACATTAATATAAGAGCTAAAAGAAAATTGGGCGCAGCCAGACCGATAAAGCCAACCACGGTAAAAAAGTAATCGCCAGCGGAATACTGACGAATAGCTGAGTAAATTCCTATGGGAACACCCATAGCATAAGTAAAAACAGTGGCAAGAGCACATATCATCACTGTCAGAGGTAATCGCTCGGCTATTAAATCAATTACCGGTCTTTGCCATTGCAAAGATATTCCAAAATCTCCACGGAGCAGCTTCCTTATCCACTTAAAGTACTGGATATATATGGGCTGATCTACGCCGTAGGCTTTCCTCAGCGCAATAATTTCTGCCTCCTCCATCCTCTCGCCCTTCATGGTCTCTAATTCAGCTATATAAGCACTTACGTAATCACCTGGAGGAAGTTGAATGATGATAAAAGCAACAACGGACAGCAACAACAAGATAACAGCCATATAAAGAAATCGTCGCATAACATAAATTAACATCGTTTTCCCTTGACGAAGGGGACCCTGCTGAAAGAATGGGCAGGGTCCCCTTTTTTAATCCTTTATTTTTTTATAAACCATTGTTGTGGTCGCTGAACTATATCCATACCCGTAGCCCAACCGAACATGCCTTCCTCAGGAACATTTCTCACATAGTTCTTTGCTAAATTGAATAGCGGAGCCTGTCCCACTATCCCAATTATCCAGAGCTGCTTTACTCTAAAGTCCCATATTTTTTGTTTCAGATCAATCCATTCCTTGCTACCAGGAGGAAGGGTAAGCGATTTATCAACCCACTTTTTAACCTCCTTCCATTCATCTGGAGGTTCCTTACCCGTCTTTCCGTCACTCGTAAGCCAGTTGTTCCAGCCTTCTCCAAGTCCCCAGAAATACGGCTCTGGCGTTCCCAGTGCTAAGTCCACCCATCCTGTGCTTGTAGGAGCTGTGGTGAGAAGCTCGCATAGGTCTTGTCTTAGTCGCTCATGGACACATTTTTCCGTCCTGACAACCAACTTAACTCCAATTTTCTTCCACTGCGCTGCTAATAGCTCTTCCATTGTCGCCTCCGCCTTGCTTCCATGTCCCGACTCAAGCAATATCTCCAACGTCCTGCCATCTGGTCTTAGACGATACTTGTGTTCTGAATCCCACCTCAGGCCCATCTCATCCAAAAGGGCATTAGCTCTTTCTACGTCGTAGTCAGCGTAATATCTACCCCACTCCTCTTTATAGAAACTGCTCGCCGGAAGGGGTGCCCATTGACCGGGCCTTGCCAGCCCAAAAAAGACAGCATCGTTTATGGCCTCACGATTGATACTCAAGGAGAGTGCCTGCCTGAATCTAATATCCCGGAAAATTTTTCTCAGGACCGGATCCGGAGTAAGGGGATTAATTGAAATCATCCCGTCTGACTTAAAATCCCTGTAGAGAAGAACCCGGTAGCCACCTTCCTCCTCGCTTTCCTTACAAAGGGGATAATCTTCCATCGGCAGTAGCTCATATCCCTGCACAAAGTCCAGCTCCCCGGCGATTGCCTTCATGATGATTACTTCCGGATCTTCGATGTTGAGGACAAAAAGCTTGTCGATATAAGGAAGCTGATTGCCGGCAGCATCTATTTGCCAGAAGTAAGGATTTCTCTCAGCTACCATGTAGGAAGGTGTTATCTTGGTTACCACCCACGAGCTAAGAGTGGGAAGACCTATACGCTTGTGCGTCTCCCACTTTCCCTCGTGGTAACGCAGCGCCTGCCACCAGTATTCATAACCCTCCTCTTTGGCCAATTCATTCGCCTCTGGATTGTACTTTATGTGCCATCTTTTGAGGTAGTGTTTGGGATCGAAGAAATGTGCTTGCGCTGCTCCATAGGGATGACTTAATTTAGCCATCAGAGCAGGGTTAGGTGCAGCAAAATGTATGCTAAGTGTATAATCATCCACTTTTTCAAATTCAGCTACTTTGCCTCCCGGTTTCCATTCCTTTGCCGGGCCTGCAGGATTCAGTTCCTTGTTCAGCATTATGTCTTCCCACCAGAAAAGAATATCATCAACAGTAAATGGCGCTCCATCTGACCATTTAGTTCCCTTCCTTAAGTATATGGTGAGAGTTTTATAATCCTTAGAGTATTCATAACCCTTAGCTATATCAGTAAGTATCTTTGCGCCATCTTGAGAACGCATGAATAGCCCGTGGTTTCTTACATCTCTGAGGCGGCCAGGCGGCACATAATGCAGTGTTCCTCCGTATTGTCCAATTTCCTCTAATGGCTCTATAACTGAGGGCTCCTCAGGAAGCCTTTCCTCTGCCGGAGGAAGTATCCCCGCTGCTACCTTTATCCTGAGCATGGGAGATTCGCTAAATTTTTCAATTTTCCTTCCGGTAAGCTTCTCGTAATCTGCTAAGGTTGAATACACCCTTGTCTCCTGGGAAAACGCCAGGCTAACCCCCAAAAGACATATTATCCCACTTAACAACATCGCTATTGACCTTCGCATCATCTTACCCCCTTGCCATCTTAGACTAACCTTCCGGAAAGCTCCTGAAAGGGAAATTAATCCTTCAAGTTCTCCTTTTCAGAAAACTTTCCTTTCCCAAGCCAATAGCCTCTCTACCCTCACCTCCTCATGGCTCTTTTTTTAGCCCTTCAGGTAAAAACTTTCAGGTAGATCTCCTTTCTGCTGCGTAATCCACGATAGCGCCATCGATGAGCATCTTCTCATCCTCATAAGTAACTTTTCCTTCTGCAGGAACGACGACCACGACAGCGGCAGAGTCTGCCGCAAGCACAAAAGAGGCTTGAGAAGAGATGCCCTTTTTAAGAAAACTATGAGTGACTGCATCGTAGAGGTCCTTTAGTCCTGAACCAACGTCTATCTCCACGGTTTTTTCGGTTCTATATGGGTTGTAGTAAAGATAAGTGGGATAGGCTTTGTCATGGTAAAAGTCGGTTTTCAGACAATTCAGCTTTAAAATTTTCTCATCATTGGTGCGATTAATAATCCCACCGAAAATGCCCACGTGTGAGGAACCATAAAGACCAAAATCAGTTGCTCCCCAGCCATATCTGATTGCATCACCCGTAGCGTAGGGACTTTTGCCATCCCACACCTTGCGTAGTCCCTCATAAGCGATGAGATGGTCTGGATCGCCTTTCCAAAATCCGCAGGACTGATGCCTGGCATCATGAAAGCTGGCATAGAAAAGGCGAGCAGCATTTGCCGCGTTAAGCATCCATTTGCCGATAGCGCGAGCAAAACGACTATCATACCTTACCAGGGGAACGAGGGCAGCTGCCATCTGAAAGGTGTTCATCGCAAAGGCATAACCACCACCATCGGTAATGCTTCCGACAAGACCATAACAGTCATAATCTCCCCACCTTTCAGCTATAACTCCCCAACCTGGACGAGAAGTGCTATCTCCATCAAAGCACCAGTTAAGGAGCTTCTGGACATCATAACTTCGGCCAGTTTCTGCATTCATCCTTGCCGCAGTATAAGCACCGTAGGGAAGCAGGACCTCATAGAAGGGATTTTCCCCTCGCTCCTGCAGGAATTGCATGCTCCACTCCGCAGCAGTTAAATACTCGGGTTTTCCCCACCTGACGTAAGCCATATATTCCAGCCAGGCAATCCCTGCCGCCGCATCCGGCTGCCGCCATCTTCCGTTATAGACAGGTCTTTTGTCGCTGAAACTGAAGGCCGTCCAGTTAAAATCCGGAACCTTCCACGGACTAATCCTGCCGCCCATGACAACACAGGCCTCATACCATTTTTCGGCCACAAGGCGTATTTCCTCCTGGAAGCTTCCACAATCAGGATAATAATAAGCAAGTTGATAGAAGAGAATGTTGGGCAGAATTTCGTACCAAAAGCTACGTCCAGTTTTCCAATTGGTAGTGTTCAGAAACAAATATTCTCCATTATCGATGTTGTAGTAATTCTCGCACATAAGAACCCAATTTTGACCGTTCTGATTGCTCTTGTCGATCCCGACGAGGGTTGCGCCGAGCACTGCTGCCATGCAGTTAATCGCCTCTTGAAAGCCATCCCTTCCTCGCCTTACGTCGCCGACATAGGATGGCAGGCCGAAGGTATCCCTTTCAAAGTTTTGGTGCGACTTATCCCACCAGATTAAGGGAAGAAAATCTCCGGTAAGATTGAAATTGAAGATAAACTCATCGTATGCCTCACTTAAGGCTTTCCAATCTCTCATCTGGAAAGGCGATGGAATATTTGGCATTAATTCGACCCTTTTGATGCTCCCTGAAGGCTGTGCATTCATTCAGCTCGCTCCTGGCAAAACTTAACTAATTCCCCTTGAGAAAAGGATTTGAACTGTCACTTTTTTCAAGATGCTCTATTAGAATCTTCTTGTTGACCTTTGCCGCAGAAACAAACCTATCCCCTGCTCCATAGAGGATGTATATTTCATCGCGATATTCATAGCAACCTTCCGGAAAGACGATATCCAATGAGACGGAGTCGTTTTTCTCATATTCCGTTTCGGGAACCATTAAGGGCTCAATTCGTGACTCAACTATGGCATAAGGACTGTCCAGTGAGAAGTTCTGAAAATTAAAGATAGCGGCATTCATATCATATTCTCTTCGGTTGTTGGGTTTTAGATAATTTCCGGTATGGTAAAACACCAAAAATCTTTTGTTCCCTAAGGAAACAGGAACAGGGCCGGCACCAACCCAGGAATCGTTACATACCGGGTTATCAAAGGAATGGAGCACCATCCCACAATCCCTCCATACCCCGGTTGGAAGGTCACTTATCGCCAGATGTATACTGAAATCCGAAAGCCTGCCCACCATCGGACGATGAAGCATAAAATAATGACCTTCTATCTTTTCTGGAAAGAGGACGGCATCTTTGTTGTCCGAAAGGTTAATTTCTCCCTTAGCCAATCCCAGCTTTTCCCAGTTTAGAAGATTTCTGGAGGAAGCCATACAAATCCTCATATTTTTTCCATCAAACCCACAATACAATGCGTAGAAAGTTTCACCAATCCTGGTTATCCTTGCATCCTCAACCCCAACGTAATCGTATCCCGGAGGTTCTTCAGGCTTAATGACCGGTTCTGGATATCTTTCAAGTAGCTCAAGTTCTGGAGTGAACAAAGCCAATCCCATAAATGAACGAGGAAATGGAAAACCTGGATCTTCGCGCGGCTGAGCACGGTAGAACACCGCCACAACCCCGCTTCTTAGCTTTGGCTCGTCCAGACTTCGCCCGGGAAGTAGTTTCTTAATTATCGGGTCATTAACGGGAGACCTTTCCAGATAAAGAGCTGCAGGGTTGAAAGTTGTCCCGTCTTCCCACCAGTTATCCGTTGGAACAATGATGGGTTTTCCCTCGTTTAACCTTTCGATGGGTAAACCATAAGGCCTGATCATATTTTCCTCCAGTGCGTTTGTTCTCCTTGATTGTTAGTCCCCCTTAGATGAGACAGATAAAAACAAATTCAAATTAGCGATTGAACCTCGGATGTTTTTTTGAGAAAAGTGCGATGAGATGCTGCCCGATGATGAAAGATACTGCATTGGCATCCTTAATTATTAAAGAATTTTTTTCTCCTTTAAGTAATACCACCGTCTGCCTTTTTTGTCAAATCCATATTTTAGTGAAGAGTTAAGAGTGAAGAGTTAAGAGTGAGGGGTGAAGTGAGAGGTGAAGGGTGAAGGGTGAGGAGTTAAGAGTGAAGGGTGAAGGGTGAAAGATGCTACTTGTTTTAGAAGGGGGAAGCAGGCCTGTATTGGAGGGGATCTTCCTTCGGAATCTTTCCTCCAACGCTCGCTTCGCTCGCTGCCTCCCCTGTTGAAAGTAGATAAGTTTGCCTCCAGCATATCTTAATAGGGAAAGAGACCTATATTGGAGGGGGTTATTCCGAAGGAGTGAGT
>Ga0180301_10001996_pt1 | contig 16032 bp, 18 predicted proteins | sample GuaBasSediGuay16_FD_121797 | JGI IMG/M metagenome (GOLD analysis project Ga0180301, IMG submission 121797) | Subseafloor sediment microbial communities from Guaymas Basin, Gulf of California, Mexico - Guay16, Core 4569-2, 12-15 cm | ecosystem: Environmental > Aquatic > Marine > Hydrothermal... | reverse complement strand
TACTCTATGGTGTTTGAAAGTTTAGAACAGAAATGTTCGAAGCTGTAGGATTTTAAGAATAAATTTCTAAAATGAATTCATGGTGTAACATTATGAATGAAAAGAACATAGTACTTGGACTAGTTGTGGCATTAATACTCGTACTAAGCCTATTAACGTCAACAATACCCCCCAACATTCCATCAGCAACATCAACTACACATTCTACAGTGCATTCCATAGCAACAGATCAAACTACCCATACATCTGTGAACACTGTGAGTAGTAACGCTACGGAAATTCAGGTAAACACGTTTAACACGTACAATGAGCTCGTAGAATTTGTGAAATCATCTATTAAACCTAGGCAGCCTTTACTACCTTTCGCTAGAGGGGATGCTGTTTTCGCGCTAGACGTAGTACCTACACCAACTCCTCTCCTAATGCTAGAATCCTCCAAAAGCACGGTAGCCCCTGCCACAGTAACAGTGCCTACAACAACTGCCACCTTAGCTAAGTCTCCTCCAGAGTACTCTAAGACTAATGTCCAAGTTGAAGGTGTTGATGAACTTGACTATGTTAAAACCGATGGCGAATACATATATGTCGCAAGAGACAACGCAGTGTACATTGTTAAAGCCTACCCCCCAGATATAGCCTCCTTAGTTTCAAAAATCCAGGTAGACGGAATAGTTAAGGGATTATTTGTTGAAAATAAGAGGCTAATCATAGTTTACTTTGAGAAGCAAGCTCCACCAACAATAACCTACACTATAGTCAAGGAGAACATTGTTGTACCTCCTCCGTACAAGCTTGCTCCTAAAGTAGTTATTGAAATATACAATGTTTCTACTCCGGAATCGCCGGTGAAAATTGGGGAATACTCAGCTTATGGCTCATTTGTTGCTTCTAGACTAAGCAACAACGTGGTTTACGTTATCTTGCAGTATCCAGCAATCCTTTACAAAGACTTCGTTCCATTACCTATAGTTAATAATGAAGTTGTCCCTCCAAGCGAAATAAGATATTTCTGTAGAGACTACTCCTATGTTTTCACAATAATTCTCGCCATAGACGTAGAAAATGCGAGGTCCAATGAGGAAGCGTTTCTAACAGGGTCTTCAGCTAGAATATACATGTCAAAGAAGAACCTCTACATTCTCTCAATAAAATACCCCGACTATAGGGAGGTTTACATTAAAGCATTAGACATAATCTTAGAGGATGCCCCGGAGAACGTTAAAGAAACCGTTAATAAGATTATGGAGTTAAATGTTGACGAATATTTGAAGTATAAGCTTATTGCTGAAGTCGTTAGTGACTACTTTAACAAACTATCTTCGGCTAAAAGAAAAGAGATTATGGAGAACGTATTTAATGAATTAAGGGAGTTTATGAGGGAGAAAACTGTTATCTACAGATTCTCGATTAATGGGCTGGAGATTAAGGCTGAAGCCAAAGGCGAGATTCCAGGGAAAGTTCTAGATCAGTTTTCAATGGATGAATTCGAAGATTACTTTAGAGTGGCAACTACAGAAACAATATATGAACCCTATGCTCCACCGAAAACCGTGAATAACGTTTACGTTTTAAACATGAATCTTGAAATTGTAGGTAAGCTTGAAGGTTTAGCTTTGAACGAGAGAATTTATGCGGCAAGGTTTTCGGGGACAAAGTGTTATCTTGTCACGTTTAGACGTGTTGATCCGCTATTTGCAATAGACCTTTCAAACCCAAGAGAACCTAAGGTTCTAGGGTTCCTTAAGACACCTGGTTTCTCGGAGTATCTTCATCCATTCGGAAACCGTTACCTTATAGGTATTGGTAGAGCAGCCGACAAATACGGTAGAATTAGAGGATTGAAAATAGCATTGTTCGACATATCGGATCCCGAGAATCCCAGAGAAGTTTCGAACATTACCTTAGAAGGTTTAGGACTGTGGTCGCCAATACTTAGTGACCATAAGGCTTTCATGATAAACGAGAACAAATCCTACTTTGCAGTTCCAGTTAGAGGCAGAATAGAGGGAATATACATTATAGGCGTAAGCAACGGGAAACTTCTGATTAAGGGATTCATCAGTTTAAAGGACCCAATAAGAACAATATACATTGAAGATTTCATATACGGTATTTCGCTATGGAAAATAAAGATAGTTGATGACACAACTATTTCCGAGGTAAAAACGATAAGTTTAGCTTAAACAATATTTGTCCTCTTTTCCTCTACCTACCGTAATTTGTGGTAAGGCTTAAGTTAGTATTCTAACACACACCAACTATGGTAGCTTAGAGTATCGGCGACGGTAATGTCCTATGAAAGATGTTGAATGGTGGAAGAAGCCGGTTAGAGTTTTCCAGTTTAACCTTGAAGACCCATACGGTTTCTTCATTAAGAAATTCGATGCGGAAACGTTGGTTAATTTAGCTAGAAGAATGAGAGCAAACGTCCTAGTTATTTTTGCACGAGATGCTTGGGGTAGGAGACTTTATCTCAGAGGTAAGGTTGCACCTCAACATCCTAGGCTTACCGAGAAATCGAGTGTTGAAAAGCTTGTTGAGGAAGCTAGAAAGTTCGGTATAAAAGTTGTAATTATGGTTGCGCATACAGCCAACAAGTACATGTACGAGAAGCATCCTGATTGGGCTCAAGTTAACGCTAAAGGAGAAGTCATAGTTTTAGAACATATTCCATCGGAATTCAAGATTAGAAGCCCTCAATGGCCTCTTCTCTGCATAAATTCACCGTATATTCAATATTTAGAGGAAGAAGTTAGTGAAAGTATTAAGGCAACAAATCCTGACGGAGTACTTTTAGATTCGTTTAGGTACCAACCTGACTTCAATAAGGCATGTTACTGTGATTATTGCCAAATAGCGTTCACTAAGGAGACGGGTCTTGAGCTTCCTGAAGAGGAGAATTGGGAGACTATGGAGTGGAGGGAGGCTTGGAAATGGCGTTATAGAGTTGTTGTTAGAGCTATAGCTAGGCTTAGAAACATTGTTAAAAAATACAATCCAAACCTAGTTTACATGTACAATAGTCATCCGGCGGGATGGGCTGGTAGAGCTAATAAGGTTGTTGAAGATCTTAGAGACGTCATAGACGTAGTTTTTGCCGAATGTAGTGAAGCAGACCATCAGCCGCCAGGGTTCATATCCGAAATGGTTAGGTTAACTAAGGCTATGAGCGGAGGAAAACCTGTTTGGGCATCTAGAAATGCTTTCTACATGTACAGAACAGTTACGTCAGCAACACCTATTGTTGTTAAGCAGGGCCTTAGGGAAGCACTTATAGCCGGAGGATCGCCATGGGTACTGTTCTTCTCATCAACATTAACCCAGGACTCTAGAGTCTTAGACGCCGTTGCCGAAGTTTATAAGGAAATAGAGGAAATGGAAGACTACCTCATAGGCCTCGAGGAAGTAAAGTATGTAGGTATTGTAGCTTCAAACGCTACAAGAGACTGGTACGGTAAAAGCAATCCAGCAGTTTACGTTGATGAAACAAGAGGATTCTACTATGCACTAGTAAACCAACATATACCAGTAGGGTTCATTGCAGATACAGATCTTGCTAACGTAGAAAAACTTTCACAGTATTCAACAGTAATACTAGCAAATACAGCATGTGTTTCGGACAAATCAATTGGGGCATTGAAGAAATATGTGGAGGAAGGTGGAGGAATAGTTGCAACATATCAAGCAACAACACTAGATATGGATGGTGTTGATAGGGAAGATTTTGGGATATCCGAGCTTCTAGGAGCGCACTATGAGGGCGTACTTAGCCTCCCATGGAGCTACGTTATACTTGAGAGAAATGGCTTCAAAAAAGTACATAGCATTGTGCCGCTCGGCGACATGGATTATGCATTTAAAAATAAAAGGAGTGAAGAAGGATTAGCTAACCAGGTTAGAGCTAAGGTTGAAAGCGAAAAAGTAAAGGTAATAGGTAGAATAGCTCTTGCCGCAGCAGACTACGGATTCGAATATACCCTAGGTAGAAGTACTCCGCCAATAGGAATAGAGACCATGGAACCATCAATAATAGTTTCCGAGGACAAAGTATTCTATTTCTCATTCCAACTAGGAAGACATTACTGGAGAATAGGACACCCAGACTACCTAAACATGATAGTTGAAAGCACACTCTACGTAGCAAAGGACCCGCCACCAATAGAAACAAACGCTCCAGAAACGGTTGAAGTAAGCTTGTTTAAGAGGGATAACGAATTATACTTTATTCACTTACTCAACCACACCTATAACCAACGAATACTCTCAATACCCATGGGCGCAAGTAGACAGACACTACCTGGATATAGTCAGCCCTACGCTGTCCATCCACCTAGAAGAGTAAATCCAATAAGTAACATTAGAATAAAGCTTAAGCTAGGAAAGGATTGGGAAGAAGCAAAAATAGTTTTGCCGCTAAGGAAAGCTGAGAAGAAAGTAAAAATAAAGAATAACGAAATCTCATATACCTTACCTATTTTGAACGAGTATGAGGCAATAGTTATAGAGAAAACATACTAAAATGGGGTGATTTAGACTATTAGACCAGAAATTTTTGCGGCAGCATTCCTCGTAGTAGGCTTAATTATGGGAGCACTTATCGGAAGCCAAGTTTTCCCTAGAACAGTAACTAAGTCCGTTGCAAAAATCGAAACTAAAACACTTCTCAGTACAATAACTAAAACTAAAACCATTTCCAAGGAAACTACAATCTTTGCAACAAAAACAACAACATTAACGCTTACAAAAACACTTACACTAACCTTAACTAAGAAAATAACTTTTACGAAAACTGTTCCATCATGGAACTATGTCGGTACAATCATATACGCTAATGAACCCTTCATTTTAAATCCGGGCGAACATAGGGTAGATGTTGTTCACATACAAGAATATTATGGAGTAAACATACAGGTTAACGCTTCTTCAAACGTTAGCATATACGTCTTCAACATAACTAATTATGCTCTATGGCTTCATGGAGAAAATGTTTCAGCAGTCTACGCTAAAACTTCAAGGGGAATTGATGTAACATTTACTGTGCCATCATCAGGCTATTATGTGATTGTTTTAGAGAATACTGGGAAACAAAGTATTATGGTAATGCATTATAAGGTTGTAATTTTAGGAAGAATAGTTAAAGGTTTATAAGCACATTATTCGCTCTTGTAAAGTACATAGACGAAAATAGCCCAGCCAATAGTTTCAATAGTTTGCGCTATTAGGTACTGACTATTAACGATAACTTTTATAGCCGAGTCAATATATGACCTGTAAATACCTGACGATGTTATTAGAAGTAGGAATAGCAGTAATCCCTTATGAAATCTTGAATTAGTTAGCCTTGTCCACTCAATAAGTAGGGTTAATGCGACCATCTGTAATAACACCTTCAACCCTAAGAAGCATAGGAATATTGATTTCAAAATAAGCTCTAAAGGAAGCATCCTTACACCTCATTCTCTCTAATTAAAGCAACAATTGTTTTACCAGCTATTTTACAATTAACATTTTTGAAAACGCTTTTAATTATTTCACAAAGTATGTTAGCAAAGATTTCACTATATGTAGAAGCTTTAACAACTATTCTGTCTCCAAAATCTCTTATGCCATAAGTATCTATTCTCCCTTCGGTCTTTAGAATTTTAAGAACATCATTAACTAGCTGTGGTGAAACTTTTTCACCATAATCTCTTCCATAAATCCATAGGAGTTTAGCTAATATTATGTGCTTTAAGAATTCAACATACTTTCTCTTCTCAACAATATCCTTAGCTATGTGACTCAGTATTAAATCATATTCTTCGGCTGGAATATGTATCGTTTTCGAAATACCCATTTTTTCATGCGCAATCATCGCTTCAACATAGTTCCTTATGAGGACGGTAAGGCCAATACCTAACTCATTTGCTTTCTGACTTAACATTTTAACTATTCTTTCATCTAACCTTATGCTTACAAGAACCTTAGGCATAACGTTGTACCCTAATGTTACACAGTAAACTCTAAGTCACCGTCTCCTATATTTCCTATTTCTCTCAAGAATTCTCTTCGTATCCTCAACCATTTCATCAACAGTTAAAATGTCCCTTCTAAATCCTAAATCTGTGAGCGCTTGTGCAAGCCTAGTTATTTGCGGCGGCTTAACAAATGCTTTAGCAAGAACATCTGTTCTCGTAAACGCGATACGTGTAGGCTCATCAAGTATTTTTCTACCATTAGCTAGCACTACTGTTCTATCAGCATATCTCGCAACGATTTCCATTTCATGAGTTATGATTATTATCGTATGGCCAAGCTTATTGAGATGTTTAAGGAAATCCATTATCTCAATTGATTGTTTAAAATCTTGACCTGTAGTGGGTTCGTCAACAATTATTGTTTTAGGTCTAAGTGCAAGTATTGATGCAATAGCTACTCTCTGCCTTAACCCCTTAGGTAAGAAGAAGGGTGATTCATTCAGATATTCTTCGCTTAACCCAACTATCTTTATCGACTCCATAACTCTTTTCCTAACCTCTTCCTCAGGTAACATAAGGTTTCTTGGTCCGAAAGCAACTTCATCATAGACGGTCATATTGAAAAGTTGGTGATCTGGGTTTTGGAAAACATAGCCAACATGTGTTGCTAGCTGATGTATTGAAGATTTTCTCGTATCCATACCGTAAACTATAACTCTACCTTCAGTGGGCTTTAAAAGACCTGCTATTAGCTTTGCTAATGTAGTTTTTCCTGAGCCATTCTGCCCTATGAACGCCACGAATTCTCTATCATATATTTCAAGATCAACATTAACTAAAGCTACTGTTCCATCAGGATACGTGAAAGATACATTTTCAACCTTTATTACAGCGTTTTTCTCTGAGCTCATTTCGTAATACCCCTTATAGACTCTCTAACCACTTTCACTGATTCATCAAATGTTAAAGGTATTGAGCCTTCGTATATTCCGAACTTCCTTAGCTTATCTATGTAAACCATTGCTTCCGGAGGGAACACGTAGTGCTTCAGGAGAAAATCTATGTCATCAAAGAATTCTTTAGGGGGAGCATCCTTCAATATTTCTCCATTATATATGAGAATCATTCTATCAGCTAATGGAGCTATATCCTCAAGTCTATGTTCAATAACTATTATTGTTGCATTATAGCTTCTCTTAAGCTCCTTCAAAACATTAAGGACCTCGGTTTTCCCTATTGGATCAAGCATTGATGTTGGTTCGTCGAGTATTAGTACTTCGGGTTTCATAGCTATTACAGCGGCAATAGCGACTCTCTGCTTCTGCCCTCCACTTAGTTCGTAAGGTGGTTTTTCAAGAAACTCCTCACTTAGACCAGTTATTTTCATAGCCCACTTTATTCTTTTTTCGATTTCTTCAACGGGTAGTCCGAGGTTTTCGAGACCAAAGGCTATTTCTTCTTCAACAGTCATTGTTAGAAATTGGCTTTCCGGATCTGAGAAGACAAATCCAACTTTCTTAGAAATGTCTCCAGTACTGTATTTTTTAGTATTCATTCCTGCTACTATTACGTCGCCTTTCATGAATCCCCTGTAGTTGTTTGGTATTAGACCGTTCATTGACATGGCTAACGTTGTTTTACCTGATTCGTTAGGTCCGACAATAGCTATGAATTCTCCAGGATAAATTTCCAAGTTTATGTTTTTAAGTGCCCAATTCTTTTTACCTTCGTATTTCCACCATAAATTTGTAATCTTAATTATAGGTTCATTTGACATTACGTTTTAACCCCGAAGAAGCGTGATAAAATCTTTAACAATATTGAATTATGTAGGCTCATGTACGGTGTAAAGTATTTCAGATAAAGTATTAAGGCAAGAATACCTATCATAACAGTTACTGCGACGTAATCTTTAGCTTGAAACTTGTACTTACTAACAATGTAATCTGTCCTCTTATAGCCTCTAAGTCCTGTGAACTTGAATCCTCTTGATTCTAACGCGTTACTTACTTCGTCCGTTCTACGTAATGCTAGTGCAACAAGGGGTACTATGTACATTCCGAACTTCTTGATCTTCTGGGCTAAGGGTAGAGCTTTAATGTCTAATGCTCTTGCTTTTTCAGCTTCACGTATAGTATTGAAATCTATTATTGATAGTCCTATGGATCTAAACGCTAACCCCACGATGTAGGCAATTACGTAAGGTAGTTTTAGAGCTCTAACTCCTACAACAACGTCCCTTTCTCTAGCTACCGAGAGGAAGAATATTATGACGAGAATTGCGAAGAACATTCTCAGATATATTACAAAAACTATCATTATGTTTTCCCATGAAATAATTATTGGCCCTATTTTCGTTATAATATGGTATCCCGGCATGTATCCTCCGAAGAAAGTGTATGCTATGAATATTATCCAGAAAATGTTTAGCATTATTGCAGTATAGTACTTGAGTATTCTAAGGGGGACACTGGCTATCACGAAAATTATTATCATCACTAATGCTCCAATAAGGTTCCATTCTGGAGGATCTATGAGTAATGGGTAAGCTGAAACTATGAGTAGGAAAAAAGTTTTGATTAGTGGATGGAATTTATGCATTGGAGATTCTAGTGGCAGGTAACCTAGTAGTGTTCTACGCATTTTCACTACTTTATTGCTGGTACTCAACTGCGTCATCTCCACAAGCTTTAAGCCCACCAGCCCTTGCAGAAAACTCTGTGCCTTATAACTACTGGTGAAAGAGCTTTCAACAGTATAGCTCCGAAAACTAGTGCTGGAACACCGTTCCCAATAACCCACCCGCTGAAGAACAAAGGTACGCTAGCTACAGTTATTAAGCCGAACCATTGAAGTGCAGTTACAGCCCATAATGCCCCTAGGAAGTTGTTAACTACAACAGCTGACCATATGAAATGTACCCAGTCTCTACCTGTTCTAAGTCTAGGATCAACTTTAAATGCTCTAAACACCCATGCTGGTAGAAACCCTTGGATGAAGTTTGATGGGAAATAGGCTACTGAAACATACAATGGTGCACCAGCAAGAGAGTTCGAAATGAATGGGAATAATGCTCCGGCAAGAACACCCCACATACCGAACCATATTCCTCCTACTGCTTGAACGGCGACGCCAGGCCAAAAACCTGTAACACCGTATCCTAAAGGTATAGCTATGCTACCGAAGGTTCCTGCAACAGCGCCAACACCTATTAGTAGTGCAAAAACGGCTATGTGAGCGCTTGTAGGCTTTCTTATCTCGTCTTCCTTAATAGTCCAGATTTCCTGAGGTGTTAGCTGAGGAGTAGCCATAAATTAAACACCTATCGGCAAAAACGTTGCTTCTGAAATACTTACAACACTAAACATTATAAGCGTGCGTACTACAGTGTAGTACGAGGTTTAAAATTTCTCAAAATGTCTTCAAACATCAGATAATAATATGCTGTAATACATAGAAATTACCTCTACATCGTAAAATTCACGAACATTGCTTTCAGAAAGGATTTTTGAAGGAGAAGTAATGTTTCCATCATAAATTACTGCCACTAAATAGCCTAAAATCTGAACACCTTTACACCTTTAACATTCAAGAATAAGCGCTTCGACGGAACGATACACCCTTTACATCCCTTACCCCTCACCTTTAAAATAAGGGCATCAACTCTTTGATTCATCATACTACCTCGTATACTATATGAGTTAATTTTAACTAGACCTAATTATTCCTATTTACGCTAAGAGAGGAGAGACTCTATGATGTATTTGGCTGCGACAGAAGATGCTGAACTCTCAAAAATTATTGAGAAAATGGTCTTTGAAACGCTTAGGAAAAGAGAGGAAATAAGGTGTTGTAAAAAAGCGTTTGAAAGTGAAATAGAAATCTATAGTGCTAAAGATCTAGAGCACCTTACTAGAACATGTAAGGTCGTATTTATAAACTTCTACTCACCAACATGTAGCTATTGTAAACTATTTCAACCAATTTTCTCCTATGTAGGGGCAATGTTTAAAGGGAAAGCAGTGTTTGCTAAAGCAAACGTTATGAATGTTCCTGAAATAGCTTGGCAATTCGATGTTAGGGGAACTCCAACAACAATAGCTCTAATTGATGGTAACTTGAAAGCGTATATTCCAGGATTTGTTAATGAAGAAACATTCATAAGTATCGTAAAGGACATTCTGAAGAAGGCAAAATGTATGTGATAGCTTTCTAATTACTACTGCTAGTAGAAATTTTCTCTAAAACCTAAAACTACCCATGCTAATTCTTACTAAGATGGAATTATGAGTTTAGGTGGATAGGATTATGGAGACCATAGTTAAAATATTGATTAAGGAGCATAATCAAGCAAAGAGAATGCTTAGTGAAATGAAAGAGATAATACAAAAGCTAAACATGAACCCCAAAGAGCCTAATGAAAACTTCGAATCATTGGTTAAAGCCCTATCATTACTCCATTTGCTATCGGAATTTGCAGAACTAACAATTAAACATAAAAATATTGAAGAATATTCCGTATACCCTAAATTTAAAGATTTAGGATATGCAAAAGAGGCTAAAGCATTAGAAGAACAGCATGAAACAATAAGTAAACTAATTAATGAAATAATAGCTATCCTAAACAAGTATAAAAGTAGGGAAAAGAAAATAGAGCAAATACTCGTAGAAGTTGTAAACGTCTGTGAAAAAGTTAGGGAAATATACATAGAACATATGAAATTTGAAGAACATTTACTTTCGAAGATATTAGATAATGAAATAAAAGTTAAAGAGACACAGTACATGGTTGTCTAAGTGATAAAAAAGCATGTAATGAAGGGTGCTTCTATGGAAGAAATTTTAGGTATGTTAGAAAGGATCATGAGATATTTAAGGAAATATTGGAAAGCGCAAAAAAGAATTAAGTAGGTTAAACCTTAAACCGAAAACATCCGAGGAACGATTTGAATTACTGAGAGAAACGATAGCCATAACCTATAAGCTTTCTGAGTTCGCGGGAATGACGAGTAAACGTAGGCAAATAGAGGAAATAACAATTTATCCTGAGTTAGAAAGGCTGAGTCTTAAAGAGGAAGCTAGAAAGCTTAGGAGACAACATGCTGGTATAGTTAAAGAAATCAATTTGCTTGCAAACATCCTTAAAGAGTATAGGGAATACAGAAGGCCTATAGAGGAAATTGCGGAAAATCTAGTTAAGGTATTTGCTAAGACAAAGCCTATGTATTTAGAACATATAAGTTTTGAAGAAAAGTGTTTCCAAATATTCTTCAGCACGTCGGAAAACATTTAGTGTAACGGAATTCCATAATGTTTTTATCATTTTCTAAAAACTTTTATAACCGCTGAGGAGCTGCTAAACTAATGAGCATTAGCGATAAAGTAATTGAAATTCTTAAATCACATAGAGAATATGTTAAAAGAATAAATAGAGTAGAAAATGAAATATCTAAGGCAATTACAAATTCCAAAGAGGCTTACAGTAAGTTTTTAGCTTTAGAGAACGTAATTGCTGCAGTTTACTTCGCAATAGACTTGATAGAATATCTTGAAGACTCATTTAAAAAGCATTGTGAACTATTTACACCTATCGAAAGGGAAAGAGAATTCATAATATTGAGAATGAATCTTCAGGAAATAATTAATAAGAAGAAAGCGTTAGTTAAAGTGCTTAAAAAGTATAGGGTAAGAGCATTACCTATAGAGAAAGTGGCTGAAGAAGTTTCTGAAGAAATAACCATTTTAAAATGGCTTATAGAAAACCATGTAAGCTATGAGAGACTTCTAATACGTAAGATTAAGTTTCATAAAAACGGCTAAAAATTTTCTACATAGATCATACTTTGTATCCTATGAGAGTTTTAGCAATATCACTTAATGATTTAGATTGTAATTCATTTACGAAGAGTTTTACATTCTCATTTCTCATCTTATCTTTCAAGATTATAAAATCGTATTCCTCCCATGTGTAATGAATGTATTTTAGCTTGTATACTTCGGCAGCATATCTTAACATTAAGCCTACTTCAGCTCTTCCTTCAGCGATCATTTTGGCTGCTTCTAGATGGGAAAAAACTTCTATATTGTAACCCTTAATTCTCTTTATAACCTCATGAAAGTTTAAGTTTCTTCTTTTACAGAACTCCCTCAACATGTGATCTAAATGAACTCTTGTTCCTGAACCTAAATTCCTATTTACAAGTCTCAGCTTCCCCTTAATAAGGCCTTCAAGAACCTCGTCTATACTGTTAAAGCTAAGGCTTGGATGGTATGCTAAAACCTGTTCTCTAAGATACCCCTTAATTATTTCAGCTCTGTCTTCAAGCCAGTAGTTTTTCAAGAAAGGTTTGTTATAAATTCCGGTTTCCGGATCATAAAGATGTGCCGTTGCTACATCTGCTTCGTTAAGCATTAGTGCAGCTAATCCTCCCGACGAACCTATCCATGAAGCTTCAACATTTATTTTATATTTCCTTCTCAAGTACCCTATGAAGAGTTCTAAAAGTATATCGTTGCTTCCAACGATTAGTATTTGTGGCCTCACCTTTGGTTTCTCATGAATTTCAAATGTTAACCCTAATGCTTTTACAGTTTCTTCATAAAACTTCAAGAGTTCTTTACCATATCTAGTTAGTCTTGTTCCGCCTCCGCCTCTTCCGCCACGTACTTTCTCAACTACTTTAACTCCTAAAATAGCTTCTATTTTGGCTAATCTATCCCAAGCTCTAGAATAAGCTAAACCTAAGGCTTTAGATGCTAAGTATATTGAATTATACTTGTCTATTAGCTTTAATAGTTTAGCTGTTTCTGAATCTAAAATTTTTGTTCCATCGGTTTCAAATAATACTTCAACTCTAATGTTAATTTTATCTCTAATATTCATGGTGTATCCTTGTATAGTTTTCTAAGGAAAGATATTTAAGTTAGTATCCGTTATCCGAAAACGGGTAACGGATATGAGTTCTAAAGCCTTAATAATCATGGTATTAGCAATAGTCTTATCAGTAGCGTTACTTAGCTTGGTGTACATGCTCTCTACAAGTGGGAAACAAGTAGTATTAAGAGTTTCAACAACAACCAGCCTATATGCTACAGGTCTACTAGATAGATTAGCTGATGAGTTTTCCAAGGAACATCCCAACATCGTTGTCCAATTTATTGCTGTTGGTAGCGGTGAAGCTCTTAGGAAGGCGGAATTAGGTGATGCGGACCTTGTTTTAGTGCATGCTCCATCTTTAGCAAGGAAATATTTGGAAAAAGGTGTGATTTACGGTGGAAGAATATTTGCCTATAACTACTTTGTAATAGTAGGTCCTAAGAATGACCCGGCAAATATAGCGGGACTTGATCCTATTGAGGCTATGAAGAAAATATATGAAGCTGGAGAGAAAGGCTATGCAAAATTCGTTTCTAGAGGCGATAATTCAGGAACTCATGTTAGAGAGCTTATGCTTTGGAGAAAAGCAGGTCTTAATCCTAAAGGTAAGCCATGGTATATTGAAACAGGCTCAGGTATGTCGCAGACACTAATGGTAGCCCACGAGTATGCAGCTTACACACTATCTGACATAGGAACATATCTTAAATTTAGCAGTAAACTTACCGAGCTCAAAGTCTTAGTTGATAAAGGCGACATTTTAGTTAATATATATTCAGCATATCTCGTTCGAGAATCAAAGAATGAGAAATACGCTAAAAAGTTCATTGACTTCATAGTTTCCGATAAAGGCCAGGAAATAATAAGTAGCTATGGTGGGGAAGAATTCGGAAGGCCCTTATTCTATCCTGTAAAAATAGCTAGTATTGAAGAGCTAAAGCGAATGTGGAATGAGCTAGCGGAGGAATAAAGAGATATGGAGGGTCTTTATCAGGAAGTTTTAGCTATAACCTTAAGAACACTGTGGATTTCAGGTACAGCAACTATTTTAGCTATATCATGGTCTATACCGCTATCTTTAATTCTAATATCTTCTAAGAATAGAATTAGCATTTTTATTCAGGACCTCTTTAACGCACTAATATCTTTACCAACAGTAGTTTTAGGCTTAGCACTTTACCTGATACTTTCAAAGTCCGGTCCATTAGGGTTCCTAGGGTTACTCTACACTCCCCTCGCAATTTCAATAGGACAATCAATACTTATAACGCCAATACTAGTGTCGATAATTACTTCGAGCTTTCAAAAACTAAGAGATGAGGTATGGGAAACCGCTATAACATTAGGTGCTTCAGAATTTCAAGCATCCATTGCCTTACTTAGAGAGGGAACTTTACTGCTGATTAGAGCTATTCTTGCAGGCTTCAATAGGGCTGTAGGTGAGCTCGGCGTTGCATTGATTGTTGGGGGAAACATTAAAGGTTTCACAAGAGTATTAACAACAACTATCGCTTTAGAACTTACTAAGGGCAATTTCGAATTAGCAATATATTTAGGCATAGTACTACTCACATTGTCAACGATAGTAACTGTAGCTATTAGAAGCTTAGGTATTAGAGGTGCTTACAGATAAAATGATAACGTTAGAAAATGTATGGTTTAGCTATGAAAATGAGCACTACGTACTTAAAAATATCAGTCTAAGTATTGGTGAGGGAGTAACCGTAATTAAAGGACCTAATGGCTCAGGCAAGACAACATTATTGAAGATAGCTTCACTTCTCCTAAAACCTAAGAAAGGACATGTCATTGTTGAAGGGACAACATTTTGGAATGCAAGTAGGTCGGTAAGAGAGAAATTGAGAAAGAAGGTTGTTTATGTGCATGAGAAACCGTATCTTTTCAAAGGCACAGTCTACGATAACATAGCTTATCCATTAAAAATTAGAGGTTACGATTTAAGTAGAGTAGTAGATGTTGCTAAAGAGTTTGGTGTCGGAAAAATTCTCAATACAAACGTAAATGAGCTTTCAGCTGGTATGCGACAATTAGTGGCGTTAGCGAGAGCATTCGTATTTAAGCCAAAATACGTTTTCTTGGATGAGCCTTTAGCTAATCTTGACGATGAAAATAAGTCAAGGATAATAAGGATAATTGAAAAGTACGCTAAAAAGGGAATAGCAATAGTCGTAGCTACACATATGAACATTAATTTCAGGAAGGAAATAGTAAGCAAAATTGCTTTCATGAATAATGGAGTGATAGTTAAGGTTTCAAAGTACAAGTAAAATCTAAAATCATAACAATATTAGATTTCGACATAGTTAAGGACTTCATGTAGAGTTTTCTTCCTAAGAATTCTTCTTAAATCTTCAATCCCTATCCTGCTTTTCTCGTCTCTTATCCTAATTATTTTCTTGGCTAAAGTTGGTCCTATGCCCGGTATTTTTAGTAGCTCATGATACTCTGCTTCATTCAAATTTATGGGGTAAAGGTCCTTATTTCTTTCAGCATAGATTCTTTTTGGATCTTTATCTAGTGGAAGCATTCCACTATCGTTAACTATGGATTCTACGTCTTTAAGTGTGAATTCATAGTCTCTTATAAGATACGATGCTTGATATAGTCTTAACACTCTAGCTATAGGACATGGTTGCTTAGTTTCAAATGGGGTTTCCGGGATAGGTTCAAAGGGGCTATAGTATACCCTTCTTAATTCCATATCCCTATATAGTTTGAAAGTTGCTCTCAAGTGTTCTAAATCCGTTTCGCCTACAACACCAACAATTATTTGAGTATCTATTCCCGCGCTAAGATATCCTATTTTTCGGTGAAGCCTTTCTCTTTGCTGCTTAACTATCCTATATGCTCTACTTATCCATTTCATCCTCTTCAAAATATCAACTTTGAAATCTCCCTTATCTGGAGCTATTTCTGAAAAGTAATCCTTGGAGACAGTTTCTAAGTTGACACCTATCCTATCTGCGATAACCGCTGCTCTCCATATGAGATCCTTAGGTGTTCCTGGCATAAGTCTTAAGTGGATGTATCCCTTAAATCCTCTCCTACGTAGTTCTTCAGCTACTTCAATTTGTTTCTCAACTGTTGTTTCAGGATCCTTTAAAATGCCGCTGCTAAGGAAGATTCCTTTAATTGCCCCTTTCCTCCATAGAGTGAGGGTTACATTAACTAGTTCGT
>Ga0180301_10001995_pt1 | contig 16036 bp, 24 predicted proteins | sample GuaBasSediGuay16_FD_121797 | JGI IMG/M metagenome (GOLD analysis project Ga0180301, IMG submission 121797) | Subseafloor sediment microbial communities from Guaymas Basin, Gulf of California, Mexico - Guay16, Core 4569-2, 12-15 cm | ecosystem: Environmental > Aquatic > Marine > Hydrothermal... | reverse complement strand
GCCAGCAATGAACTCCCAGCAGACAGCGAGCTTGCGGCATTCTATGATAGGTTCCTGCTAAGGCACTTCGTTAAGCGGATAGATGCTACCAAGCTGGAGACCGCGATAATCCACAACCTGAACCTCGTCAAAAACGCCAATGTTAAGCCAGTATGCTCTCTCAAGGAAATAAACCAAATCTACGACAAGATAACCGATTACATGATTCAAAACGCCAACGCCATCGCCAAAGTATGCTCACAGCTTGTCATAGTGCTACGACAGCATGGGATATTCGTCTCCGACAGAACCGCAGTCTCTCCACAGCATCTGCCAAGGCTAATCGCAACATACAGCTACGTTTTCGATGTAACCCTAAAGAAGGCGGCGATAGCGGTCTCAAAGTACGTCCTCCCCTCAGAGGAGGCCATAGAGAATTACAGGAAAGCCTTAGACGTCCTCCAGCCAGTAGAGATAAGAGAAGCTAGCGAAAAGCTCGAGAAAGCAAAAGACTGCGCGGTTTACGGAGACTTAAACTCGGCGAAGAGGCTTGCCGCCGAAGCAATACAGATAGCACAATCATTATTCAACAAGCCGGAGAAAGTCGAACTCTTCAAAGAAGAAATCAAGGATGTGATAACCCAAGCGGAGAACCTAGTCAAAGAAATAACAAGCATCGAAGAGAAACTGAAGCAATTCAAGAGACTATAGACGCTTTTTGGGCGATCATGAAGCCGGCTCTACTCGAAGATTATAGAAATCCGACATATAGGGCGCTTGCGCGATCGGTTCTCACCAACATAACTCTACGAAATAAGAGAATACCCTTCCCAGTAGTCATGGATGCATTGATACTTCACTTCAAACCTTGGACGCAGATAGTATTCAACCCCAAAGTCAAAGAAGGCTGGAAAGAAATTCTAGAGTCATATTATCAAAGCGATGAATACAAGGCATTAAATGAATCCGTAGCCGGAGACCCCCTACTCTCAAAATATGCTACAATTCACTTCCTCAACAAGTTATTCGATAGAACGAGGTATGAGCTACCCCGCCTCAAGAAGCCTACACCAAAAGATTACGACTCTCCAATAGATGTTGTTCTCAATAAGCTGGATGACCCAGCCGTGCCAGGCGATATAAGAAGCTCCGTGATACGCTCAATAGTTGATTCTCTGAAAAGCGAAGCCGAGGAAATTAGAAAAGACCTCGAAGTAGCGGAAAGCTTCAGCCATTTAGGAATCCCCGTGGTCAGTCTCCTAGAGAACCCGGATGACTTCAGAGAAAAAGCAAGGAATCGCATCATAGTTCATCTCGTCAATTTTTTGCAGAAGCTCAGGGGAGAGGTCCCATCACTAAAACAAGCAAGGGCTCCAACACTTATCGGTGGCAGACCTTTAGGCGTGAAGAAGCTACAACGATGGGCTGAGCTACCTCGAGTTCTACCCATGGAGCTTATAGACGATGACCTGTTCATCTATAGGGTTGCGAGCAAGAGCCTGAGAGTAAGCGAGCAATACGGATCGATTCAAAATTACGTTATCTATCTTGACAAGTCTGGAAGCATGCGCAATAACATAATCTATCGTGAAAGCTCAGTCAACATCACTTATGTGCCGAAGATAAGCTTCGCTGTAGCCTCGGCTATCGCATTGGCGTATAAGCTCAGGCAAGTTGGAGCGAAAATGACGCTAAAGCTGTTTGACGTAGAGGTTCAAGACCCGATCAAAAACTTTAGAGAGCTTATCGATACGCTGTTGAGAATCAAGGCCGATAGCGGAACCAATGTCACGAAAGTCCTCGAGGACGCCATCGAGAATCATAGAAACGAGAAAGTAGTAATTGTTACCGATGGCATAGACGAAATTGACCCCGAAGTTGTGAAGAAAGCAAAATCCCTGAACCTCAACCTAACCTGCGTCTTCATCAAAACCGATAACCGGCTCCTAAGAGAACACTTCCCATGCAACTACCTCGAGGAAGCCAAGCCCGATATACTCCTCAGAATCTAACCTTCAGACCCTCTTTTTGGGCATGTATTACATAGTTGAAGTTAATCTGATAGGAGCATCCAAATCCTTATCATTCTCTGACCCGTCCTCGCAGAGGATACTGACATCAATCTTCAGGCTGAACAGGCATCAAAAAGCTAAGTTGCAGTACATCAAAGTAAAATTGTATAGAAGATTAAGAGAACTCTCCAGCTTCAGCATAGACGACAAATACGTTCTCAATGCAAAGAAGCTACCAGAATTCGATAAAGCATTCTCAGAAGTTTACAGCGATTTCAAAAACCTCAGAAAAGAGATTTTCGAGGAGCTGAGGAAGGAGTGGCCAAAGGCTAGACAAGCCATAGAAGCGCAACTAAAGCGTGCCGGATACGAGGATAAGCTGGAACTGCTGGATGGGCTGGAACCTCCTAAAAACCCTAGAGAGTTGGTGGAGCTTCGGTACAAGCTCATCCCGCTCAACTTCCTCCTGAACGTCTCGGAGCTGATAGATGACGAGCAGATAAAGAAGAGGATGGAGAAAGAGGCTTACAGGATCAGAAAAGAAATCGAGAAACAGTACCGTGAAAAGATTCGAGAGCTTGAAGAGAAGATTAGAAATCTTCTCAAAGAGCTAAACGAGAAAGAACAAAACATCAAAAAACTCCGAAAACTGATAAGAACGAAGGAATATTATCTCGCGAAGCTGGAAAAGCTGATACCGGACGTGGATGACGCCTCGCAAGTCCTCGGAGAAGAAACCGCAGATGAGCTGAAAGAGAGGCTTGAAGCGGTTAAGATGAAGCTGATGGCCATACAGGCTCCGGCAATCCAGCAGTAAGCATCAAGCATTTTGGGGGTCTCCCTTGGAGGTTAAGGGCTTTAGTATAGGCTTAGATAAGAACGATAAGCCGGTTCTAGAACTCAGGGTCAAGCCCGATGTGATGCCGAAAGGAGCCGGAGACGCGGAGTATCGCGGCAGGATAGGCGTCGCATTCGTCTTTATAGAGGATAAAGGCCCGACCGTAATAATCGTGGATGTTCATAAGGCGGGCGAGGGAAAGAAGAACGTCGTGAAGCTCGCTAGGGAAAAGCCGGACGCAATAATCGGGGTAATCACCTTGATGGAATACGCGAAGACGCGAGAAGAAAAAGAGAACGTCATAAAATGGCTAGAACTAATCGGAGAATCCGGCGAGCTTACTGTCGAAACGCTCTACGAACCAGTAACTTATCCAACGGGCCTCCCGCATCATCGCTACGCAGTAACCGCCCCAATATCCTGCGTCGAAACGAAGCCGATCCCACCAGACTGGCGAACGAAAATACGTAAAATGGCCAGCCTCGCGAAAGAAATCTTCCTTAAAGACTAGTATTAGTAAAAGCAGATATTGTAGCGCGCTTACCTTTTGGGGAGATGGGGGACTTTCTAGAAGATTTTCTCAGAGAACATGAGCCATCCGAGAAGAAGAAAAAGATATACAGGAAGCTTGGCGTAGGCCCCTTCATTTTAGGAAAATTGAAGGGAAGGGTGATCGATGGGAAGGTTGCGAAAGAGCTTCTTAAGGAGACGCCGCCGTGGGACACCGAGAGAAGGAACTACCTCATGCACGTGATCGAGGAGGGCGAGAGGGCGAAGAAACAGCTCGATGAAATCCTAAGAGAGATGAAGAGGCTCGAAGAATCAGAAAACTTGGATGAATAAGCTTTTTATAAGCTGGCCAACCTAGCCCGAACGGCATGTCAGAGGAGCCCGAGTTTCTCGGCCCGACTAGAGACGCTTTAGAAGCCTGGCTAGATAGAGTTACCAGAAAGACCGGAGGAGAATGCTATACCGATGTAATCAAGTTCTATCTGCCAACCTGCCGCGGAAAGTGTATAGACGCTGTTAACGAGTTCATAACGAAGATTAACAAGATTTTCGGGGGAAGTACAAACTATGAGGCCACGGGATGCTGGATAGATGAAGAAGGCAACCTAGAATGCGAGCCCGTCATAGTCGTCGAGAGCGGGCACCATTGTACTGAGCCTCATGAGGCAGAAGAAATAGGCCGCGCTTTCCTGACCTATGCCAGAAAAGCCAACCAGAAATGGCTAGCCGTAAGACAAGGAAAGTTCTACTCATTCCCATACAAGCCAGAATTAATAGAGTAGTTACTTTGGGTTATGCCCCGTTACGACTATGAGGCTCCACTTTTCGCCGAGTGCGAGCTATGCGGTTCGAATAAGCACCTTTGCATCAGCGTTCCAATTCCACGAGACGGTAAACGGGAAAACATGTCAATATGTATAATGTGTGCAAAGAGAGTCGCGAAGGCTTACACGCGTTTTATAGCAACAGCCAAAAGCAGAAGTTACACTTACTGGTATAGGGAAAGAAAGAAGCTCCAAAAAGCCGGCCTCAACAGCGGGCTAGAGGCACAAGTCCCCACAACACAATCATAATTTTTTGGGGGATGCCGATGGATGCGATCTTAATCACGGCCTCGATGGCGCTCATGGCCCTAGGAATTATTCTATGCGCGATCCATTACGCAAAATATGGAATCGTAGCTCATCCTTACGAAATGTATGGACTCAAGGATCACGGTCTGATAGGGCTTATACTAATCCTCATCGGCGCGCTAGCCCTGCTAATCGCGGTAGCGCTCGCCCCAATATCAAGCTAGCTTTCATTTTTGGGGGTTTCAATATTGAAGAGTCTCGTACTCGAAGAAAAGCTCAAAAAGATAGAGAAAGCCTATGCAAAAGCAATCGACAGGAAGCGCTACGATATCGCGGCCACGCTTGAGCCTCAGAAGTTGCTCCTCAAAACCTTGATAAAAGACTGTTCTCATATGGCCATCGGTTCCAATTAAAGGAATTTTGGGTCTTGTCTAGGGTTTTCCACTTTCGGTAACCCCTCTTCAGCAAATATTCTAGTTTAAAGCCGTAATAATGTCCGATGAAGTACATTCCAATAACTCGGATACCAAGACCTCGAAGAAAGGATATGCTCCTGATTTTCATATCCAAAGAAGATGATAGTGTCATAATCCTAAGAAAACTCACACATCCAAAGAAAGCGGAAGACTACGCCCCTCTAACGGTAGTGATAACGGAGCGGGTCTCCGGCGATCCGCCGCTCGTAAAACGCTACATAACCTCCAGAACATCGTTAATAATAAAGTAATACACATGGTTACTTTGGGGGAGAAGCACAGGGGGTGCCCCGCCGGCCTGTCTCCGCTTGCGGTGGTATCTCTCCCTGTGCTTCTCCCCCGCTTATCCTATATCTCGGCGTTCCATTGGGTGTCTAGCATGATTGAGGTTAAAAGTGTTAGGGACTTAACCACCCTAGTCTCCTCCGCCCCATTTCTCCTCGTCGATGTCTACGCCACCTGGTGCGTTCCATGTAAGTGGATGGCCAGCGCCCTCGAAAACCTCTACAACGAGCTATCGCAAATGGGATTCAAGATTGCCAAGGTGAACGTCGATGAAGTAGATATAGGAAGAGCCACCGACGAATTGAAACTCGAACCAATAAGAGGAGTACCAACACTCCTAATTTTCAAAAACGGAAAAGAGGTGGGACGAGTAGTCGGAGCGCTCCCAAAGCCCGATTTCCCCCAAGAGCTTAAGAGGAGAATCATCGAAGCCCTCGAAAAACAGACCAGCTAACTCCCTTTTTTGGGCCCATTCTATGTCAAAGAAGAAAATCCTATACTATGTTAAATGCCCCCATTGTGGACGAGTAAGAATAACCTCCTCGAAAAAGCGGGTCAGATGCTTCTACTGCGGAAAGTATTTCACAATCACGCCGAAGAAGAAACCTTCCAGAATAGTAGGCCTCCAACAGTAATCCATAATTTGCGGAGAATATATCCGTTCTTTTGGGAGATGACTCAAACCACCCTAGATGGCAGACTGACGCTAGCATACCTGAACCATATCTTCGAGACAACGGAGCCGTTGGTCGATCGCGAGGAATATCGCATCTACGAAGTCGAAAACTATGGAAGAATCTACGTAACCATGAGGGAATATGATAAGCACTTCTATCGAAAGTGGGGGACGTGGGGAATAAGCGACAAGAACCTCAGGGTCGCGAAAGCTCTGGGAGTCTCAAAAGTAGTAGTAATCTGCAGAAAGGGATGGCCAAAATCGCCCAATAGGCCGATCGCCTGGATATCCGACATAGACGACTGGTTCATGAAAGGAAGGTCGAGATGGTGGAAAGGAGAACGCGAATCACAACTACACTTGAAACCCGAAGAAATGAAGAGGATCCCAAACAAGTAAGGCGCTCTACAATTTCACCACGCAGGCGTCAGGCTCAAGCTCAATAGCCTTCTCCCGTAGCTTCTCGAACTTTTCGAGAAGCTCCTCTCGCCGTTCACTAAGCTCCTTCAAAATCGCCGCCCGATCGCGAATCTCACCCTCCTCTTCGATTATATTCATCACTTGATTAAAGACGTGCTCATACGCGGCGTAAGCCCTAGCTGCTTCTTCTTCGAGCTTCTGAAGCTCATCAATCTTATCCAGCCATCCCCTGACGTTCTCCGGCCTGTGGATGCACTTCACGTAAGGATTGCCATGCTCATCAAGATAAGCTATACAGGAAAACTCATCATCCTTAGCCGCGAGCGCCAAATAATCCACGCTACTGAAGAAGTCAGTATCCGTATGCGTGTGAATCGTGCCGATACTCTCCTGCGTTGGCGGGCAGGGAGGTATGGCAACGTGGTCCTCTTCTCCGATGCTGGTGTATCCAAGCTTCGGTTCCTTATAGCCATCGCCGACACAGAATACCGCCCCTAACTCCCGCTTATTGTCAAGGCTAATCTTTAACAGAGACTTTATGAATTCGGCGTATCTCCTCGCTATCTCGCATCCCTTAGTCTTCCCCATGGCCAACCGCCCCCGCCGAGAACCGCGAAGTCTAGAATGTTATAGTCTTCTTCGGCTTCTTTTTCCTCTGTTGCCTCTCCAAGGCTTCCTCAATCTCCTCGACAGGTCTAGGTTTCTTAACAAGCTCAGTCATCGGAAAAAGGCGTCTACACGAACTGATTTAAAGGTTCGCAATCCAGAGTCTCAGAGAATGCTTAAAAACGCCAGCACCAACCTACATGTGGAAATAAAATGTCCATTACGGCGAGCAAGCACAGAGGTAGAAAGAGCACCTCGAGACCCATCAAGCTGAAATGCTCTAAGTGTGGTTATGAATGGAATTACTATGGAAAGCGTGATAGATATGGGACGAACTGTCCCGTCTGCCAGAGCTGGGTAACGATACCGCCCCATCTCAGGAAGCTTCCCCCAAAGCCGAAGCAGGCTAAAAAGAAGCAGAGAACACTTTCAAAGCCGGGCGTAACACTCCAATGCCCCAAATGCGGCTATCGATGGGTGTACACAGGAAAATATGTCAAAGACATAGTGGCAGGCAAGCGGATATACTTCATGATTTCATGCCCAAGATGCCTATACAGGATATCGACCCCCTAAAAACACAATTTTTGGGTTACTTCTTCGGAAATATCCTGATTGCATCATAATGAGCTTCATAGAGTTCGCCAAGTATCTCCAGAAACGGCTTGAAATACGTTCTCTCCACCTTAGGCCTGATATGTTCAGCCATATACTCTACTATCGCGTTCCATACGTCGTAAGGCACTCTATACCTCTCCGGCAAATCCGTCTTAACCAAAACAGGCGCGAGCTTCATCCTAGTGATAAAGAATTTCCTTAGAAGCTGAGGGCTTACAGGATACACTTTAGCCACCTTGCAGGCTCTCAGAAGCCTGTGTCGGATGTAATCGTCTCGTAGGGGGATGATTCTGCCGATCCCGCCAGACTCCTCATACAATATTTTAAGCTCCCTGATCGCCTCCTCGCCTAAAAACGAATCATGCTTAACTTCTGTTTTCTTCCTCATTACCCTGATATGTATCGGTTTAACCCCCGTCTCGAGCTGTTCGGCGATGCTTGGGTAAGGCCTCTCGCTTCCCGCCGCCTGCGGCCTATCCCAAGTCAAATTTAGGATCGTGTTCGCGCTCAAGCCGGAATCCTTCGCAATAAGCATGAACGCCCTGACTTCTTCAAGATGTTTTCTGCAAACCTTTTCCAGAGCGTCATATATCTTTACCAGCTCCTCGGGAGTTGGAAGCCGCGGCTCCGCGCTATCAACCCAAGTAAAGGGATACTTTACCGCGACCCCATTATAGCTGAGGAAGCTCTGGATGGCCGCCACCGCTTGGGCAATCGTGTTCCTCTGATACCCCCTCCTCTCCTGCAAGAAAACCACGAACTCGTTCAGCTTCTGCCGAAACTTCTGGACGGCCCACATGTCATCAGGGTTCTTAACTTGCCTCACAATCTCATCCGGATTCAGTCCCGAGAAGTCGCAGAACATGTCAAGCCACCTAAGATAAGCTCTCTCCGTAATCGATCCCGGCGGCGCCTTGCCAGCCGCCCTGAGAGCCATCAGCCAGCTCTCGACGCTTTCAAATTTCTTAAGCTCGCTCACATCCTCGTACAAATCAAATCGATTAATTAATTTGTGTAACCTGCATCCTTTGGGATGCTCTCCAAACAAGCTCAGGCAAGAATCGCCGGAATATTCGTCATAGCATTGCTGATAGGCGGGATACTCGGCGCCGTCTTCGGAGCACCGAATTTCGCCCACACCTATACGGTGAAGGAGACGGTCCTAAAGACAGTAGTCAAAACCACAAGGGCTACGGTAACCACCTCCATCCCCAATACGATCACGGTCTCCAAAACGCATACCGTCTCAGCCATAATCCCGACCACATTTACCACAACCCAGAGAATCAGCCAGACCTTAACGGTCACCTCTACGATGAATAGAACTATAACAGAGACAGTTAATCAGACGGTAACCATAGCCCAAACAACCACTACGGTCACGACGACAACCACGAAGACCGTCGAGAAGGTCAGGAAACAGGTGCTCCAGGTATGCTTCTCGAAAGAGCAAGATTGCGCCCGGATCATAACTAACTGGATACTCCGAGCGAATGAGAGCATACATATAATGGTCTACAGCTTCACGAGTCAGCCAATAGCAAGCGCCCTCATTGTGGCCAACACCCAGAAACCCGACCTAGACATTAAGGTGGTAATCGAGCGCAACCAAGCGAACGTCACGGGAAGCGTCTATCAAATGCTCCTAGACGCCAACATAACCGTGGCCCTCGACGACAACCCCTACCTAATGCACCATAAAGTGGCCATCATAGACGACAAAATAATCATAACCGGAAGTTACAACTACAGCCAGAGCGCCGAAGACCGCAACGACGAAAACCTAATCGTCATAGCAGACCAAGAAATAGCCGAATTATATGAGCAGGAATTCCAAAGAATCTGGGACCAAGCAACCGCATGATACTCAAGTATCAACCCAATCTCTCTTTTGGGGATAATCCTTGCCTCTGAAGAATTTCGAAGAGCGAAACGGCGTCATAATATGCAAGAAATGCGGATCCACCAAAGTCAGAATCAAGGCCTTATCACCAGAAACCAACTTACGATACGACATCGACACCGTTTACATTTGTGAAAATGCGGCAACAAGGAATATTGCTGATCGACAACTTTTGGGCTCGCTACCCTTTTTATATTTGCTGAATAGATTGCCGAACGAAGGGTTTGGGAAAATGAGGAAGGAATACGCGATCCTGGTAAGCGCCCTGCTGATTGTGGTTGCGGGATTCTTCGCTGTCGCAGGGATGCAGGCAATCTTCACCGACACCGAGAAAGTAGGCGAAAACAGGCTACAAGCCGGAACCCTTGACCTAGACCTAGGTTCCACCGCTTCGGTAAAAATACAGGTCTCGGACATGAAGCCAGGCGATGACACCGGCTACTACAAGTGGAAGCTCAAGAACACCGGCACGTTACCAGGAAGGCTCTACGTCGAGTTCAGAATCCTAGCCAACAATGAAAACGGGGTAAACGAGCCCGAAGCCAAGGCTGGCGACGAGGGAGAGCCCGGCGAGCTGGGCCAGTACCTCAAATATGTCATCGGATGGGGGCCATATGGATGGAGCGTCCCATCAAAGCTAAAGGGCGAGTGGCAGACAGGGCCTCCACACCCGTGGGGAACGCCAGGACTAAACGGACTCGACGGCCAAACCTATGAATACGGCATACTCCAGCCAGGCGAGGAAATCGGTTTCTTCATGAAGCTCAGCCTCGACAGCGACCTCAAGGCATGGGATGGAACTAAGTGGATAAACATTGATGACAACATAATACAGGGCGACAGCGTAGAATTCGAAATAATCTTCCACCTAGACCAAGCCAGCTAAAACATCTCCCCCTTTCTTTTTTGGGGGGATGAAACATGAAAAAGACGACGCTTGTGAAATGCTTCGTCGAAATAATTCTTGTAATCATGTGTACAATAATCTTAGCTTCCTGGATTCTTCTACTCGCACCCCAACTCGCAGGGGCGGATCACTCCTATATCATCGTTGGAAAAAGCATGGAACCTTTCGTGAAGCTCGGTGACATAGCCCTCGTCAAAGAAAAGCCGCCCCAAGAACTAGAACCTGGAGACGTAATAGTGATAGACGATGGTATCAGGAAATACGCGCATAGAATAATCGAGAAAAACGAGGAAGATGGAAAACTTCTATTCAGAACGAAAGGTGACTACAACGAGGCACCCGACTACACGCCTGTCTCTAGCGAACACGTAATAGGCGAGGTAGAATACGTAATTCCCACAAGCATAATCAGAACCAAAGTCGGTTACATAATCTTCATCGCGATGCCGCTGATGGTGCTCGCAATCAATCAAACCATAAAAGTGTACAGGCTCTCGACAGCAAGCCACCGGAAAAGAAGAACGCGAAGGAAAGTAGAACTCTTCGACACGGTATCCGCCCTATGCCTGACGCTCATAGTTGCGAATTTCGCATTCGCATTGGCGCCAGCTTACGCCCCAGCTGGAACAATACTGCTCGACCGCGAAGCCACCCCAGCAATGCGAGTCAAAGCCGCCACCTGGAAAGTTCCAAGCTCGCTGACATGCCACGTAAACGCAACAGAAATCCAGCTTGGCGAAGCTGTGAAAATCTGCGGGAGGCTCGACCCACCGAAAAAAGGAGAAGAGATTCATCTAACCTACTCAATGAACGAAACCATAATCAACACTTGCACTCTCACAAATTATGATGGCAGTTATCAAAGCATATTCCAACCACCAGAGCCAGGCACCTGGAAGATAGAAGCAAGTTGGGCTGGTAACGAGTGGTACTACGCATCATCATGCAAGCTATCGATCCACGTTTTGGGTGAATAAAAGTGCATTGGAGAAAAATAGCCGCGATAACCGCTCTGATGACCGCCACGCTACTATCTCTAACGATTTTGGTCTACGCGGATATAGTTCCTTCCGAGAGACGTGTAGTGCTGGATGTCTTCAAATGTTATTATGAGATGAACTATGATTACACCGCCCATCTGAAACCTAACAGCCTTTATGGCGAAAAAGTCGGGAAAGGAGTTATACTCTACACGAAGCTAACAAAAGAAATAGAAGCCCTAGGTCTCTACAACATGACCTGCAACAAACCCTGCAAGCTACAAGTAAACCCAACAGTCACTCACTATCTTGAAGGAGTAGCAGAGAAGACGGGATGGAAGAAACAAGTGAACGGCTTGGTCGAAGAAAAAGTAACTGTCTCTGAAAACGGACAAAACGCCGTAGTAGAACTATTCTACGACCTAACAGAAATCAACCAACTCATTCAAGAAATAGAGAACGACACGGGAGTAATGATGCCGCAATACACTTTGACCTCCGTCATAGAATACAATATTAACGGAGAAATAGGAAACTCATCTTTCTCAGATACAAAAACTCAGATGATAGCGCTAAGCATAACTTATGGAACAGGATACACCTGGGAACGCGCCGGCGTAATCGAAATAACAGCCAAAAACGACAAGGGAGTGCTAGTCGAAATACCCGTGATAAAAGTCGTGAAAAACGAGGCTGTCGTAATGTTACAGATGATCCTGCCGCTGATAACGCTCGGGGCAGGAACAACAGGCACGATAATGGCCATCATTGTAAGAGATATAGAGGAACAGAAGAAACCAGAGTGGCAGAGGCTAAAAAGCAAGCTAAAGGCCATAGATGCCAAAAGGCTTCCAACCCTAGAAATAGTCCCCCTCAAATCGCCGAACGACCTAGCCAGAATAGCAAAAGACTACGACTCAAAAATATTCCACGTGCAAAACGAGGATCAACACACATTCTTCACGAGTGATGGAAACCTCCTATACGCCTATTCTTGTCCCGACCGGCAATAACATAACGAATAATTAGGAGAAACAACGGACAAATAGCGGATAAGGAGCGGATGCTTTTGGGAATGAAAGCCGCGCAAAAAGAACGTGAAGAGGTTTTTGCTCAAGTCTTATCTAGAATAGATGAAATTAAGAAAAGCCTAGAAAAAGCAACGTCCCTCTTGAAAGAACTCGACCAGCATAGGGTTGCCATACTGAGCAAGTTAGCCGAGCTTGCAATGCAGTTGCAAATCTCTTCCAGAATCAAGTACGAGCTTCTCGAAGCCTTTATCAAAAAACCCTACGCCGTGATAGAAACCAGCAAGCCAGGAGAATACATACTCGCCGTCCCACGCTTCATAGACTTCCCATTCGGATACCTAGAAAAAGTCGATGAATCCTACAACTACTTCAGAGTAAACCGATACATAGACTGGATAATAGAGTTGCCGGAAGCTCTCAAACAACAGCTCGGCATCAGGCCGCCGCCATTCCCGGCAAAGCTCGAAGGAATGACCCTAGTAACGAGCCCAGAACATGAACAACAAGTAGCTGAATCACTAGGCGAATACCTTCTACGGAAAGTAGAGCCAGGCAAATTCCAAGTCCATCCCAGAAAATACTTCGAACTAATCACGAGTCTAATCAGGCTCGGAATAATGCCATTCACCCCGCAACCAATAGACCCCAAAGACCTCAAACCTGAACCAGATGGCAAAATCAAGCTGAGGCCATGGCAAGAAAGAGCATGGCAAGCATTCAAACAATACTCACACATCGGAATCTTCTGGCCCTACGGAACCGGCAAAACCTATTTCACCGCCTGGCTCCTCAGCAGACTAAAAGGACCACACCTCATAGTCGTTCCGACGAGAACGCTCGCTGAAACATGGCAGAAATATCTCCAAGAATTCAGAGTCCCAAAAGACGAATACGAGGTCATAACCTACCAATCCATCAAGAAAATACTCCAAAAAGGCAAGAAATACAAGGCAGTAGTATTCGATGAATGTCATCATATTCCGGCTGATGTTTTCAGCCTAGGTGCATTAATTCCACGGCGATACACGATAGGTCTCTCCGGATCGCCTTTCAGAGAAGACGGTCGGGAATATTACATTTTCGCGCTGACAGGAAAGCCAGTCGGCCTCTTGTGGGACGAACTGTTGGAGCTTGGAGTGATCAAGAAACCTGTTGTCCACGTTTACGTCGTCAAATCTTGGCAAGATAAAATCTACCTCGTGGAATCCTTGCTCTCAACAGCGAAACCCAAAACCCTCATCTACTGTGATTCAATTAGTCGAGGTAAACAGCTTGCAAATAGACTTGCGGTGCCGTTCATCTATGGAGAGACGAAGAACAGGCTTGAGCTTCTAGAGAAATCGGACATCGCCGTGATAAGCAGGGTCGGTGACGAAGGCATAGACATCAAGAAGCTGAGAACCGTGATAGAAGTAGACTTCCTAGGAGCCTCCAGAAGGCAGGAGAGCCAGCGGCTCGGCAGGCTATTCCACTCCCAATTCAGAGGAGAACATCATGTGATAATGACAGAAGACGAATATAGGAAATACAAGAAGAGGCTCTACCCACTAATCGAGCATGGCCTCGAAGTAATAGTCCACGCCGCCGGAAAAACCTTGACCCTAGAGTCAGAATCAAGGCCGATTAGGATTTCAGTCCCAGTCAAAATAAAATCAGAAAAACACCGGCCGACCGCCCGAAAAACCATCCCCACGGTCAGACCTCCGCCTGTCGAAAAAGTGGTTGATACTCAAGTATCATCCTATCCTCCGGGCATCCAGAAAGCCCTATCCAGGCTCCCCCGCCCCCAGAGGCGCTTCCTAGAATTCCTGCTCCAAAACCGGGGAAGATACTTCACGGCGGAAGAACTCGCCCTCATGCTCGGATACTCCACCGCCAAAAGCTTCAGAGAAACCGTCAAGCCATCACAGCTAACAAAATACCCCTTCCTCAAAACGAAGAGGCAAGGTAGCAAATTGCTCTACGGAATAGAGCTGGGAACATCATTTGGGTGAGGAGAGATGAGACTTCCCGAAATATTCTGCTTCGGCACGGATAAGTATGAATTCATACCTGATATGCGCCTCCCTTATACAACGGTCTTTCCCCCATCACGCAGAAGGCCGCAACAGTACAGCGACCACGCCGTGAAGATATTTAACGAAAAAACGGGTGAGTGGGAATATTATCCATGCAATGAAACAATCATTGAATGCCCAGTATGCGGTAGGCTCATGAAAGTCTACTACATTCCAGGAACGACCTGGCTGGCAACATGCTCTCTTGAATGTAATATAAAATTAGTTACGAAAGAGAAGGAGCTAGGCTCTTTAGAAAAAGCGTTAGACTATTTCGCCAAAGAACGAAGAAAAAGGAACTCAAAAAGAAGCTGAAAGAAATGAACGAATTCTCACCTTTTGGGTTAAAAAGGTGAGGGAGAGATGAAGATGAACAAGGCGGAAGAGATTAACAAAGCCCTCGAATACATCAGGAAGAGGAAAGCAAGGTTGTCAAGTAAGGAGGCTAAGCCCGGCGATCTTGCCGAGATAGACTTAGAGGAAGAGTTTGACGAGGAGGCTGAGGAGAAATGAAACTCGAAGAAATAGTTGATGAAATGAAGCGGCTTGAGCCTAAGGTGAGTAAACTCATTGAATGTGGCAAGCTAATCGACCAGCTTAATGTTGTATGGGGCTTTCTCGTGGAAGACGTGGTTGCGATCCGCCGCGGCTGGCAGGAAGAAACAGGCAACCTAGAAAGACACTTAACACAAGTCAAAGAAATACTCCAAAAACTAGAAAAACGTCTAAAGGCGGTCGAGGAGGCGTGAGGAGTAGAATTTATCGAATTATCTGTCCTGTATGCGGACAGGCTTTCACATCCAATACTAAACTCGAATTTGAAATGCAAGTTCTCCGAAAATTCCACGAACACGTTGTGGTTGAACATAGAGACTGGATCAACTCCTGGTATAACGAGAACAGGAAGAACTTCCGATACGTCAAAAGAGAATGCTTGAAACCTTTCAAGAATTCGCTACCTATAGGCTACTGGCTGAACGGGCGGGCGATCTTCGCAGAAGCTCCTCTCAACATTGTAGATAAGATACGAAGAGCCAGCTCTTACTACGAGCTTGACGAAGCCCTAGAACAGATAGAGAGGTCAAATGCATTCTTCGCGACGAAACTGCAAGCGAGGATACTTAGAGAATGGCTGGTTTCCTATGTCCTGAAAAAAGAAGCAAAAATAACGGTAGAAATGGGGAGAGGCTAAAGAGAAATGAGGCTACTTGTCGGCACCGGAGCAGAGCTGGGGGCATAGTTTGGGTGAGAAAAATGCCGTTTGTTGACAGATATTCGCTTCTTAGCCCAGGGTTGCAGATTGAGGCAGTAAGAACAGCAAAAGTGTGTAAGATACTCAGAGACTCTTCCGAAGACGAGCATTGTGAGCATGAAGAATACGAAATACTTGAAGTTGTAGAAGACCACGAACCAATTGATGGATACATAGCGTTCGTGGCGATATGCGAATGCCTTTATTGCCGATCCATATTTGAAGCAATAATGGTCTCTGAAGTAAGAATAGAGGACGAGGAGGCTGAGGAGAAATGAGAAGCAGAGAAGAAATTTTCGCAAGATTGATCAAGCATGCGACTTACTTGTATGAGGGTAACCTACCGTGTTGGTGGATCAAAAACAATTTACGGAGAGAAATAACCGAATTGGCGATAGCGTTAGAATTAGGAG
>Ga0180301_10001994_pt1 | contig 16037 bp, 17 predicted proteins | sample GuaBasSediGuay16_FD_121797 | JGI IMG/M metagenome (GOLD analysis project Ga0180301, IMG submission 121797) | Subseafloor sediment microbial communities from Guaymas Basin, Gulf of California, Mexico - Guay16, Core 4569-2, 12-15 cm | ecosystem: Environmental > Aquatic > Marine > Hydrothermal... | reverse complement strand
CTGTAATAAAGGGCAATACACTTTTAATCCTAGTGCTTTATTTATTTGTTTCTCTCTATACGCTATATCTTTATCAAAAGTTGCTATTGTATCTGTATTTAGTAGATATGCTGCTATTGTGTGAAGTAAGTCTAGAGTTTTAAGCTTTAGTTTATTTGCATATGATAGTGAATACTCATAGAGTATTTTCCAGTCTACATTTTTGACTAACACAGAGCTCTTCTTAAGAATGTAATTTACTAATGCTTCCAGCTCAATATCTGTTAAATCCATATTTCTTGAATACACTGAAAATAATTCTAATACTGCTATTTGAGAAACTACTTTGCTTATTGTATTTTCAATTATTTCTTTTGCTTTAATATGATTAGGATCTTTAGGGTTAATATATGCTATTAAAACATTAGTATCTATGTAAGTGCTCACTCTCGATCCCTTATAGCGTCAAGTGATGTTGGTAGATCTGTGTAAGGTAAACCTTCTTTCATGAATTTTTCTACTAAATTTAATACTTTTTTCTTTTTCTCTACAAGTAGTAATGCTTTTTTATAGCCTAGTTCGAGTATTTTGTTGAAAGCTTGATTGCGGTTTTCGGCTAAACCTAGCTTAATCATGTCTTCTGCTAACTTGTATATTTCTTCCCGCACTTTAATAGTGACTGTTTTCATATGTGTACCTAGGTATATTACCGTGTACTCTGATATATATTTTTATTCTATTCAAGTCCTTAGAGTTTATTAATGTGCTTTCTTTATTTTTAGTGCTCTGTTAGGACATATTGCTACACACAGTCCGCAGTTATCACATAGGTTGTAGTTTATTTCAGGTTTTCCTTTCTTTACTATTATTGCGCCGTAGAAACATCTTTCTGCACATATTCCGCAGCCCGAGCACTTGTTTTCGTCTACTTCTATTCTGTAAATTTTCTTTCTATTGAGTTCTTCTAGGCTCTTGATTTTGGGGAGTGCTTTTCCTTTGAAGTCTTCTATTTTCATGTAGCCTTTTTCTGTCATCCAGTCGGCGAGTTCTTTTAGTATTTGCTTTATTATACTGTAGGATTTAACTATGACTGCTGTGCATACTTGGAATGCCGATGCGCCTACTGCTATGAATGCTGCTGCGTCTTTTCCTGAGTGTATTCCGCCTGAACCTATTACTGTTAAGTCGGGTAGCTCTAGTGCTATGTGGGCTGTCCAGGCTAGGCTTATGGGTACTTGCCATGGGCCTCCGTAGCCTCCGAAGCTTTTCCACAGAATGGGTTCTAGTGAATTTAAGTCTAGTACTAGGCCCTGAAATCTCGCAGTAGATACTACTGCGTCTACTCTAGCAGAGTGCATTGTTTTGGCTAGTTCTAGGGGGTTGGCTCCTTGTGGCGTGAGTTTGCCTATTACGGGGATGCTGGCCGCCTTCTTCACTGTTTTGACTATATTGTATATGATGTCTGTTTTCTTGGCAGCCGCCTTACCCATGAACTCTTCTTTCTCTACGTGGGGGCAAGACAAGTTTAGTTCTATTGCGTCTGCTCCTGCTTCATCGACGAGTCTGGCTAGCTTCTCCCATTCTTCGAGGCTTCTTCCCGCGATGCTGGCTACGAGTAGTCTGTCTGGATACTTTTCTTTAACTTTCTTTATTTCATTAACCCATTTTTCTGGCTCGATCTCCGACATTAATTCAATGGAATAGAATGAAAAGTAGCCTCCTTTAATTGCGTTAAGCGGATATATTACATGCATTCTCGGCTTAGGCTGAGCTCTATGTATTTCGGCGTAAGTTATAGTCTTGGTGACTGCGCCTGCTGCTCCTGCTTCATAGCATTTGATTATGTGCTCGGCTGTCCTAGTAGGAGTACCTGAAGCCACTATTAATGGGTTTTCGAGTACAATACCAGCTATTTCTACGGAGAGATCTACTTTCATTGGAAACCCCTTAGAGCATGCCTAGGTCTTTGAGCGCTTTTCTTAATTTTTCTTTCTCTTCGCTAGATATAGGTCTGAGAGGAGGTCTTACGTAGGCTGTTTCGAGGACACCCATCATGACGAGTGCTTCCTTTATTCTAGTCTTATAGTTTCTTACTGGAGGAGCAAAAATTACTTCTACTAGCGGTAGGAGCTCTTCCCATAATTCTTCTGCTTCTTCGTACTTTTTCTCTCCGACAAGCCTGAACATTTCTACCTGCTTGTCTACAGCTATAGTGCCGAATCCTAGTAGTCCTCCGTCTGCTCCAAGCACAAGTGACTCGTAGATGAAGTTGTCGTTTCCCGTGAAAATGAAGATTTTTCTTTTGGCTTTCCTTAGAATGCGGACAGTGTCGATGAATTTTTTGGCGTCGAATGAAGCTTCTTTTATTGCTACTACTCCCTCTAATTCAGCGAGTTTCATTAAAGTTTCTTCGCCGAAAATAACTCCTCCTAGAGCTGGCTGAAGCTGGAAGGCGACTAGAGGTATTTGGGCTTTCTCGTATACTTCTCTGTAGTACTCGTAGACCACGTCTACATTGGGCTCGCCTATAAACGCTGAGTGAGGGAACACTAGAAGTGCGTTTGCTCCAGCGTTTTTGGCTTCAATGGCCCTTTTTACGGCGCTCATAGTGTTTATTGCCTGTAGTCCCGCGATAATGGGTACTCTGCCTTTAACAATGCTGGAGACTGTTTCGAGTATCTTTATTTTCTCTTCGGGAGTTAGGCTAGGGCCTTCGCCTGTATCAACGTTTACAGCGAGGCCTGCTACATCGTATTTTAGTATCCACTTAACATAGTTTTCGAGCTGATCTAAGTCTACTTCAAATCTGCTGTCCATTGGAGTGACTATAGCGGGAACTAATCCATATTTCCTGAACATACTTATCACTCAGAAAACTCGAACTATAGTATTGTTTAGAAATTTAGTCGTAATACATGTCTTCTTCAGTGAAAGGCGGTATGCCTATTATTAATGCCCGCATATTACCTACAGCACGGTGCCTACAACCAGGCTTTATTACTATAAGATCTCCTTCCTCTACATGTATTGTTTCACCATCAAGCTCCATTTCGCCGCTACCTTTGACAATGAAATAAAACTCTGTAGTCTTCTTATGATAATGCCGTTTGGCCTCACTAATGTCTACTAGGTGTACTGAGGCAACTTCTCCTTCTTCATAGCCGAGAAGTTTTCTTCGATAACCACAACTACTTCTTTCTACAGGAATTTCACTAAACTTTTTCACAATATACTTTCTGTCCACAAGTAAAATGCTCCTCGAATATATTTAACACTTCTTAATTAAGCTAGACAAGTGTATTATAGTCTTGTGAGTAAAATGCTTTAGGTGAAGTTTAGTGAAAATAGGCTTAATTGAAGTAAGTCACTGGCACTCCGGCATGTATATTGACGCCCTATTGGATCTCGGAGAAAACATTGTGGCTATTTCTGATAGAGATGAAGCTATCGCTAAAAAGGTAGCAGAGAAAGTAAAGTGTCGTTACTATACTGACTACAGAGAAATGCTCGAGAAAGAAGACCTAGATTTTGTGTTCTCTTTTGGGAGACACATAGACATGCCTGAGATAATAGAGACTTTAATAGATTGTGAAATACCTTTTAATACTGAGAAGCCCTGTGGAGTAGACTATAGGGCTGTAGAGAAATTAGCAGAAAAAGCTTGCGAGAAAAAACTTTTTGCAAGCGTATCTTTTGTTAAAAGAATATCTATTAAGGTAAAAGAGATACTAGATTCTTTGAATAAAATAGGTGAAGTGAAGTATATGTACTTTAAGTACGTTACAGGTCCCCCTAGCCGATATATTGAGTGGAAGTGCCCATGGATGCTCGAGAAAAAGCTCGCTGGCGGGGGCTGTTTAATAAATCTCGGCGTACACTACATAGATCTAGTACATTATTTGACGGGAGAAGAAGCCGAAGTAGAGTACTCCCTTGTACTAAGCGAAATATATGGTCTCAGTGTAGAAGAGTACGCTTTAGTAGTCCTCAAAACAGCCAAGACACATAGCGTAGTGGAGGTAGCTTATACTCCCTGCCGCAAGGCAGAAGAATATTTCTCTATTATCGGTACTTCAGGCAGAATTATTTTGTCTGAGAAAAAGCTAATTAAGTGTCTCGGTAAAGAAAAAGAAGTAATTGATGTAAAAGAAAACGAGTACTTTAAATTCGTTGAAGAAACTATTAATAGGTTTAAAAGAGGAGACAAGCCTGTAGCCTGCCTCGAAGATGCAGCAAAAGTACTGAAAGTAGTTAATAAAGCTTATAGTAAAGTTGAGTCTAGCACCTCGGTTTAATGTATTTGTATTTTAGTTGAATATCTTGGTATTCGCCTACAGCTTCTTTGAGAAAGAGACTATAGGCTCCTGGAAATTTTTCATATATTACTGTGCCTTCACATGCTACTTTTAGTTTGAACCATGCTGGTGCCTCGTCTACTGCTCTAACGTCTACTTGTACTCCGGTGGCTTTAGTGAGCTTTAAGCAAAGCTCTGTTTCAAAACGTAAGAAATCATCAACTAGTTCTCCTGCGTATACTGCTATATCGATATCTCTGAAAAAACTTCTTCGTGTGAAGCTTCCGTAGATAATCGCCAAGAGTACTTTTTCTTCCTTTGAGAGAACTTCTTTAATACGTTTAACTAAGACTCTTTTCTTTTCAGCTGTAGCCTCATAGTACTTAATATCCTTCAAGGTAATTCACCAACTCTTTTACAAACTTTTTAATAACTGAGATACCTGTGTTTTTTGCTTCCTGATATATTCTAGAATCATCTATTAGCCAGTATCTGTGGACAATAAGGTTTCTCAGTCTAGCGAGCGAAGCCATTTCTTTGGCCACATTTAAGCTTAGTACTCCGTGATATGCAAGTTTAATGAATGCTTCTCCGTAGCTCTCGACATTCTCATTGAAAGCCTCAGAGAGTATGTGCATAGCTATGGATACTGCTGACTCGACTACAATTAATATGAGGTGTCTTAAGGTAAAGCGAGACTTATAATCCTTAATAAAGTCTTCTTCATTTTCTTTGATTATTTCTTCAATGTACTGCAGTGCCTCATTTATTTCATCTAGTCTTCGCTTAACGAGTCTTTTGTCTATCAATTTAGGCCACTATAGTCTAAGTATTCAACACGGTAATATATCTTTGCCAAGTGTCAGTAAAATTAATGAAAGAATTAGCTTCTTTTAAGGTACTCAAGTACTTGGTCTCTTGCAAAGTAGTAGAGTACTGATTTTGCCCGACGGGACTCTTTAAAGGAGACTATTCTCTCCTTGTCTTCCTTTACACTGTACTCTACTATCTTTAAAGTACTGTAGTCTTTAAGGTAGCTTAAATGCCAGTGAAGTTCTACGAGATTTAAAGGATTTTCACTAGAATCTAGTACTCCTAAAGTATACTGTGTTGGATCGATCCATATCCATTTGTTAAAGTCTTTGCAGAAAACTTCTGTTGTAGTGTGTGCTGGAGACACTAGTAGGCCCTTTTCTTCGTCTTTGTACAGCATGTTTCTAACTATTATTTTTCTACAAGGAATATTTAGTGCACAGCATATGTAGGAGTATATTTCTGCGATGTTACTGCACCATACTCTGTCTTCTCCATTTACTGCTCTAAAGTACTGTTTCAGCGGGTTTAAGTTCTCCATAGTGTCAGAAGGTATTCCTCTATGTGGCTCAAGTTCTTTTATAATGCTTTTAGCTATGTTTTTAGCCGCAGAGTACATGTTGTCAGAATTTTCTACTAAGTGTCCCCATTTTTCTCGAATTATTTCTTTGTCTTCCAGTGGTACTTTATAAGCCATCCATTCTTCGACAAGTATAGGCATGTATGGTATTTCTGTTTCTTCTACAATTATCCATGAGACTTCTACTGTTCTTCCTTTCTTTGAGTAAAATTCATGAGGATAGAATCCTATTTTTATTTTCTTGAATTCTGTTTCTTTTGCGTCTGCTACTGCTTTAACTTCTACTTCATAGTGCTGTGGCTCATTATTCTCAGTGAACTCTAGTACTATTTCTTTGTCTGTTGTCTCTATTTTTCCTTTATTTACTCTATATGCAAAGTACTTTAAGTTTTTTAGAGAAGAGTATAGAGTTATTTTTATTTTTAATTTATTTTCGAGTATTTTTATTTCCTTTAGAGCTATTTCTTCAAGTCGAGGATAGAGTTCTGCATATTTTCCTTCTAGAATTATGTGGTCTGCAGTAGACACTTGCTATAGGGATTGAACGGAATATATTAATTGCGAATGGTAGTGTAAATTACTATTCCTGTAAAGCTACAGTTATAGTGGAAGTTGTTTTGCCTCCTAGTTTGCTTGAATAAGTACTTGAATACAGGGAGTTAATTGCTGTACTTATTTTAGTGCTTTTTATAGCTTTATTACTTAGGAAAATTATGAAGAAGAGTGAGTAGGGTCAGCAATAGTATGCATATGAAGAGTACTAGATTTACTCTAATGACTTCTTTGTAGTAGCTGTAGGGACTTACTACAATTAATTTTTCTATAACTATGTCTACTTTACTGGCTAGCTGTACTCCTTTAGATGATATTGGCCATAAGATTTTTACTGGTGGTCCGCCTGTCGTAGAGTCTATTGCTATATGTAGGAGAGGAAGAACTGCTAGCAGTACTGCTTGTGTTGTGCTGAAGCCTATGTTTTCGAGTACTATTGATAGGAGTATTGCTGCTGGAAAGAGTACTATGATCGAGTGGCTAATGGCTCTATGTTTTAGAGTAAATGCGTCTATGTCAGGTATTTCTGATAAGAGTACTGCTATAATCCATGTCAGTGGGTTTCTGCTTACTAAAACTCCTGCTACTAGCCCTAAAGTAGCGTGAGTGAATGTATCGGGCATATTCTATACTATTTTAGCGTATTAAAGAACCTGCCTACTTTTAGCCTAGCTTGTAGAATTATTTTAGTTAACTTGAATGCTGAACTGCTTTACTAGAGGTTTTTCTTTATCGAAGTCTTTTTCTATGTCTTTTAGCGAATATAGTATTACGTTTTCTTCTTCTTTGAAAGTAAAGCCTGTTTTAGAGTATATTATGTATATGTTTTCTCTTTCTTTCTTTTTCCACTTGAAGTTTTCTGACTTTGATATGAGGGAATAAAGTACTTTTTTGTCTACTGGCTTGTTTGTCCACTTTACTTCAACAAAGTATACTTTTCTATTCTTTTCATCGACTGCCACTATGTCTATTTCTGTTTCGCTGTTCCACCATTTGCCTATTTTGGTGAACGGCATTTTGCCTTTTTTTGCTTGTAGAGCCATATGTTGGAGAGCTATTTTTTCGAATGTTGTTGAAGCATGTTTATCTATTTTTTCCTTTATTTCATTTAGTACTCTTTTATGTAGACCTAACTCTAAGAGAGGTATATTTGGTCTAATAAACTTGAACCAGAACTGGAAAAAGTTGTCGCGAATATAGTATCTTGCTTTACCTTTTCTGCCTTCTTCCATTAATGGATACTTTTTCTCGATGAGGTCTAATTTTTTTTGAAGTACTCTTATGTACTTGCTTACCTCATTAATTTTTACTCCAGCTTTGTCTGCTATTTCGCCAAGTTTTGTTGCTCCTTCTGCCATTACTTCGAGTATTCTCATGTAGCGTGAAGGTTCTCTCAGCTCCATTGCTAAGAGGTTAAAGGGTTCTTCTCTGAGAGGTGCTCCTGTTTTTAAAATTAGGTTTTCGACATTTTCCATTAAGCTGACTTTATTATCCAGTAGTGCTAAGTAGCCCGGTACTCCTCCGAATATAGAGTAACATCTAACTTTATCTACAGGCGAGAAGTTTTGCATAAAGACTCTTGCGCTCCGGTAGTCTAGCTCCTTTAATTTTATTATTTTTGAGGCCCTGCCGTAAAGCGGAGCTTCGTAAGATAAACCTATTTTATCAATCATTCCTACGGCTGATCCAGCTAGTATTAAAACAATGTTTCTTTTAGAGAGCTCGCTGTCCCATATGCTTTGAAGCTCTGTCACACCTCCTGTGCCCCATAGTCTTTGAAACTCGTCTATTACAATGATTCTCACCCCTGATACTGGGAAGAGCTTGTAGAGATCTGTGAAACTCTCGACTAATGGCTTGTAAGGCATCTTTACTTGCCTTAAAAACTGTCTGGTAAGGTCGCGTAGTGCTAGTTCTCTATCTTCGTAGTTTACTATCAAGTAAATGGAGTCTCGGCTTCTAGCAAAAAAGTTTATTAAAAATGTTTTCCCTATTCGTCTTCTTCCATATATGATTACTAGAGCAGATTTTCCACTGCTATAGACTTCTTCTAAACTTTTTAGCTCTTCTTCTCTGTCAACGAATATTATACTCATAAGTATTATACTCAAGAGTATTATACTCTAGAGTATAAAAATCTTGCGATTAACAACTCTATCTTATAGAGGATATTTTTGAACCTAGCATTCTGTATATTTTGTTTAATTGATTCAAAGCTTCTCTCCACTTTTTCTTTAGACAGAGTTCTTCAGCCTTACTGATGTAGCTTTCTGCCTCGCTTATTGTTTCCTTAAGCAGATTTCTTTTCTTGGCCTCTTCTAGAAGCCTCTTACATAAGGTTAGACCGTAGACAGGATTGAGCATTGCTACGAATTCGTGAAAGTTTACTAAAACAAAGTCACTGTCTGCTGAGAGTTTATCAGCGACTATTCTGAGAGGCTTAAGGCTCTTATATCTCCACGGGACGCAGATAATTAGCGCGTGTAGTGGCCTCTTCTTGTATACTGTTGCTATTGCTTTAAGCCATCCGTAGACTTTTTCTTCTTCGCCTTCCCAAAACTCTACTGTTCCAGGAATTATTGGTACAGGAGAATCCTTCAAGTGATATGGGAAAATATCCATTCCTCGGTAGCCCAGCTTAATTGCCAGCAGTCCTGTTTCCGCATACTTGGGCAACGACTCTCCGTCAAGAAATTCTCCCAGTATTTCAGTGAACTTTAGGCCCGACTCCTCGAGGTACTTACGGGACATTTTTAGGAAAGTGTCTATGTAGTCTGGGTTTACGTTAGGATACCAGTATCCTGCTCCACTAGGCCCTGACACAAAAGTGTCTTGACTGCTAGCTGTCTCAGCGTAATACTTCATTATGAGGGGAGCGAGCTCTTTAAGGAAAGGCGATATAGTCCAGGCTACAGGTATTTTGCCTCGATCGGGGTCTTCCCAGAAATCCTTCATCATGAAGTCCCACTGTATGTTGTCGCCATCATTCATATAGAAAGTCACGTACACTTTATCTTTACCGAGTTTACTGAAGTCTATTGGTGGTAAAGGATATTTACACTTTACTCTAATTCCAGACCATACTGTTAAATTAGATGTTAGGAAAGGACTGCCAGTAATTACTACAACAAATTTTCTGTGCTCTGAAGCTAGCCTAACTGTAATATGTTCTGTTTCACGATACCAGCCTAGTACAGCTGAGTTATCAGGCATTTCTTTAAGCAGTCTACAGAAAAGCTCTCTTTCCTCAGATATTCTAGGATCTAAGTAGTGAGCAAAAATCTTTACTGCTGTCACATAGTCTCTAAAAGCTATCTGCAGGAGCCTGGAGTCAGAATAAGGCTTCATTGGAGCTAAAAGCCTCTTATTGACTTTAGGCCAGAGCCTTCTATAAGCCCACTTATATGCCTCAAGTCTGCTTTTGAATCTTCCTCTAAAGTCTTCAAGAAGCTTTAAGCCCTTTTTTTCAGCCCACTCGCTATCCTCAGGACTCACTACTAGAGCATCTATAAGTCCTGATAATGTGTTAGCTACATTAAGTGTATCCGGTACACTAGGGTCGAAGACAATGTATCCTTTAGCATAACTCAAGTATTTTTCAAAGACTTTATCTAAATCTATTTTAGCTACTTCGATTCCATGTTTCTCTATTAACTTAAGTAAATCAGCGTCTCTATCCGAAAGCAGTACGTAAATTCTAGGCTCTTCTCTATTAACAAGACCTTGGAGAATAAGTAGAGGAAGCCACCTCCAGTTCTTTCTGAAATCTATTTTTCTTAAGTCTACGACTTCAAGTCGCTTCGGCTCACTAAACTTAGGAAAAACTCTATCTTCAGACCAACTTATACCCGCCACAGCTTTATCTCGAATTATATGTTTAAATAACTATGTTCAAGTTATTTATATCTGTAAGAAAACTCGAATATTAAGTTATTTTATATTTTATGCTTCACTATATTTCTCAAATGAGTGTAAACTACTGCTGCTAGTAAATGGTCTACAAGAAAGTCTTGTGGAATAAAAATTAGCGCGCCGACTACAATAGCTATGACCGCGCAGCTATGAGGAATACTGAGTAAGCTAGCTACAGTAAACGCCCATGTTTTAATAGGTCCTTCTACAGCAGTAAGCCAGTAGTAAAGCCATACTACTCCGAGCAAGTATATCAAAGAAGACATAGTATTACATACTAGCCAGAACTTGAGTACACTAGGTTTCTTTATTCTTCTAGCACTCCAGCTAGCTAAATAAGCTGCTAGAGGAAAAGCCCAGAGATAGCCTGCTGTAGGACCTATGAGCACTAGTATTCCTCCTCTTGCCCCTGCTGCAACAGGAAAACCGAAAGCTATTAACATTAAGTAGAAGATCTGTGAGAGACAAGCATACTCGGGAGGCAGCAGTAAAGCAGATAAAAATATAGCGAAATTTTGCATGGTATACGGTATAGGCCCCAAGTAGAAACACAGCTGGGCCATGACAGCCGTTAAGCCGGACATAAGTCCAGCTAACATCAGTAAGAAAATATTTTCTCTACTACTATTGTTCATGGTTTACTGTAAAAGAATCAGTTTATAACACTACTGACTTTGCTGACTCAATTAAACTTAAAACAATTTATTGAACCGCTAGCAATCTACTTTTTTATTTCTAGCATATAGGAGAATATTTTCTGCTAACTTTAAGATATCTTTATACTTTCTCTCAGCTAATATTTTTCTACAAGACTTAAAGATATAGTAGCATAGCCATGAACAACGATATTCCTAGTAACCTATAATTTTCTGCATTAATTTAGCTTCATCTTCCTTAAGTACTCCTATTTGCTTGAGCACAACTGCAGTCTCACTATATGTTGACGGAGGTTTTTCTCCTAGCTCTCCAATCAAGTGACATGCCATATCTATAAGAGCTTAAATAGACACTTATAGAATATGCTGTAGCAATATTTTATTTAATTTAAGTATAGTTAAATGAGATAAATGTCTTCACCAAAACCGCTTGAAGACAAAGTACTAGATATTTTGCTCAGCAATGCTGGCAGTTATGTGAGTGGAGCTGAAATAGCTTCAGCTCTAGGTGTTTCACGAATGGCTGTAAGTAAAGCCGTTAATAATTTAAAGAAAAAGGGTCATGTTATTAGATCTCATCCTCGTTTAGGCTACTGCTACATTGACACAGACGATTTACTCTATTTAGAAGAGTATTTGAGAGACCTCTCTACAAGACTTAGATACCGTGTAGTATACTTTGAAGAAGCTACTTCAACACAAGATATTGCTCGCTCACTAGCCAATGCCGGTGTAGAGGAAGGCACCATAGTGATTGCTGAGAAACAGAGCTGCGGCAGAGGTAGGCTAGGTAGAGATTGGATTTCTCCTCCAGGCGGCCTATGGTTTACAATTATACTAAGGCCTCCTATTCCTCCATCTAAAATAACTCTCCTCAGTCTGCTTACAGGCTGTGCAGTAGCACTAGGAATAATGGATATAACGGGACTTAATCCTCGCTTAAAGTGGCCTAACGACGTCCTTTTAGATGAAAAGAAAACAGCAGGTATACTCGTAGAGGCAGTTACTGAAACTGACTTAATTAAGTACGCTTTTGTTGGAATAGGAGTAAATGTCAACAATGAAATTCCTCGAGAAATAGCAGATATAGCTACTTCTGTGAGCCAAGAACTTGGGCGCAGAGTCTCTAGAGTAGCTTTAATGCGTGCAATACTGAAAAGACTGGAAGAACTTTACACTAAGCTAGTTTATGGGTATGTAGACCATATTATTAAAGTCTGGAAATCTCTATCAAGTACTCTCGGTAAAAGAGTTGTAGTATATTTGAGCGAGAAAGATAAAGTAGAAGGATTAGCAATAGATGTAGATAGTGAAGGCCTACTTATAGTGAAAACAGATGAAGGCAAACTAGTGAAAATTTATTTTGGTGACATAATTCACTTAAGACATAAAACATATTCTGGTTAAATCTAAGCTATTTTTCCATATATTATTTCAATTCCATATTCTTTAGCTTTTTTAAATACTTCTTCTGATAAATTTCTCGTTATCGTAGGCGTTATAAGGAATACATAGTCAGGTTTGCGTCCATAAATCCCTTCAACAAGTAGAACTCTTTCGAGAACTTTATCTAATTCGCTTAAATCCTCTAATACAGCCGTCACTTCAGCTACTATTAGTGGATTCTCATTAAATATATTGATTTCTATTTCTCTACTATCTAATTTGAAGACTTTTCTTTCAAGCTTTAACTTGTCTTTAGGAATTCCCCTAGCTTCAAGTAGCCCTCTGAGAAAACTTCTGCTAAACTCTTCTAGTGTTAGACCCATAGCACTTCTTAGCTCTATAAAAGCCGCTTTAAGCCCCTGAACATCACCTTTAAGTTCCCTTACTTCAGTTTTTAGCTCTTTTACTTCAGTTTTAAGCTCTTCAATTATCTTTTCATGTTTCTCAAGCAATTTTCCATATTTAACAACTTCTTTTTGGAGATTACTGATAATTTTAGTGTGCTCATAAACTTGTTTTTGCAAATTATATATAGCTTTACTCTGTTCAGCTACCTGCCTTTGTAGATCATGAATACTCTTTACTACTTCATCCAGACCTAAATATCCTAGCACAGTATACCTAAATTCTATATCTTCTCTAAGTAAACGCAGTATTTCTTCTTTAAGCTTCATTTCTCTAGTAATAGTTTACATTAAGGCGACTTATATTTTTACCGTTTACATAGATTTAATAAATTTCCTATTTAAAGTATTTAATAGTTATTGATAACATACTGTAGTGTAGATTATTAGTATTTAATATGAAATTAAGTACTTTTTAGCGCAGTACACATAAAATAACTAAAAGCTACTTGTTTCACATAATATTGAATATAGTTGAAGGTAAATAGTTTTAGTTTATTACATCAAATTACTATATGGGATTCATTTGAAATATTTAGTCGGAGCTGATCTAGGAACTAGCGGTGTGAAACTTTACGTTACCGATTACGAGGGGCGAGTAGTTACTGTAGTTCGAGAGAAATATGGGCTCATTTTCCGAGGCCCGGGCATAGTTGAGCAGAATCCGGAAGACTGGTGGAATGCCTTCAGTAAGTGTTTAAGGGAAGTAGCCGAAAAATACAAAGTATCTGCTATAGCTCTATCTAGTCAAGCAAATACTCTGCTTCTACTAGATGAAAAAGGCCGTATTTTATCAAATGCTATTTCCTGGCTTGATCAACGGAGCTTTAAGGAAGTAAACGAACTAATTGAGGCCTTTGGATTGAAGTATCTTCACCAAAGGACAGGAATGATACCTAATCCTGGTTTTACTGCACCTAAGTTACTTTGGCTAAAGAAAAATAAGAAAGATTTACTGTCAAGAACAAAGAAAATACTTTTTTCTCCCCAAAGCTATATAGCATACAAGCTTACCGGCAAAATTGCTGTAGATAGGAGCTTAGCTTCATTTAGTATGCTTTACGATATAAGGAAAGAAGACTGGTTTTCTGAGTTAGTAGAATTTACTGGAGTTGAAGCAGACTTGTTGCCTACAATTCATTACTCTTATGAAATAGTGGGACATATTAGGAGCGAGATTGCACCTAAACTAAGGTTAAGCACAAAGATCCCAGTAATTATCGGAGCACATGATCAATGCTGCGCTGCGCTAGGTGCGGGAGTATATTGTCAGGGGCCAGTCATAGACTCGACTGGAACAGCTGGAGTAATACTTTATGTTGCAGAAAAACTCCCTAAAGAAATTCCAGTGAGCCTTCTCGTATATCATTACGTATTTCCAGGTAAGTGGACATTACTTGGGACTCTCTCGGCTTCAGGAGCTCTAATAGACTGGCTTATAGAATTCACCGGGAGGAAGCTTTCCCACGAGGAATTTGAACGTGAAGCAGAGAAAGTGCCCGCCGGGTCTAATGGAGTACGCGTAGTACCTTATTTCTCGGGCTCATTTAGGCCCGGTGTACCACCAGACGCTAGAGGCGCTATACTAGGTCTTATGCTGTTCCACAAGCCTCATCATGTTTATAGAGCCATAATGGAGGCCATAGCTTTTGAGCTAAAGTACTATTTGGAAACTATCAAAAATCTAGGTTATCCTCTCTCTAAAGTCATAGCCGTAGGCGGAGGCGCTAAAAGCCGTTTGTGGAGAAAAATTAAAGCAAATGTATTTGAGCTACCTGTACTTAAGCCTAAGATAACAGATACTGCTCCTCTTGGAGCATGTATTTTAGCTGGTATAGGCTCAGGAGCATTCAAGAACATTGAAGACGCCATGAGAATAGTCTCAATTGAAGAAGAAGTCAAACCAAATAAAGAACTTATCATTATCTATAGAAAGCTTTACAAAAATTACTTAGATTTATCTAAGAAAATATGCTTAGAGCAATATGAAGTCTAGGTCTCAATATACTTTAATTCAAGAATTCTCGCAAGTATCTTGAGATATTTTCTCAAGTCTCCGTAGGCTAAAGCATAGTGCTGACTCATAACGTTCTCTATAAAAGCCTCGACATCTCCTTTGAGCTCTACTTCAGCTGCAGGAAATAGCCTTTGCCTCAGCTCAGTCTCCACTACTTCACCTAACGCGACATGGAGCCTGTACTCCCCTGCAACAAGCCCTATTCTAGCTAAAGTTACTTCACCTTTCTTGAGAACTATGCCGCTTCTGAGACCTTTGAAAAAGTACTTGTGCCTGCCTATACCCATTGTTTTCTCAGCCGAAAGCGTTAGTGGAGCAAATCCACAGCTGGATAAATAGACCTTGTTTCCTCTAATGTCTACTAAGTCTCCATAATAAATAGGCTGATTTGTCAAGTAATGTAACATAAGCATAGTAAGTGTCAGCAGAACATCACCTTCACAGGAAGAAACTACTCCCTCGTCAGCTAGCACTGATAGAGGAACACAAGGTACGAAACCCAAGTCCTTAGAAAATTCGTACTGGCACTTGACTGTAATTGAAGATAATTTATATTTTTCAACAAGATTTCTTAGCGCAATATAGATTTTAGCAGCATTCACTAAATCTTCTTCACTCACATCACTTTCAATAAAGTACTTCTTACGCCAACTATCAGCAACGCTCGATGCTTCAGTTGCCTTAACTCCACTCATTTCTTTAAAGACTTCAGAAGTATCTATGTGCACTACATCTACTCCAAATACTTTTCTAAGAGAAAATGGATCAAACATTGCTGTGTACATTCCCATGGAAGCATAGCCTACAAGCCCTATTTTAGCTTCCCTGATTTTTCTAACAGCACTTGAAGCTAAGCAAATAGTGTAGACTTTATCAATAGTAGCTGGTTCATTAGGCATGCCTACTACGAAAAACGGTTTAAGCCCAATAGCCTCTAAGCTTGCTTTAAGCACTGAAGCGCCCGGAAGAGACCCTGTAGACTCTCTTTTACCATTTTCATAGTACATTCTTAGACCCCATACAACTAACGGATAATGAGAAAGCTCCAGTGCCAATGAAACAGCATTTGGAGCCTCAGTCCACGTAGCCACGAAAAATACAATAGAGTCTGGTCTATACGAAGTAATACTCTTCACTGCTCCTTCTACACAGCTTTTTTCACAGACTTCTTGACACAGCAAAACATTAATGTCTTTTTCTCTAAGCCTACTGACAGCCTCTTTAACGAATCTTTTAGCTACGTCAAACGGGTAATCAGAGTGATAAAGAGGAACAAATGCTACTTTAATTCCCACGTATGATTTAGCTACTGCACTTATTTAAAACTTTGTAACTGATAAACTATGTACTAAAGTTTTCGAGAAAATAACACTGAAATACTAG
>Ga0180301_10001993_pt1 | contig 16038 bp, 15 predicted proteins | sample GuaBasSediGuay16_FD_121797 | JGI IMG/M metagenome (GOLD analysis project Ga0180301, IMG submission 121797) | Subseafloor sediment microbial communities from Guaymas Basin, Gulf of California, Mexico - Guay16, Core 4569-2, 12-15 cm | ecosystem: Environmental > Aquatic > Marine > Hydrothermal... | reverse complement strand
CCTAAGGGGACAAGCAGTAAATATCCAATATGCCAGTCAAAGCTTAGAGAAAACGGCTATAGAAGGCTTAGATGTCCATCATGTAGATTTGAAGGCAACAAAGACTATGTTGCAGCTTTAAACCTTAAGATGAAAGCCTTCTCAGGCGGGCTGGATAGCCCCCAACCAGATGTAAACCCGAATGGGATAAGGGGGAAACTGCTAGGGGCAAAAAGCCCCTAAAATTTTTCGGCAGCCTAACCGTTAAATGTAAGCAGTGAAAAGTAGAAAAAAATATATTGTGGGGTTGTTAAGATGCAGATACTGCCAGATGTTAATGTTGCAACAGGTTTTTATACAAACTGGGATTCTCTTATTCGGGTTGATGATAAGGTTTTAAGTTGGGTTAAAAATCATGTTAAAGTTATGCCTAAACCCGAAAAAGTTTTTCTTGAATCTCTTGAGGAAGTTGCATACACCTTAAATGAGGCTTTCAGGGTTGGTGGAAGGGAGTTTCTAATATCTGAAAACGTTTACAAAAAACTTAATCAACTATTCAGCTTTAGGGAGAAAAGGCTTGGTGGAAACGGTTTTAACATGGGAAGAGCCTTACATGAGCTTGGATTAACACCTTTAATTTCTTATCCTTTCCGTCCACCAAGTATTATGCTTAATTCTCCAGATGTTAAGGTTGCATGTAAAGATGGGTTTAAAACCCCGAAACAAGCTATAAGATATGGGGATCCTGAATATGACCACCTAATTTTTGAGTTTAGCGAAGATAAATCTAGAGGTATCAATACTTCAGGTAGGCATATTCTTTCATGGGACCTTATGTCTTTTCATGGGATTTTTGATGAAGATTTTTTCTTTTATGCCTTTAACAGGAAATATACCGAGATACTTGTTTTTGCTTATGCACATCTTCTCTTACCAGCTTATAAAAAGAAAACTAATGAAATTGCTGATTGGTTAGAAGAGGCTAAAAGACCTAAAGTTCATTTTGAGCTTGGGCAAGGTTCTGAGGAATCTGTAAGATATGCTTTAAAAGTTTTTACTGATAAGCAGTGTGTAGATTCCATAGGATTAAATGAAAAGGAGTGTATGCAGTATTTTGAGGCTAAAGATGAAAGTCTTAAAGAGTTAAATTATTCGGTAGTTGAAGCTGTTAAAAAACTTGGAGTTAGTAGAATCTGTGTACATACCTCAACTTTTGCGTTTTCAGTTTCAAAATTTCCTTTAGAGCGTGAAATAGAGGCATTAAGCAAAGCTAGCCTTACAGCAGCAGCTTTAACAATGGGTGGTATAAAAGAAAACATCAATAAGGCTAAAAATCTTCCATCTTCAAATGTTAAGGTTGAGAAAGGTAAAGTTGAAGAAAAATATAACTATTGTCTTATCCCAGTTTACATCAATCCTAAACCTAGAATACTTACAGGGCTTGGTGATGCCTTTTCAGCTGTTCAAGCTGTAATTTCATTAGCTTAGACTTCTTAAAAGGATTAAAGATAAGTATAATAGTAGCTAACCAGTTTTAGTATGTGAGAGGCTTATGGCTAAGGTTGAGGAGATCGGCTGGGAAAGAGAAGTTAAACATTTTTCAGGTCTTATTTTTGTTGCATGTATGTTTATTGGTGGAGGTTTAGGTTTAGCTTTTAGTAGGCCTGATGTTGGCGGCGCTATTGGTATGGGAGTAGGTTTTCTTTTAATGGGGCTTATAAGGATTAAGAGTATTAAACCATCACCAATAACCCTAACTATACCTAAAAGTTTTGGAAACATTTTTCTGTCATTTTTAGGCTTAATCATTATCTTTATTGGTGTAAGTTTTCTTCTTAACTTAGATTATCAGCTTATTTTTGGCTTTGGATTTGTAGCTTTAGGTTTACTTATCTTCTTAGCTGGTTTGATAGGATACAAAAGAAAAGTTTAAGTTTAATTCTTAGTTAGATAATTAGCTAAGATAAACTTGACAGGTAATTTAAAATTTGTTGTTGATGGTATGCTTGGGAAGGTTGCACGCTGGCTCAGAATTTTTGGTTATAATGCTGAGTATCTTGGCGGTGTTGATGATTTTAAACTTATTAGGTATGCTAAAAAATCTGGGAGAATTTTACTTACAAGCGACCTTGAACTTTATAGGTTTGCATTAAAATCTGGTGTTAATGTTTTTCATGTTGAAGGTAGTTTAAACGAAGCAGATAAACTTTTAAAAGTTGTTAAAGAATTTAAACTAAAACTTAGTTTAGAGGTTCCAAGCAAAACACGCTGTCCAATATGTAACTATCCATTAAAAAAGGTGAAACCTAAAAATGTTGAAGGATTAGTACCTGAACAAACATTAAAAACTTACAAGGATTTTTGGGTTTGCAGTAATAGAAGATGCAGAAAAATTTATTGGAAAGGTAAACATTGGAGGCAAATTAGAAAGATTGTTGAAAAAGCTAAAGGTAGAAATTTTTAAGGTTGGGTAATATCTATATACCCTAAGTTTATCTACTAGGTTGAGGTGTAAATCTTGCCTTTTAATCCTGTTGACGAATCCTTTGACCTTACTTATGATGAGGGTGTTTTCCTTGTTAAACTTGCAAGAAACGCCATAACACGGTACCTTAGGGATTCTATTATAATCAAGCCTCCAATGGATACTCCTGAAAAGTTAAAAAGAAAATCAGGTGTTTTTGTAACATTAAACATTATTGAAAAAGGTGGAAGAAAAAATCTTAGAGGTTGTATAGGTTACCCTGAACCTGTACTTCCATTAGTAAATGCAACAATTGATTCAGCTATAAATGCTGCTGTTGAGGATCCACGGTTTCCACCATTAACTATTGATGAGTTAGATAAAGTTGTTATTGAAGTAAGTGTTCTTACACCTCTTCAGTTAATTAGGGTTAGCAAGCCTGAAGAATATCCCAAAAATATTAAAGTTGGAGTTGATGGACTTGTAGTTGAGTACAGGTGGAATAAAGGCTTACTTTTACCTCAAGTTCCAGTAGAATACGGCTGGGATAGTGAAGAATTTCTTTCTCATTGTTGTGTTAAGGCTGGTTTGCCGCCAGATTACTGGCTTCTACCCGAAACGAAAATTTTTAAATTCACCTGTATAATTGCAGAGGAATTAGAGCCAAATGGAAGAATTGTAGTTAAAAACTTATGGAAAAATTCTAGTACTAGTTAAAAATCAGCTTAAAGTCTTCTTTTCTACCATCAGTAGCAAAAATAAAGCTTATTAGCGGAAATAGTGTATCCTCTCTAACCTTAAGGAGGCTTTTTAATGACTTCATTTAACGTTGGACGCTTTATTGTTTGCCCAGATAAAAAGCTTTATGGTATTTTAATAAAGATTAAAGAAGTTAAACCAGCTTTTCTTGCAAAACTTGCTTCAGCAGCTGCTGAAGGAAATGTTGATGTTCTTTATTTTTCCTACTTAAAACCTTTAAATTTAGGGGAAGCTGGATGGAGTTTAGCTTTTTTAGATTTCACAGAATCTAACATTACACCCAAAAAATTTGTTAAACAAATAAAACAGCTAGAATTTTTAGAAAATGTTATAGAGCTTAAACCTAGGATTAAAGGCTTCCTCGTTGATGAGGCTTCCTTTCCGCTGGTAGTTGGTGAGAATAGAGCTGTTATCATTCGTGATGTAGGCTTAAAAGGCTTAATGTTTAATATAAGGAGGCATGTTGGTTCAGGAGCTGAAGCTTTTCTTTATTTTCTTGGTTTTGAAGCTGGTGTAGAGTTTGCCAAAGAGCATAAAAGATTAGCTGGGCTTCTTAAGATAAAAGATAAACTAAAGATAATTAGAGGCATTGCTCCTGGTCTTTTTATGAGTATGGGCTATGGTGCTATAAGACTTTTAAAGTTAAAGGAAGATCCTCCTTACATTCTTCAAAGAATTTATCGTTGTATAGAATGTGAGCAAGGAGCAAACACCAAAAAACCTTTTAGCCACTTTATACGGGGAGTTATCTCTGGCTTTTCTACTGAAATATTTGGTGTAAAAATGTTCACAAGAGAGAATAAATGTATAGCTAAAGGTGACCCATACTGTGAATTTGAAACTTTCTCTGAAGAAGGGGGGAGGGCCAGGAAAATTTTAGCTAAAAAGAGGAAAGGGTAAAAAGTAAACAGTAAAAAATCCTAAGTTTTCATTAAACCCTATTTCTCCTTTTCCAAAAATAGTCAATTGTTAGATACACTAACAATCCAAGTAATACCCCTCCCACTAAATCTGTAGGATAATGAGCATGTAAAGTTAGCCTTGTTAAGGATACAAGTATAAGTAGTACGGTTACTGCAAACCTTCTATTCCACCTCTCATGGATATAACACGTTAAAACCGTAAATCTTGCTACATGACCTGAAGGGTAAGAGTATTCTTTGGTTAAATTTAAAATGTTAGGCATTGATGTTAGCATATTTTTAGGCTTCTCAATTCCAACTAAGATTTTGAAGGTTAAGGTTAAGGTTGTTACAAGAAGAAAGGTTAAAAAAAGTTTTAATGTTAACTTGTTTACCCTGCCTGTTAATATTAAGTCGTAGATTGTAAAGCAACCTATTATAACTAAGGTTACAAAAAAATCTGCTAAATTTGTAATTAAAAACATTAAAGTTAAGGTTAAGCCTTGAAACTTTGGTATTAACTTAACAATACTAACTTCAAAATTGTAAAAAATTTTAAGCTTTACAAGTATAGTAAGCAGGGTAAAAAAGGTTAAAATAATTGCAAACTTTTTCTCCTTTTTGGCCAGCATAAAAACTTTAAACTTTTACCACCACTTCAAAATATCTGAAAGCTTAATATTAATATGAATTAGGATAGGTTTACCTTTAAAGGGTATGTAGTTTTGAGAGTGTATGTTGGAGTATGTGGAATAGGATTTGGACATATTAGTAGAGTTCTAGAGATTGCAAGAAAACTTAAGAAAAAGGGATGCAAAATCTTTTTTTCAACTTATCTTGATGGTGTAGATTTGCTAAAAAGTGAAGAATTTAGATTTACTGTTTCCCCTCCATTCTGGTATTGGGTTTGGCCTGATGGAACTGTTGACCCTTGGAGAACATTAAAATGGTTAAGTGGAAAACTTTTACTAAACTTTTTAAGCCAGCTAAAGTTTGAAGTTAAAAAGATTATAGAATTTAAACCTGATATTATTTTTTCTGATAGCAGGCTTTCAACAGTTTTTGCAGGTAAGCTTTTAGGTTTAAAAGTTGTAACCATGTTAAACCAGTTTAACTTAATCTTGCCTGGGCTTATTCATTACAGATTTTTACCTCTTCTTGGGAAAACTTTTTCCAGCTTAGTAGGTTTTGCTTGGAGTTTAAGTGATAAAATTATTATTCCAGATTTACCCCCACCATATACAATTTCAGCTTTTAACTTAAACTTTCCAGAGCACCTAAAAAGTAAGGTTGAGTATGTTGGACCAATCTTACCAGTTAAACCTGAGAATCTTCCAAGTAGTGATAAACTTAAAAACATGTTTAATTTTGATGTAAAAAAACCTTTAATTTATGCTACAGTAAGCGGTCCAAGATGGGAAAAAATCTGGTTAAGTAAGAAGCTTGTAAAAATTTTTCTAGATTTTCCTGAAAAATATCAGGTTATAGTTTCTCTTGGGTTAAAAAATCTAAGACATCCAGAGCTTGATGCTTATAGTGATGGAAGAATCAGGGTTTATGGTTGGATTAAAGAAAGATTTAAAGTTTTAAAAGCATGTGACCTTATCGTTTGTAGAGCAGGTCATACAACAATCCTTCAAGCTTTAAGTTATGGTAAACCTATGATTCTTCTACCTGCCCCTGAACAGTCAGAGCAGATTTATAATGCAAAAATGGCTTTAAAGCTTGGTATAGCAAAGATTCTGGATCAAAAACTTCTAAGTAGAGAGAATCTTCTATCTGCTGTGGATGAAGTAATTATGGATGATGGATACTTAAGAAGGGTTAAAAAGTTGATGTATTTTGCTTCAAAATTTAATGCTGTCGAGAAAATTACAGATATAATTATGGGGTAAAACTTTTTCCTAATTAATGTTTATTGCTACTCTTCTTTAACTTTTCATATTTTGGACATAAATGCATATATTTGCATCCATTATTTGTTTGGCATGCTAACATGCTATCCTTAAACTTTGGTTTATAATTTTTACATTCATCCCAAGGTTCAACTATACCCTTACCATAAAAACATATTCTTTTACGTAAAACTTCACTAAGTCTTAAAGGTTTAATTGTTTCCCAATCCCAAGCTTCAAGCTTAACAGTAGTATCCCTAAAAACAACCTCTATAAACTCATTTTTTAAAGGTTTTTTCTTAACATCAATGGGTATCCTCTTTGATGCGAAATCCCAGTAGAAGCAGGAGAAGCAGCATTTAATCATCCTTCCTATCTACAAAATAAGTGTAGGTTGCTAGCTAAAAAAGTTTAAACTAAATCTAACCATAATTAATTTTAAATATTCTACCATAGAAAGTTATCTAAGTTTCCCTGCTTGGTGATAGATTGTTTTTTAAAATAAAACATCAATCCTCCCTTTTGAAACAAAATACTGGCCAATAAGAAGGTATATAGATTTTTACAAGAGGTCAATTGAAAATATTGAGGATTTCTGGGATAAGGAAGCAAGAAAACTGGAATGATTTAAACACGGGATAAAGTTTTAAAGATAGCAGTTCACAGAATTGGTATTGCTGAAATTGAGAGTGTGGTTGTTTCTTATAAAAGCTGTAGCTTTAGACATGACTTTGGGTGATATGAGTACACTTGAAGATGAAGCTTCAATTGAGGAGGTTAAAAAAAGCTTATGAAGAGTTTGAGAAAATGCTAAAAGAATAGTTTCCTAGAAAGTGTGTATTTTAAACTTCACATGATTTAACATTTCTAATAAGCTTATTAATACATTCCTTTACGCGGCTTTCCTCCACAATTCTCTCCAATGTTTTAACATCTATCTTTTCGATATTCTTTGGCAAAGTAAATTCAAAGAATCCTTTTTTAACTTTTTTTTCAAGCCCTAATTCTTTAATTAGGCTATTTAGTTCCTCAACACTTAAACTTATAGTTGGATGGAAAAGTGGTAAATTTGAGAAATTTTCAAGAATTGTTAAAAATTTTAATGTTTGAGCTGGATTACTCTGTAAGTTAAATCCAAAAATAATTCCTAAACTATCCTTAACTCTTGCGAATTCGCACATAAACTTTATAGCCAGAATCTGCTGCAGAAGCAATTTTAACTCTAAATCTAAGTTTCTAGGTATAACTTCCTGAATCATATTAAAGGGGGCAATATAAACCTTAAAGTTTTTGTACGGAATAAATTCCCTTAAAACATCTATGTATGGAATTTCTTTGCAATAATTTTCTTCACCAGTATAAAGATATACTGGTATAGGTAAAACACCTCTCTTCATCATAAGCCATACTGCTAATGCATGGTAAGGATTTTCTCCAAGAAAGGCTATAAGTTTACCTTGACTACCAACTGGAAGTCCACCATAACCCTTAAAAATTTTCCAGTAAATGTAGCTAGACTTTTCTCTAACTTCAATAAAAAACGTTTTATCAGGGTTTTCTAAGTCAACTTTAACGTTTCTTTCCTTACTAAGCTTTTTAAGTATTTCAGCACCAACTACTTTTTCAACATCTCTGCTTGTATAGGAGTGTACGCCAACTCTTCTAGCTCTAACAGCAAACTTCTCATTAAAACCTAAAATATTTGAGGCAATATTTAAAGCTAAATTTGTGATATCCTCGATATTCGCAGATGTTTTAAATGCTGGTGCTGTAAAATCTACACCAAAAACTTTAATTAAAACTTTGCAGGCTTCCTCAGTCTCAATATTTTCAATAAATATTCTTCCTCCCTCCCTAATAGCTACACTAAAATTTAGCCCTGACATTTTAAGCTTATTTTTAAGATTATTTAGTAAAATTTTTTCAAGTTTCTTTCTAACAATGTTACTTTTAAGTATAATTTCAGAATAGGATACAAGGGCTACTGAAGCTTTGCCTAGAAAATTTAGCAATACTATTAGCACCATTAAACCCTTTAGTTTAAAATTTAATGTGGACTTGGTCTCATTTAAGCCTATTTAATAAAAATATATCTGTAATAGATGCTTAATCTTAAATGTTGATGAGGAAACCTGGCAAGTCTGATTAGATGAAGAGTCAGAGTTAATCTGAAACAACCTTTTTAAGAATATTTTCAATATCTTTTGCAATTTCTTCTATTTCCCTATTACCATCAATATTTTTTAGTAAACCTTTTTCCTTATAGTAGTCTATCAAAGGTTTTGTTTGCTTCCTGTAAACTTCTAACCTATTCCTTATACTTTCCTCTTTATCGTCATCTCTCTGGTAAAGCTCTCCACCACATTTATCGCATTTCCCTGGAGATTTTGGAGGGTTAAATATTAGGTGATAGATTGCACCACAAACCCTACAAACTCTTCTATTTGAAAGTCTCCTGATAATTTCTTTTTCATCAACTTCAAGATTTAAAACAACATCAATTTTACTATTAACTTCTTTAAGAAAGTTATCTAAAGCTTCAGCTTGAATTAAGGTTCTCGGGAAACCATCAAGCAAAAAATTTTTTCCTCTAATTTCCCTAAGTTTTTCCTTGATAATACCTATAACAACCTCATCAGGTACAAGTTCACCTTTAACCATATATTCCTTAGCTTTTCTACCCAGCTCAGTTTGCTTAGCTACAGCTTCCCTGAGAATATCTCCAGTAGCTATATGTACAACATTAAACTTTTTAACAATTTTTTCAGCTTGAGTACCTTTACCTGCACCTGGAGGCCCAAAAATTATGATATTCATTACTTAACTTTACATCCTAAAATAATATCTTTAAAATTTTTGCTTAAAAATCTACCATCAGAAAAATTAACCTTAATATTGTTCATTATTTCCTCAGACCTTTCAAGCATCATCATCCAATTCTGGTCAGAATAGCCTAATTCTTCACAGCAAATAAATATGATGTCAAAAACCCAATATAAGCTTAACACCTAACAAATTTAAGATTAAACTTAATAAACCATAAATTTCTCAAAAACATTTAACATACTGAGCGGCGGTGACCGAGCCAGGTCAAAGGTGGAGGACTCAAGATCCTCTCCCGTAGGGGTTCGCAGGTTCAAATCCTGCCCGCCGCACCATTTATAAGAGGCTTCAACCCCTACAACCCCCAAACCTTCCCTACTTTGTGAAAACAAGCTTAAACTTTGGTTATTTTCATGTTTTAGACTTAAACTTTGGTTGTTTAGTTGCTGGTTTAGTGAGTTTTGTTGGTGGTATTAATACCAGTATTAATACTGAGGAGCTTTTCGATTAGTTTGGCTATGCTTAGGTTGTAGGTTTGGGCTGTTTGTTTAAGCTTTTCATGTAAATGTTTTGGCACTATTACATGGGTGTAACCTTCTTTTGTCATGGTTGTTACCTTTTGGGATTATTAATCTGTAACGTTTCTTTGGTTCTAAAATCTCTATGATGAGTTTATCACCTTTTTTTAGCTCTGGATGTGCTTTGAAGAACTTTTGGAGACCACTTTGAACATAATTCCCTTTCTCAGGGTCTCCAATTCTTGTTCCAGCAGGTGCACTAGACACGTAAGTTTCAATTTTTCCTACATCCGTTTCAAGTATGAATGGTTCTTTGTAGCCTGGAAAAATTGTTCTGAAATTTTTTGGTACATAGAATAGATGAAATGTAGGGTCTACTTTAACTTCAATTTTTTGTTGGGTTTTTGGATGTTCTTTCATTCTGAAGTGGCTTAGCTTAAATTTTAATGCTTTTAAAACTCCAGACTCTTCGATTTTATCGATAGATGTTATTACCATTTCTATACCGCTGGTAGGAAGCTTATCGTAGCTTATTTTTTCTTCATGCATAACCTCACCCCGAAAAGGGATAGAAACAGGTGTTCTCACAATTATTCCGTCCCTTGTGAAGATAAGCTCTGTTTCCACTCTCTTCACCAACATAGTTTATAGTATTTTTAGTATTTAAGTATTTCTAAAAAACTAGTAATACTAGATTATTTAACTCCAAAATCCTTATGTCCTAAGGTTTAATTGATTGTTTTAAGTTTTTTAGCATAATTTTGACTTACCTGTTTAGAGCCAAGTAAAAATTCTATTTCAGATCTGCTTAACATAATTGTTTCACTCCTTTACTGGTTGTAGAGTTATTTTTTGCTTGTTTGCTGTTATTAAGAGTTTTATGTTCTTTTTTAGTCCTAAGTATTCTCTTATTTGTTTTGGAATAACAATTCTACCTTGACTGTCCATTTCAACAAACATTTTTAACTCATCCATAATTCACCACTAAACACCATTATATGGAAACAAGTTATATAAAGATGCTGAAAACTCTAGCGATTCTTTTAGTAGAGAATAACTAAAAAAGCATCTAAACGCGTGTTACTATAATATACCAAAAACATTAAGTATCTAAATTACTGAAGAACATTAGCATGCTAGGCCGTTGCTAAATTGATGTTTTCATGTTAATCTCGTATTAGTCTTGTTGCTATCCTTACTTGCTCCACTTCTAACATAAGCATATACATGTAGATGTCAATTTTCAGAATTTAGCAACCTAGCGCGCTAAAAATTATGGGGCCCCAGCTTCTTTTTGTTCGACTAACAATCTATGTCTTAGTTTCATCATCCCAATTCTAGATTTTGTAAATTTTATTGTAGAAACTTTCAGAGAGTTCTTGGAACTTTTCTCTGTAATACTTTACAGCTTTGGGAAGATACTTCAGCACATCCGAGGCAACCATTCCATTCGCTCCAATGTCTTCTGATGCTAAGTCGCCTGCAAGCCCATGTATGAAAACTCCGGTTTTTACAGCATCATTTATGTTTAAACCTAAACAGTACATGGCAACTATAACACCGTTTAGAACGTCTCCTGTTCCAGCTGTTGCCATCCCGGCATTGCCACATGTATCTCCGCTTAGATTAATGTAAATCCTCCTATTTGGATATCCGACCAAAGTGTGTGGTCCTTTTAGAACAATTATAGCATTAAGCTTTTCAGCATACTTCTGTAAAACTTCAACCCTATTCTTTTCTATTTCTTCACGTTGGATTCCCGTTATTCTTGCCATTTCTCCGGTATGTGGTGTAAGTATGGTTGGGGCTTTCCTAGCTTTTAGCACACTTAGATCTTTTGATATTGCTGTTAATCCGTCCCCATCTATCAAAAGAGGTATTTTTATTTCTTTTGTGAGTTCCCTTATCAATTGCAAAGTTTCCTCATTTGTAGACATTCCAGGGCCTAAAACAACTACTTTGATTCTTCTTTTGGCGCAAATTTTTAAGAGCCCCTCTTTTGCTTTTAAACTTAAACTCCCATCGGAAGTTTCCTTTTCTTGCGGTAAAAAGACAACCTCTCTTCCTCTTTCAGCTAAAAACGGTGCAAGTGATGCAGGGCAAGCTAGATAGGCATATCCTCCCCCAGCTTTAAGAAATGAGTAGGCTGATGCTATTGGCGCCCAATAATAGTTTCTCGAACCAGCAATGAAGAGGGCTGGTCCATAGGAGAACTTTGTGGTGTTAGGATTTCTTTTTGGAAGGGGTGGAAGGGTCAAAACTTCAGCCTTAATTGATTCATTTTCTTGAAGGTCTATTGGGTAGGATATGTGGGAAACGTAGAGCTTTCCACATTTTTCATATCCTGGGTAAAGAAGATTTCCAATTTTTGGTAAACCGAAAGTCACAGTATAGTCAGCTTTTACTGAAATACCCATTTCTCCACCAGTATCCCCGTTTATGCCGGAGGGAATGTCTATTGCGAAAACCTTCTTCCCACTCTCATTTATCAACCTAATTACGTCGTAATAGATTCCGGTTACCTCTCTTGATAAGCCTACACCGAAAATTCCGTCAACTATGGCATCTGCTAATTCCACTGCTTTTTCAGCATCTTCAACACTCTTTAATTCTTTAGCTTCGATTCCAATTTTCTCCACTCTTTCAAGGTTTTTCTTAGCAACTCCCTTGTATTTTTCTTTCTCACCTAAAATGAAAACTGTAACCTTTGCCATGTTAGAGTGTAGAAGCCTAGCTACGACGAAACCATCACCGCCATTATTGCCTGGTCCACAAAAGACAACAAATCTTTTATTTTTAGCGCCAAACTCCCTTAAAATAACCATGTAAACAGCTATTCCTGCATTTTCCATTAAAATTTCCTCTGAAATCCTGTAGTCTTCAACAGCTTTTCTGTCTAACTCTCTTATCTCAGATACTCTGCACACCCTCAATTTAACCCCTCCATCTGAAGCTTTAATGCTGATGAATATATTTCTATGCAACCCTTAAAACTCCAGCACCCCTATATTTTCCATGTTTAAGAGCAATCAATGCCTCGTTTGCTTCTTCCAATTTAAACTCTGTTACTTCAGGTGTTATCGGAATTTCAGCAGCCAAAGAGAGAAACTCTTCAACATCTTTCCGTGTAATGTTAGCTACACTTTTAATTTCTTTCTCATGCCAGAAATGCTTAGCATAATCCATCTCTGGTATAGATGTTTCTTTTCGGATGACGTTTATAACAAGCCTTCCACCTTTTTCCAAGTTTCTTAATGCCTCCTTTACAACCACGCCTGCTGGAGTGGTATCAATCGCACGGTTAAGCTTTTTAGGCGGAGTATCACCCGTTATGCCTATCCAATCTGCACCAAGCTTCTCAGCAAGCTTGCTTGGAGCATCTTCACGCCGTCTCGTAAAAACGTAAACCTTCGAATCTGGAAATTTATATTTGACTATCTGGTGGACTATGTGAGCTGAAGCTCCATAACCATACAATCCTAGAACTTCACCATTTCGCATACCTGTAAGTTTTAGTGTTCTGTAACCTATTGCTCCAGCACAAAGAAGTGGAGCTGCCTGTGAATCAGTAAATCGTTCAGGGATTGGATAAGCAAAATCCTCTGAAACAACCATATACTCAGCGTATCCTCCATCTGCATGGCAGCCAGTCCCCATGAAGTGTTCACAAAGGTTTTCATTACCATTTTTACAGTGATAACATTCTCCGCAAGCCCAGTAAATCCAAGCCACACCAACTCTATCACCAACTTTATATTTGGCTGCATTTGGACCTAACACTACTACTCGGCCGACAACCTCATGACCTAAAACCACTGGAAGCTTTGGGATGATTCTACCTTCTATCTCATCAAGCTCAGTATGGCATATTCCGCAAACTGACACTTTTATGAGAATTTGATTTGAGTTTGGTTTTGGAGTTGGCAAATCTAAAAGCTCTAAAGGGGTTTCCTCAACCTTAGCTGTATGCTTTAATACTTGGGCTTTCAACCAAATCCCTCAAGTATAATAATTCGGAAAGTTTAAAATTAAGTGTTTTTTCTTAATAATCTACTCATTGACCAGTAAACTTACATTTATCCAACACGGTGGAGAGATGCCTGTAATATCTTTCTTTCTGTTAGTGCGCTGGCAGGTATAGAACGGTTGTTCTTTTGGCAACCACATATCCGGGAACCAGGATCTCCAACCTTTAACATCTGAATTTCAGTTTCTATTCCAAGCTTCTTGCGCGCTAAATCGCTTAAAAGCATTAAAGCATTTTTATTGAGCAAGAACCATGGGTAAAGGGAAACAGCCAAAAATATTGTAATCAAACACTATAGTAATAGCGATTATACTGGAAAAATTTTCAGCAGTTTTTAACTTATTCATAAAATAGCCTTAAAGGTAGGTATAGGTATAAGTGTAGATATAAAAAAAGGATTGTTAACCCTATTTTAGGGTTCTGCTTCTTGAGGATCCCACGGGTCAGGTAATGGTAGGTCTGGGATACCCCATTTTTCAAAGTCAAATACTGGTTTACCTGTTAACATTTTAGCTATTGTTCCACACCATAATTTCCTTAGAGCCTTACCTGTTTTCGGAAGTTTTTCCCATGATATGTGAGCATAGCAGAATGCGTAAGGTGTTGTCCATTGTACAGGATTTACTAAGCGTTTGTCAATGTCAACATTAATTATTGTAGTATGTCCTGTTTCTGCTGCATTAAATCCTCTATTTATTGCTGATTTAAGCTCACTTGGATCAGTAACCCATTCACCATAAACTCCCGGGATAACCTCTGAAAGCTTATCGTACCTTAAATTGTTTATAAACTCTGTATGTCCATAAGGATGAGTTTGGTCTTGAGGTCCTAATGCATCATATTTTTCACCTTTAGATATTGACCAAGCAATGTATTTGCATCCTGTTAACCATCCATCATTATTAGTGACAATGTATACTATTGGTAAGTTGTATCTTTGCGCCGTTTCTATTTCCATTCCTGCATTACCCATGCCTGCATCACCCATCATAACAACAACAGGATATTTTTTCACATAATCTGGGTCAGCAAAACATATACCGATAGCCATACCAATACCATGGCCAACACCTGCATGCTCAGCTGCATCCATACATTGGCCTGAGAATCTTGCTTTAACAAATTGTGGGCTGTAGTATGAAATAGTGTAACCATCTTGGATTATGTAGTTTCTGCCGCCATATCTTTCTTCGCATACATCCCAAACAACTTTGGCAAGCCAACCATAATGTATTGGCTTGTTATCCTTATACTTTTCAGCTCTTTCATGAAGTCTTTGCTCTTGCTCTTTTTCAGCTTTTTGTACAAGTTTAATAAATTCTTTTCTTTCAGGTGGAGGTTTAAGGTTATGCTTTTCAACGTATTCAATCATTTGTTTAAATACAAGCTTAGGATTACCGATGATTAGAGTTTCGGTTGGAAGCCATGTCGCAATATGCTCAGTTGACTCATTTATTTGGATAACTCTCTTCCAGTTTGAACCCCAACCATCAAAAAATCCAACCTTATGTCCAACTATTACAACAAGGTCTATTGCATCTCCAATAGGTCTAATAGCTCTAGCTCTGAAATGTAATGGGTGGTCTTCTGGTATGCAGCCCCTACCAAGTCTTCTACCACTTACAGGAACTTGTGCAAGCTCGCAAAACCTTTGAATTTCAGGTCCAGCATTAGCCCAATGTGCACCATCACCAGCAAAAATAATGGGTCCTTTACTTTCATATATCTTCTTAACAGCTTCTTCAATAAGTTCTGGATCTCCACCTCCAGTTCGGGGATTTTCTTTTGTTCTATTGCCAAGCCAGCTTGGGATATATAGGTGATGTTCACCAAATACACCAAAGAAACCATCGGTATGGTATACCTTACCTCTTTCCCTTTTTTTGATTTTTAATGAGAAAGTTAGTTCTACGGATACAGGTCCGTAAGGGTAGGTCATAGCTATTTTGAAGGCTCTAGTTAAAAACTGTTTAACTTGGTTTGTATGAGTAACTCTACAGGTCCACTTACATATACTATGAAGTAACTCTGTTGAATGCGATTCTTGGATTGTAGCCCAAAGGTAATCTTGCTCCTCTATACTTCCACCAGCTAAGAGTATTATTGGGCTTCTGCTTATCCATGCTTGGTGAAGTGCGGGTACAGCGTTAGCTAAACCAGGACCCATATCAACATAAACAATGCCCGGTCTTCTTCTAACCTTAGAATATGCTTCAGCAGCGTAAACAGCATTTTGTTCATGCCTGAAAGTTATAAGTTTTATTCCAGCATTTGACATTTCATCAGCAAGTTGCCATACATCTCCACCATGAACACCAAATGCAACATCAACTCCTTGTTCAACAAGAACTTCAGCTACATATTCTGATGGATTCGGTTTTAATTCAAGCTCACCCAGTGGAACAACAACTTCCTTATCTCCAATTTTAATTTTTCTTCCTTCTTCAAATTGTTTCAAGAAAACTCACCTCACCATAACTAAATACCATTATGTATATTATTTATTATGCATACTATTTATTTAGTTAAATATAATAAAAATATTCATTTAATAATAATCTAATGAGTTGGAGGGATTTAAATTGTCTAGTGGAAGAAAAAGAGTTATTAGGCGTTTAGAGGCTATGAGGCCTCTTAGGGCTAAGGTTGACCAGTCTTATATGGATAGTGT
>Ga0180301_10001992_pt1 | contig 16040 bp, 15 predicted proteins | sample GuaBasSediGuay16_FD_121797 | JGI IMG/M metagenome (GOLD analysis project Ga0180301, IMG submission 121797) | Subseafloor sediment microbial communities from Guaymas Basin, Gulf of California, Mexico - Guay16, Core 4569-2, 12-15 cm | ecosystem: Environmental > Aquatic > Marine > Hydrothermal... | reverse complement strand
GATTGGAGCGTCTCTCTTTCCTGGGATATAGGAGACTTAGTATGGAATGCCTACGAAGACGATATTGATACGCGGGCCCGCCTTGATACTCAGTTGCGCCTGGACATATTGGATGATGTGAATCGGATATATTTTGAGAGGAAAAGGTTAGCACGGAAGCTGAAAGAAGGAGGAGGTTCTTTTAACACTGAGGATTTGCGTAAGACTAAGATGAGGATAGAAGAACTTACGGCCACACTGGATGGCTATACCGGCGGTTTTTTCTCCCGCCGCCTGAAAGAATTGCAATATGAGGAGAAGGATTAGTCGATAGATGAAAGTAAGGGCGGTAATATTAGCAGGAGGAGGTGGCAGCCGCCTCTGGCCTCTTTCTCGTTCTAATTCCCCTAAGCAATTTCTTGAGATTTTTAGGCATGAATCATTGTTCCAGAGAACTTTGAAACGCACACTGCAGCTATTCTCTGCCCAGGATATATTTATTATTACTTCTTTTGAGTACCGTTTTCGTATGTTCAACCAGATCGATTTTGTTAAAGGATTAAGCAGAAAACAGAAATCTCTTCTTAAGAAAAACATTCTTTTTGAACCGGCACCACGCAGCACTCTAGGGGCAGTACTGTTTGTACTTAAGAATTTGGAGGTAAGATGCCAGGGAAAAGAGGTTTTTGTGGTATTTCCTTCGGATCATATCATTTCTCCTTTGACCTCTTTTCAGCTTAGCGTAAAGAAAGGCATAAAACTGGCAAGAGAAAAAAAGATTGTGGTATTGGGAGTACGGCCTTCTGGAGCTATGTCCGATTACGGCTATATTCTGCCTCAGCCTCAATCTTCCCGGGAGAGTATTTTCGCCATTAAGACATTTGTTGAGAAACCTTCGGTTGCTAAAGCCCGGGCCCTAATTAAAGAAGGGGCTTTGTGGAACTGTGGTATATTTTGTTTCCGGAAAGATGTATTTGAAAACGAACTGGAGAAAGTTAATCCTCTGTTCTTCAAAATTTATCAAAAAGATAAGAATGTTTTTAACCGGGAGTTTTCTTCTCTTCCCGTCCAATCTTTAGATTATGGCCTTATGGAAAAGACTAGCTTAGGATGGGGAGTAAGACTGGAGGGGGAATGGTCTGATTTAGGAACGTGGGAAAGTTTCTTCTCTTTTTTTTCCCGCCATCAAAGAGGTAAATATAAAACACAAATCTTAAGTTTTCTCAATGCTCATAACTGTGAGGTATGGGCAGATAAGTTAGTGGTAGCCGCGGGGGTTAAAGATCTCCTGGTAGTGGATAGTACTGATGCGCTACTTTTACTTAAAAAAGGCGAAAGTTCTTATGTGAAAGAGATTGTTAGATATTTAGGAGAAAAAAAATATCCCGAAGTTAACAATAATATTAAGGTCTGGCGTCCGTGGGGATATTATATGTTATTGCAGAGAGGAGAAGGATATAAGGTAAAGGAGATTTTTTTGTATCCCCATAAGTGTTTATCTCTTCAGCGCCATAAATATCGCAGTGAACATTGGAATATAGTGGAGGGGACAGCAAAAATAATCCTGGGAAGAAAAACGATTATTCTGCGTAAGAATAGAAGTATATTTGTGAAAAGGGGGCAGAAGCATAAACTCTGCAACCCTTCTTCTTGCCGGCTTAGAATAATTGAAGTTCAGATTGGTAATTATCTCGAAGAAGATGATATCGAGAGGTTTGACAGTTATTAATAGAAATAAAAATAATTTTAATTATTATCTTTTCTTACTGGCTGAATAAAAATATTGATAATGTATCCTATTCTGATAGAATGTGTTATGGTTAGTTCAGAAGACTACAAATTATGGGAGAGAGAGTTTTAGTTGTAGATAATGAGAAAGAGGTGTCAAATTTTCTTGCGAGCTTCTTAAAGCGCAGAAATATCAAGGTGTTTTCTGCTACTTCCGCTGCTACGGCGGTAGAGATTTATAAGAAAGAAAAGCCAAACGTTGTACTCCTGGATATAGTTATGCCGGATATGGATGGATTAACTCTTCTCCAAAAACTTAAAGCTATTGATAGCGGCCCCCATATCGTAATGCTTACCTCCAGAAAATCCCCTACCGTAATTGCTGAGGTCAAAAAATTGGGAGCGGAAGTATTTCTCTCCAAGCCAGTAGAGCTTTCTGAAATTGACAAAGTAGTCAGGAGTTTCTTAAGCCGTGATAGGGTATAGAAAGATCTTAGAACAGGCTGCCCGTCAGATGATTCTTATCCATGACCCCGATGTATTGATTCGTCTTATTATAAAAATAGTAATTAAAGCTATAGACTTAGAACATGCAGGTTTTCTTCTCTATGATGAAGAAAAAGGATATTATACTTTGACTGTTTCAGGGGGAAAAAGCGGCACAAAACTACCCGAGGGCTTTGCGAGGGTAAGGCGTGAGAATCCTATGGTGAAATATTTTTCCTATGGTTATCGCTTCTGGAGAGACGATTTTCTTATTCATTCACGGATTAAGAGAACTCTAGAATCCAAAAAGATGCTTAAAGATCCGCTGCGTCGCCAGCTCCTTAAAGAATTGCAGTATCAAATGGAGCTTCATAAAGCTGAAGTATGCCTGCCCTGTTTTTTTCGAGATAAATTGGTAGGGATAGTAGTTCTAGGCAAAAAAATGAAGAGAAAAACCTTTACTTCTTCAGAATTGGGCTATCTGTCTATTCTTGCTTCTGATGTAGCAATGGCAATTGAGAATGCTAAGCTCTTTCAAGGTATTAGAATTCAACTAGACAAAAATAAAAAACTCTTCTTGCGGATGATCGAAGTATTAGGTGGTGCCATTGAAGCAAAGGACAAATATACTTCTGGTCATACTTCCCGTGTGGCTGTGCTTTCACTTAAGATATTTGAAGAGCTTTGCCGGCGAGGTATAGTTAAAAAAAAGAATTACCAAGAGAAACTACGTATGAAAGAGATGCTTCATATTGCCGCTTTGCTGCATGATATTGGTAAAATTGGCATACCGGAACATATTATTAACAAACAGGGGCCTCTTACTCCAGAAGAGAGACATATTATCGAGCAACACCCTGTGATTGGCGTAAACATACTTTATCCCTTGCGTAAAGAATTTAAGGATGCGATTTTAGGGATAAAACATCATCACGAAAGGTACGACGGCCGAGGCTATCCCGAGGGCCGGCGGGGCTGCCATATACCCCTGATAGCAGCGATTATAGGGTTGGCGGATGCTTATGATGCCATGACTTCCGATCGTCCTTACCGAAAAGCTCTTGCTAAGGAGAGGGCGATAGAAGAGATAAGAAGAAACAAGGGGACTCAGTTTCGCCCGGATGTAGTAGAGGCATTTCTTAATGTGCTAATGAGGGAGGAAGTTTGAAGTGGCAAAGAACATTCTTATTCTTTATATTACTGAATCTTCCGGCCACTATCGGGCTGCCCTTTCTCTTAAAGAAGCCTTACTTCTAAAAAATAGTGATATTTCGGTTAGCCTGGTAAACGCTTTTCGCTATTACCATCCTCTCTCAGAAAAAGTTATAAATTTTTTTTACTATTTAAGCATAAAAAGATTTCCTTTTCTTTGGGGAGGGATTTACGACAAGAAGGCAGTTATCCGCAACCTCAACCCTCTTAAATCCCTGATTCATTTTCTGAATTTAAAAAAAACCCGGAATCTCCTGGAGAAATTTCAGCCGACCTGCATAATTACTACACAAGCTTTTCCCTGCGGCGTTGTTGCTTTCTATAAAAGATACTATCACTTAAGCATTCCTTTAGTGGGAGTTGTTACTGATTTCTTCCCTCACGGCTTCTGGCCCTACCGCGAGGTCGATTTTTATACTGTGGCTACGCCGGAAGCTAAAGATAAACTGGTAAGTGAAAACATACCCCCGGAGAAAATAAAAATTTTGGGTATTCCCATTATGCCCAAATTTGTGCAAGAAAACAACAGGCAAGCTGTAGCTTCTGAGTTTGGCTTTGCTCCCGATAAAAAAACTATTCTTCTTATGGGAGGAGGCTCCGGCTTAGGGCCTTTAGAGAAAATAGTGGAAGTGCTGGATAATTCCTATGTTGATTTTCAAATGATTGTAGTTTGCGGCAGAAACCGCAAGCTTTACCGGTGTCTTAGTAGTTACCGCCGCACCGCCAGAAAGGAGCTATTTTTGTTTTCCTATACAGAAGATGTAGATAAATTTATGGATTTTGCAGAGATAATTATAACTAAAGCAGGAGGAAGTACTATCTCTGAGGCCCTGGCTAAAAAAATGGCTATTATAGCTTTCAGGCCAATTCCAGGCCAGGAGGAGAATAATATTCGGTATTTGGAAGAGAGAGAAATTGCTTTTTTGGCCCGTGATTACGGAGAGATTAAACTGCAAGTAGAACGCCTCTTGCAGAATAGAGATATGCTGCAGCATATTCGGGAGAAAGCCTATAACTATGCTCATCCTGCTTCTTCTTTAGAGATTGCAGAATTATCTTTAAAATTGATAGAATAGGAATGGAGTGGGTACTTTACAGAATAGGGATTTTTCTCTCTAATATTTTCTCACGTCGCCGCTCTTACGGAATAGCTTCTTTTCTAGGTCTGTTGCAATTTTGGTTCTCTTTTTCTGACCGGAGGGCGGTCTTAGAAAATATGAGAGTGATTCTCAAAGATAAATCTAAGGAAGAGATTCACAGAAAAGCTCAGCAAGTTTTTGTAAACTTTGCCAAATATTTAGTGGACTTTTTCCGTCTTAAACACTTAAATCTTGATTTTGTCAAACGCTATGTGGAAATAAGGAATAGGGAAATTTTAGATAGTCTTATGGTAAAAACGGGAATTATTATTGTTACGGCTCATATTGGTAATTGGGAATTAGGAGGAGCTGTAGCAGCTCTCTTAGGATATCCTCTTTATGCTATTGCTTTGCCCCATAAAAATAAAAATGTGAATTTATTTTTTGATGAGCAGAGAAAACATTTTGGCGTAGGCATAATTCCTGTCGGAGTAGCGGTACGGAGATGTTTCTCGCTTCTTAAGAAAAAAAAGATGGTAGCTTTTTTGGGAGATAGAGATTTTTTAGGAGGGGGGATAGAAGTAGAATTTTTAGGAGAGAAGGCTTATTTGCCCTTGGGGGCGGCCGTTTTTTCGTATCGCACCCTTGCACCCATTGTGCCCAGCTTTTTTATAAGAAAGAAAGATGATAGTTTCTTTTTGGTTTTTGAAGATCCCATTTATCCTGTAGATAAAGAAGGAAGACTGCGATCTGAATATGAAATAATGAGAAATTACCTTAGAGTTATAGAGAAGTATATAAGGAAATATCCTGAACAGTGGTATATGTTTCAACCTTTCTGGAAGAAGGTATGAATACGTGGGTTATTATTCCGGCTTATAATGAGTCCCAGCATATTTATCAGCTGGTCAGAGAGATAAAATCTCTTAATCTTCCTGTGATGGTAGTAGACGACGGTAGTTCCGATACTACTTATAAAGAGGCCGAAAGGGCCGCTGCTGATATATTGCTAAGAAGTGAAGCCAACCGCGGCAAGGGAGCAGCTTTAGATATGGGGATAAGATATCTTCTAGAACATACAAACCTTGAAGCCCTCATTATTATGGATGCGGATTTGCAGCATCTGACAGAAGAGATAGAAGTGTTTCTTAAAAAGCTAGAAGAAGGAAGTGATTTCATAGTAGGCAACCGCATGCAGAACCCTGCGGGAATGCCTCTTCTTCGCCTGTGGACAAATAAATTTATGTCTTTGCTTATCTCCCGCATCTGCCGCCAAAAAATTGTTGATAGTCAGTGCGGGTTTAAGGCAATAAAGAGAGAGGTCTTAGAGAAAATTAGGCTTGAAACTAGACGTTATGAAGTAGATTCAGAGATAATTCTTCAAGCTTGTAAGCAGGGATATATGATAGAAAGCGTACCTATTAGCAGTGTGTATCATAGAAAACAAAATAGCAGGATTAATCCTATACGTGACAGCTGGCGCTTCTTTTTGTTCCTTTGGCGGAGTAGATATGGATTATGATGGAAAACGCTACCAGATGGTAGAAGAACAACTGAAACCGCGGGGAATATCTTCCCCAAGAGTGTTGGCAGCTTTTACTCAAGTGCCGCGAGAAATTTTTGTCTTACCGGAAAAAAAAGCTCAAGCTTACGAAGATTTCCCTCTTTCTATTGGTCTGGGCCAGACAATTTCTCAGCCCTTTATGGTGGCGTTAATGACGCAGTTACTGGATCCGCAGCCGGGAGAGAAAATATTGGAAATTGGCACCGGTTCCGGTTATCAAGCAGCTATACTCAGTTGTTTGGGAGCTAAAGTGTATACAGTAGAGAGACTGAAGCTATTAGCGGAGAGGGCTCAGGATAATTTGTCCCAGGCAGGATACAAAGTTTTTGTGAGAGTAGGCGATGGGAGTTTGGGGTGGAAAGAGGAGTCTCCTTTTGATAAAATTGCCGTCACAGCTGCAGCACCTTCCATTCCTCCGCCTCTTCTGGATCAACTTAAGGAAGGAGGAAAGCTGGTAATACCGCGCGGAGGATTGGTTTTTCAGAATTTAGTGGTGGTAAGAAAAGAAAAAGAAATAGTGAAAGAGGAAGATGTCTGCCGCTGCATATTTGTGCCTTTAGTGGGCAAGTATGGTCTTAAGAAATAGAAATGGTACATATCTATATCGGAAAGGGAAAAGGTAAAACCACTGCGGCTTTAGGTTTAGCACTGAGGGCATGGGGGTTTGGTAAGAAAGTGTATGTAGGAGAGTTCCTTAAGGATGTATACTGGCCTAGTGGCGAGTTAATGGCGGCAAGGAAGATAGGGCATTCTAATTTTGTGATAGAAAGGTTCCGGGGACAAGTGCATCCTATGTTTGTAAACAAGCCAGATATAAAGAGCCTTAAAAGATCTCTAAAAGAAAGCTTAAGCCGTATGAGAGAGTTTATAGATAAAAGCAGGTTTGACGTAGTGGTTCTGGATGAGTTATTAAATTGCGTAGAAAGCCATTTGGTTACCGCATTAGAAGTCAAGAAGATAATTGAGAAAGCAAAGGCAAAAAAAGTAGAATTGATTCTTACGGGCCGCGATGCTTCTTCGTTGCTTAAGAGGGCGGCAGATTATGTAAGCCTGATAGAAGAGATAAAGCATCCTTACCAGAAGGGTGTTATGGCGCGGGAAGGAATTGATTATTAAGACATGGCCGTTCAAAAGGATATAGGATTTATATTGAGAAGCTTTAATTTTCGAGAAACCAGTAAGATTGCCTATATTTATACCCGCCAGAGAGGAAAAATAGGAGGTTTATTTAAAGGGTTTCGCCTTAAACGGCAGCATTTTTCTACGCCTCTAGACATATTTTCTCTGAATGAATTTGTTTATTATCCTTCGCGCTCAAATTTGCATTTGGTTTCTGCCGCAGAATTAATAGATAACTATAGCTACTTGAGGGATATTCCTTCTCGTTTTTATCTCGCCAGTTATATGATGGAACTAGTAGATAGAATAATGCCTTTTCATTATCCTCAGGAAGAAATATTTGGTTTGATTAAAGTTATATTTGACAATTTCTCTACTTATTCTTTAGCTAATTCTCTGGCTGTATTTCAAATAAAGATACTTAACCTTACTGGTTTTCGCCCTTCTTTAACTACCTGTCTTCGTTGCTCCCATGCGGTAGAAAAAGAAGGTTACTTCAGTTTCCGCTTAGGGGGGATGCTTTGTTTAAAATGTTTTTCTGCCGACCCGCAGGCAGATAAAGTTTCTGCGGATATAATAGCTTCCTTGAGATATATGCGTGATAAAGATTTTCCCCAGGTTTACAATTTAAAACCTTCACCTTCGACTATGAATAGCATCCTGAAGATGTTAGATGCTTTTATTAGTTACCATCTTCAGGCACGCCTGAGGAGCAAAATTTTTCTGGAAGTTTTTGTTTAGAGGTAGAATTTTGTATTGTTTATCTTTGGTGTATAATAATAAATAGGATGGGGCAGGAGAAAATAAGAAATCTTTACCAGAAAAAAGAAGAAGGAAAGAAGATTACCGCTTTGACTGCCTATGACTATTGTTTCTCTCTCATTCTGGATGAAGTAGGAATAGATATAATCCTGGTAGGTGATTCGCTAGCTAATGTAGTGTTGGGTCGCAAGGATACTAAAGAGCTGGCGCCTGAGGAAATGATGATTTTTGCCCAAGCGGTGATAAAAACAGTTAAAAGCAGCTTGGTAATAGTGGATATGCCTTATCAGAGTTGCCATGTAGATTTAGCTTCCGGTCTTAGGAATGCAGAAAGATTCTTTTCTTTCGGCGCCGACGGCGTAAAGATAGAGTGGTTTGAAGGTTGCCTCAAGCTTATAGAAGCAGTGGTAAAAGCCGGTATACCCGTAGTAGGCCATATTGGCCTTACCCCTCAGACAGCAGACAAACTAGGAGGGTTTAGGGTGCAGGGGCGTGATTACCGGCGGGCAAAAGAGCTTATTTATCAGGCCAGGAAATTGGAAGAGGCAGGATGTTTTAGCTTAGTGCTGGAGTGCATTCCTGCTCCCTTATCTGAAATTATAACTAAAAAGGTAAAGATTCCTACCATTGGTATTGGCGCGGGACCTTTTTGTGACGGCCAGATTCTGGTTCTCTACGATTTAATCGGCCTTTTTCAAAAGTACCGGCCTAAGTTTGTGCGGCAGTATATTAATATGTATAATTTGGTAAAAAAAGCGGTGGCTGATTTTAAAGAGGATGTCGAGAAGGGAAATTTTCCCCAGACTCAGGAGAGCTTCTCTTTGCCACAAGAAGTTTTAGAAAAGATCAGGCAAGATGAAGAAATCTGATTTTTTATCTCAACTGGTTTCTTTAGCTAAAAGGAGAGGATTTATTTTCCCGGCTTGCGATATTTATGGAGGTCTTTCCAGTATTTGGGATTACGGGCCTCTGGGAGCAAACCTAAAAAAGAACATTAAGGATTTGTGGTGGAAGAGTTATGTAGAAAGCCGCGACGATATTGTAGGGCTGGATGCAGCTATTATTATGAGCCCGCCTGTATTTATGGCTTCAGGACATTTGGAGGGGTTTAATGATGTCCTGGTGGATTGTCCTGCTTGTCAGAGGCGCTTCAAACTGGAAGAGTTAAAAAAGAAGGGGGAGGTTTCTCTTTGTCCTGAGTGCGGCAGCGAAATAAACTTGGAAAAAAATATGCCGCGTTCTTTCAATCTTATGCTTAAAACTTTTTTAGGCGTGGTTGAAAATAAACAGCAAGAGGCATATTTACGTCCCGAGACGGCGCAAGGGATATTCGTAAATTTTCTTAATGTCCTTAATACTACTCATAAATCTCTTCCTTTTGGTATTGCTCAAATTGGTAAGTCGTTTCGTAATGAAGTTACTACTAAGACCTTTATTTTTCGTATGCGGGAATTTGAACAGATGGAGATTGAATATTTTGTGCGGCCCCAACACTCAGACAAGTATTATCATTATTGGGTAGAGGAACGTTTCCGCTGGTACCAGGAGAAATTAGGGATTAGAAAAGAGAATTTGCGCCTGCGCCAGCATACAAAGGAAGAATTAGCCCACTATGCCAAAGCCTGTACAGATATTGAATATCGCTATCCTTTCTCTACTACCTCCGAAGGATGGAAGGAACTGGAAGGCATAGCTAACCGCACTGATTATGATTTGAGGCGGCATTCTGAGTATAGCCATAAAGACCTAAGTTGTTTTTTGCCCCAGGAAGATAAGAGAATCATCCCTTATGTCATTGAGCCTTCCGGCGGTGTTGACCGGACAGTGCTGGCTGTTTTGTCCGATGCTTATGCAGAAGAGGAAGTGAGGGGAAAGAAGAGGGTGGTATTGAGATTACACAAGAATGTAGCTCCTTACAAGATAGCGGTATTTCCTTTACTCAAGAATAATCCTGACCTGGTGGCTAAGGCTAAAAAAATATTTGAGCTCCTTAAAAATAAATATGTATGTGTTTATGATGACACTGCTTCTATTGGCCGTCTCTACCGCCGGCAGGATGAGATAGGCACACCTTTCTGTATTACGGTAGATGTGGAAAGTCTTAGTGATGATAAGGTAACCGTACGTGACCGGGATACAATGAAGCAGGAACGGATTGGGTGTAGTCAATTGATAGAGTATTTCGCAGGAAAGTTCCAGGTGTGATTTTTGTTTGAAATCTTAATAATTTTGTATATACTATACCAATATTAATCTTGGCTATAAAAAGAAGGAGGGAGCAGCGATGAAGAAGAAATATGTTTACTTTTTTGGCGGAGGCAAAGCCGAAGGTAATGGTAAGATGAAATCTCTTCTGGGAGGAAAAGGTGCGGGGCTGGCAGAAATGTCTCGCATTGGTCTTCCCGTTCCTCCTGGATTTACCATAACTACAGAAGTTTGTGCCGCATATTATAAAAGAGGCAGAAAATATCCTCCTCAACTTAAGGCAGAAGTTGAAGCAAATCTCAGGAAGTTAGAGAAACTTACCGGGAAGAAATTGGGGAGTATAAAGAATCCTCTTTTGGTCTCGGTTCGTTCTGGTGCGGCTATTTCTATGCCCGGAATGATGGATACTATTCTTAATCTTGGTCTTAATGACAAAAGCGTAGAAGCGCTAGGGTCGCTTACTAAAAATCTGCGCTTTGCCTGGGATTCTTACCGGCGTTTTATTCAGATGTTTGGTGATGTAGTAATGAATGTCCCGCATGCTAAATTTGAACATGAGCTGGAAGAGATAAAAAGGGAGATTGCCAGCCGCCGCGGCATTAGCAGAGCTCAAAAACTTAAACAGGAAGAGCTGAACCGGGCAGTTCCCGATACGGATTTAGGCGTGGAAGATTTGAAGAATCTGGTAAATAGGTATAAGAAAATTTTTCACAAAGCCACAGGACGTAGTTTTCCTCAGGACCCGCAGGAACAGTTGTGGCTGGCAATTGGAGCTGTATTTGGCTCTTGGAATAATGAAAGAGCCATCGCCTACCGTCAGATTAATGAAATTAAAGGTCTTCTGGGGACGGCAGTTAACGTCCAGACTATGGTCTTTGGCAATATGGGTGATGATTCTGGTACGGGCGTGGGTTTTACCCGCAACCCTTCCACAGGCGAAAATAAACTTTATGGCGAGTTTTTGATGAATGCTCAGGGTGAAGATGTAGTGGCAGGAATTCGTACTCCTCTGCCCCTGGAGAGACTTAAGAAGGAGAATGTACGTGTCTATAATCAGTTGCAGCAGGTAAGGAGAAAGTTGGAGAAACATTACCGTGATATGCAGGATTTTGAGTTTACTATTGAGAAAGGCAAGCTGTATATGTTACAGACGCGTACCGGCAAGCGGACAGCCCAGGCAGCGGTAAAAATTGCCGTGGATATGGTCAAAGAGAAATTAATTAATGAAAAGGAGGCTATTCTTCGCATTGAGCCTAAACAGATAGATCAGCTTCTGCATCCTATGTTTGATAGCAAAGAGGAAAATAGAGCCTCTTCGGAAGGAAAAGTGTTTTCTCGCGCCGGACTTCCCGCTTCGCCCGGAGCAGCCGTAGGGCAAGTAGTATTTAGTGCTGAAGAGGCGGAAGCCTGGAAGAAAAAAGGCAGGCAGGTTATTTTGTGCCGCATTGAAACCTCGCCGGAAGACATAAAAGGCATGAATGCGGCAGAAGGTATTCTTACCGTGAGGGGCGGTATGACTTCTCATGCCGCCGTAGTAGCCAGAGGCATGGGCAAGTGCTGTGTGGCCGGGGCAGGAGATATTGTAATTGAAGAGGCAAAGAGAATGATGAAGAGTGGCGACAAAGTAGTAAAAGAGGGAGATTGGGTTTCCCTTAATGGCAGCCGGGGAATAGTATACATAGGTAAAATAAGTCTTGTTCCTCCTCAGTTAAGCGGACCTTTTGCTACGGTGATGAAATGGGCTGATAAATTTAGGAAGTTGGGAGTAAGAACAAACGCCGATACGCCTTATGATGCGGCAGTGGCAGTAAAATTTGGTGCCGAAGGTGTCGGACTGTGCCGGACAGAGCATATGTTTTTCAGCGGTAGACGCATAGTTTCTTTTCGCAAGATGATTTTGGCCGCTCCTAAATTCAGAGCCCTTTCCGAAGCCCTGAAGAGAGGCGGTGATTCTGAAGAGAAAAAAGAGTTGGAAGAAGAACTCAAAAAGCAAAAGAAACAGTTGGACGAAGCTTTGGCAGAGCTTTTGCCTTTGCAGAGGGAAGATTTCGAGGGTATTTTTACGGCTTTAAAAGGAAGGCCTTGCACCATACGTTTGTTAGACCCACCTCTGCACGAATTTTTGCCGCATGACGAAGAAGGGCAGAAAGAACTGGCTAAATCTATGGGCCTAACTTGGCAAGAAGTAAAAGATACGGTTGATTCTTTGAAAGAACTTAATCCTATGCTGGGACATCGTGGTTGTCGCTTAGGTATTAGCTATCCTCAAATTACGGCTATGCAGACGCGGGCTATAATTGAGGCAGCGCTTAATGTAGCTAAGAAAAAAGTTAAAGTAAAACCTGAAATTATGGTTCCTCTCGTAGGCAATGTGAAGGAACTAAAGTTGCAGAAAGAAGTAATTTTAAATACCATAGAAGAAGTAAAGAAAGAAAAGCATATTAAGAAGCTTCCCTTTAGTGTGGCGGTGGGGACAATGATTGAAGTTCCCCGCGCCGCGGTAACAGCAGATGAGATTGCTCAGGAAGCAGAGTTCTTCTCTTTTGGGACCAATGACTTAACTCAAATGGGCTGTGGTTTCTCGCGGGATGATGCGGGAAAATTCCTGCAGGAATATGTAGACCTGGGAATTTACGATACAGATCCTTTCCAATCTTTAGATACGCAAGGCGTGGGAAGGTTGATAGAGACCGCTTGTCGTCTGGGAAGAAAACAGCGTCCTAATCTGAAACTGGGGATTTGCGGAGAGCACGGGGGAGATCCCAAATCTATTCTTTTTTGCCACAAGGTAGGCTTGAATTATGTCAGTTGCTCTCCTTATCGCATACCTATAGCGCGTTTGGCGGCGGCAGGGGCTAATATAAAAAGCCGCTAATCTTACATAAATGGAGGCTATTAGAGCCTATATAGAAAAGATAAAAGATATACCTTTATTATCGGCAGAGGAAGAAAAAAAACTGGCGCGCTTAGCGAGACGCGGCAACAAGAAAGCACAGGAGAGGCTTATCAATTCTAATCTCAAGTTGGTAGTAAATATAGCTAAACGTTATACCCATTTTGGCTTGCCTCTTATGGATTTAATAGAAGAGGGGAATATTGGCTTAATTAAGGCGGTAGAAAAATATTATCCTTCCAAAGGTTATCGTTTTTCTACCTATGCCGCCTGGTGGATACGGCAAGCTATTACCCGAGCCTTAATTGATAAGTCTCGCACTATCAGGATACCCGTTTATATGAGTGAATTGATCTCAAAATATAAAAAGGCTGAAAACGAGCTTACTCAGAGACTAGGTTACAAACCAAGTCGGAAAGAGTTAGCCCAGAAGCTTAAATTTTCACAAAAGAAGGTAGCTCAGATCCAGATGTGGTTTAATAAGAAACTTTCGCTTAATCTTCCCCTGGGAGATGAGACTCACGCTGAACTTGTAGATGTAATAGAAGATGAGAGTTCTTCTTTGGAAGACATAAATCAATTTTTTCTTAGAGAGAAAGTAAAAGATATGTTGGATAGCTTGGAGGAGAGGGAGAAAGAAGTGATAAACCTCCGCTTTGGTATTACTACAGGTAAACCTGAGACCCTCGCAGAGGTGGCCAAAAAATTCAAAATATCTCGGGAGAGAGTGCGGCAAATTGAAGAAAGGGCGCTTAAAAAGCTACGCGAGTATGCAGAGGCGCGCCAGGAAGAATCTATTATTAAGGAGGTATGATGATTCAGGGTAGTATTGTAGCATTGGTTACGCCTTTTGATAGAAGAGGCAGGGTGGATGAGGAAAAGCTGCGTTTTCTTATTAATTGGCATATAAAAAATAAAACAGACGGCATTTTAGTTTGCGGCACCACAGGAGAAAGCGCTACCCTCTCTTTTGCTGAACATAAAAGAGTTATAAAGATTGCTAAAGAGGAAGTGCGCCAGCATATTCCTCTTGTAGCCGGGTGCGGCTCTAATTCCACTCAGGAAGCGATAGAACTTACTAGCTATGCTCATAGTCTTAAAGTAGATGCGGCTTTAGTTATAACTCCTTATTACAACAAGCCTACGCAAGCCGGCCTTTATGCTCACTATAAAACAATAGCGACTCAGATAAAAATACCCCTTATTGTTTACAATGTACCTTCGCGGACGGGCATAAATATCCTGCCTCAGACTACGGCTCGTCTCTACAGAGACTTTCCTAATATTATAGGCATTAAAGAGGCCAGCGGCTCTTTAGACCAAATCACACGCCTTATGAACTTGGTAGATAGAAAGTTTATTCTTCTTTCCGGCAGCGATGAGATTACTTTGCCTATTTTGTCTGTAGGAGGCAGAGGAGTTGTTTCAGTAGTAGCTAATATTATGCCTCAGCAAACGCATGATCTGGTTAAAAGTTTTTTACAAGGGAAATTAGATAAAGCCAGGAAGCTCCAGCTCTATCTATATCCTCTAATCAAGAGCTTGTTTATTGAAACTAATCCTATTCCGGTAAAAACATCCTTGGCTCTTATGGGTTTGATTAGTCCTTATCTGCGTCTGCCGCTCTGTAAAATGCAGCAGGATAATCTTAAAAAATTGAAAAAGATTCTGAAAGAATACAGATTGGTAAAGTGATAAAGCTGGCAATTAACGGGGCTAGAGGGAGAATGGGGCAGAGGATATATACTCTGGCCCAGGAGGATGAGGGATTTAGAGTAGTAGCCTTGTGGGAAAAAGAGGGACATCCGGATATAGGAAAGAAAATAGGGGAGTTAACCATTAATTTCCACAGAGATAATATAAAAGAAGCCGATTGTATTATAGACTTTTCTTCACCTCTGGCTACGGTAGACTTAGTTAATGCGGCGGAAAGAGCCAGGAGGTGTTTAGTAGTGGGTACGACAGGTTTTGATGCTTTGCAGTTTTCCCGGATTGAGGCCGCGGCAAAACATATCCCCATTCTTCTTTCTCCTAATATGTCCATAGGGGTTAACTTATTGTTTCGGCTGGTGAAAGAGGCAGCAGGAGTGTTGTCTGGCTATAAAGTAAATATAGTGGAAGCGCACCATGTTCATAAAAAAGATGCTCCTTCCGGCACGGCCAAGAAAATAGCGTCTCTTATCAACTCTGGCGGCGGCGAGGTGAAAGATATTAAGTCAATCCGCGAAGATGAGATTGTAGGCGACCACCGTATAATTTTTGAGAGCGATTCTGATAAGATTGAGCTTCTTCACTCGGCTAAAACGCGGGATATATTTGCCCAAGGAGCCCTGCAGGCGGCAAAATGGCTGGTAAATAAGCCAGCGGGTCTTTATTCTATGGATAATGTATTGTTTGATGCATGAAGAGATTTAAGCTGTCGCTTCGCCTGAATAAACTGCCCCCTTATTTATTTGCGGAAATAGACAACCAAAAACAACGTTTGCGCCAGCAGGGAAAAGCGCTTATTGATTTGAGTATTGGCGATCCTGATATATTGGCGCCCCGGGGTATGCTTAAAGTTCTTTGCCGCTCTGCCCGCCTGAAAGAAAACCAGCGTTATGCTTTAGATAGAGGCAAATATTCTTTGAGAGGGGCAATAAAGAGATGGTTCAGGAAGAGATTTGGCGTACTGCTTTCGGAAGAGAGAGAAATATTGCCTTTGATTGGTTCTAAAGAGGGATTGGTTCATTTTCCCTTAGCTTTTGTTAATCCCCAGGATTATATTATCCTTCCTTCTCCTGCTTATCCTGGTTATCAAGGCGCCGCTATTTTGGCGGGTGCAAGGATATATCAGTTGCGCCTTGAGGAAGAAGATAATTTTCTGCCTGATTTAGAGAGGATTCCCCTACGTATTAGGAATAAGGCTAAAATTATCTACCTTAATTATCCCAATAATCCCACCACAGTCTTAGCACCGCGTGACTTTCTTAAGAGAGTGGTAAGTTTTTGTGCCAAGTATGGCATAATTGTG
>Ga0180301_10001988_pt1 | contig 16055 bp, 15 predicted proteins | sample GuaBasSediGuay16_FD_121797 | JGI IMG/M metagenome (GOLD analysis project Ga0180301, IMG submission 121797) | Subseafloor sediment microbial communities from Guaymas Basin, Gulf of California, Mexico - Guay16, Core 4569-2, 12-15 cm | ecosystem: Environmental > Aquatic > Marine > Hydrothermal... | reverse complement strand
TTTATTCGTATTGGCTTAACCTGCTTATTCGACATATTATCTCCTTAAATAACCTCCGGGGCCAGGGATATAATTCTCATAAAATTAAGTTCTCTGAGTTCCCTTGCAACCGGACCGAAAACCCGAGTGCCGCGCGGTTCGCCCATATTATCCACCAGAACCGCGGCATTTTCATCGAATCGGATTAACGACCCGTCGGCGCGACGGGTTGGTTTTTTTGTTCTGATTATTACGGCCTTGGCAACTTCTCCTTTTTTGACCGCCGCGCCGGGTATTGCCTCCTTAATAGTAACTACAACAACATCACCGATAGTTGCAGAATTAGCTTTCGACCCGTGAAGAAACCCTATAAGCATAGCTCTTTTGGCGCCGGAATTATCGGCGACGGTCAATATTGTTTCGCGCTGAATCATCTCAATCCTCCGCCGATTCGCCGCGTTCCAGAATTTTCACGAGACGCCATCTTTTCGTTCTTGACAACGGACTCGATTCGACAACGCGAACCTTATCTCCGATTAGGCATTCGTTTTTTTCATCGTGGGCCTTAAGCCGCAAACGAGACTTTACGATTTTGCCGTAAAGGGGATGAGGCAAACGGTCCATAACCTCGACGGTAATGGATTTATCCATTTTATTGGAGATAACGACCCCATCGCGGGTTTTCTTTCTTTCTCTCATTTTATTGCCTCCGCATTAGGCGAAAAACCAATCCTGAATTGCAGATATCGCATTTAATAAAAAAACCGCTATCGAGCGGGGAATGCACTTTTACGGCAGCAAACCCCGGAACTCTAATAAGCGTTATTCGGCCCGGGAAACGAATAGCGCTAAACTATTGGACAACCTTCCGGTCGTCGATTTCCAACTATAAGAAACTCTATGTAATGAGCATCCCGCCGTCCACAGGGAGAACGATGCCGGTGATATAATCGGAGGCGGGAGATGACAGAAACAACGCCGCTTGCGCAACATCGACCGGCTTTCCGAACGTTCTTCCTAATATCACCTTACTTAAAAAATTCTCGACAGCCGCCTCGGAGAGCCTCCGTGTCATCTCGGTCTCTATAAACCCTGGAGCGATAGCATTTACCCGTATACCGCGACCACCGAGTTCCTTGCTCAACGTTTTAGTAAGAGCGATAAGACCGCCTTTAGATGCCGCGTAATTAGCCTGACCAGCGTTGCCCATAATTCCGACTACGCTGGACATATTTACTATTTTGCCGTAGCGGGCCTTCATCATATATCGCGCTGCTGCACGGGACATTAAAAACGGGCCTTTCAAATTAACCGAAAGAACGGCATCGAAATCCTCGGGTTTCATACGGATAGCGAGGCCGTCGCGAGTGATACCGGCATTATTAACCAGAATTTCCAATGAACCGAATTTACCGAAAGCTTTTTCTACCGCCGATACGGACTGTTTTTCATCAGATATGTCCGCGATAACCGGTTCTGCGTTAAATTCTCCGGCAACCTCGTTTAGACTATCCTCATCCATATCGACAAGAACGAGGTTCGCGCCCTCTTCGGCAAAAAGCTCGGCTATCGCTTTTCCAATACCGCGCGCGGCACCCGTTATTATCGCCGTTTTGCCTTCTAATTGTCCCATTCTAAAATGGAGCCGATGGGAATCGAACCCACGGCCTCCAGAGTGCGATTCTGGCGCTCTCCCAGCTGAGCTACGGCCCCAAATAGTTAGCCCTTTGGAATTCAAACCGCCGTATTACCGGCACAGAATCTGATTATATTTATAGTATCTTTTGTAAAAAACCCGTAGAAAATATACATCCTGTAATGTTCTGTCAAGTAATATTTGGCAAAAAGTTCCTAAAAAATAAATCGGGAATCGATAAGAGAGATATCGAGATTATCGATTTTTCTAAAAAAGCCAGGAATTTTGGAGATATAAGACAGGCGTCCGGATATTTTATCAAATCGAGAATATTGCTGCGTTCGAGGTTTAATCTTTCCAGCCCGGAAATTTTACTTACCCGAAATATTCGATTCCAACCGGCAGAATAATAAAGAGACTGTCAGCCCCCTCGACATTAAGCCAAGATATCCCTTTGCCCGGTCTATAACGTCTCGAAATACTTTATGACCTTGTTTGCAGTGCCTTCTGCGCGGAACGCCGTTATAAATTCCTTCGCCGATACATAGGCCTCCTCGGCGATTTTCTGTAAGTATTTCTCGTCGATAGAATCTATCTCGGACTTAAACTGCGCTGTAGCCTTCTTGATATCGACTTCGTTTTCCTCTGCCCATTTTTTCATCGCCTCGAAAAGGTCGGTGGGCAGGTTTCTATGAGCGATATTTTGCCAGTTCGTTCCGACATTGCCTTTGCGAATGCCGTAATCGGCGAATTTGCCTATTAAAGAAAGCGGTGTCCCGGTGATACCGTGTTGCGCAATAGACACTCCGTAGGGACGAATAGCGGAGAATATCTCGCCGGTTCGGTCGAGGTCGATATGGACCTCCTAGCCGGGTATGTAGTTACCGTGTTTCGACCCTATCGATACCGTCAGCAGATTAGGCGAGTGTCCGGCATCGACAAGGTCGGTGATAAATGTTACCGCTTCATCGACTGTCGTTAGTTTTCCTAACGCGCCCGCAATCTCGCCGACCTCGACCTCGAGACCGAACCCGTGCTCCGTAATTGCGACCGCGAGTCTACGGGTTATATCCATGTTCTCGGGCAGCGGATTGTGAGAGGCATCGATAGCGAAGCTCGTGTAACCGGCCTTAATCTGCGCGATGTTGAGTGCTGCCGCGCTGTTGTATGCCTCGGGGGTATTCTCTTTAACCGTCGTATGGTCGGCATGGATAAAAAACGGCTTGGTCAAACCGACCGATTCGGCATAATCGAAAACAACCTCCGCATACTGTTTCGGGGTCATACCAGTATAACCGCCATCGATTCCGCCCTCAGACTTGGCCAGTTCGTAGCAAACAACAGCGTCTAGTTCCTCCGAAGCGCGCATAATCCCGGGAATTACCTGAGGGATTCTGGCATTGCAGGCCATTATAATTACGCGTTCGTCGATAAGCGCGTCGAACACATAACGCGAATTAACGACGGGTAACCGTTTATTCCCGATAATCGCCCGGACATTATCTGGAACCATCGATAGCAATTTTTCGTATCCGTTCATACGAACCTCCTAAATAGACTGTGTTGAAAAATTGGAGCTAAATATAAAGCTGTAAGGAAATAAGTCAAGGAAAACGCGACGCGACTCAAAAAATTATAAAGTGAAGGAATTTTGTGGAAAATAAATAGCAACTGAAACCGGTCGCGATTTTTGATTTGTGCCTGAAGTCGTCCGCTGCAAGGGCTGAACCAATAATGAGAACGAACCATCTTTGCGGAAATCGATTTTAACACGATATACGCGTGCGAGTTCGACTTTTTATATGGCTTTTATAAAATAATACTTGTGTAACTCTGTAATAATCGCTATATTGATTTTAGAAAGCAGATTCGTGGTGTATTTTGTGGTATCGATATAATCCAGCGGAATAAATAGCAGTTGTCCTTTTGCAGCGATATATTATGTCTGAAAGTTTTTTTACTCTTTTATTTTTTTTCGCTTGACATCTACATTTTTGTAACTATTATTTATGTTTGCCACGTTCTGGAAATCCACAATGTTCTTTGAAAACAGAACAGCGCGCATAGCGCGACGAGCGGGAAGTAAAACTCGTCAATAATGAAAAAAATAACTACGGAGAGTTTGATCCTGGCTCAGAGCGAACGCTGGCGGCGTGCCTAACACATGCAAGTCGTGCGCGAAAGCCTGAATTATATTCGGGCGAGTAGAGCGGCGAACGGGTGAGTAACGCGTAGGTAACCTACCATTCAGTTCGGGATAACATCTCTAACGAGTTGCTAATACCGGATACGGCCGTTTCGTCTTCGGACGATTCGGTCAAAGGTGGCCTCTTTACAATGCTACCGCTGTTTGATGGGCCTGCGTCCTATCAGCTTGTTGGTAAGGTAACGGCTTACCAAGGCTAAGACGGGTAGCTGGTCTGAGAGGATGACCAGTCACACGGGGACTGAGACACGGCCCCGACTCCTCCGGGAGGCAGCAGTGGGGAATATTGCACAATGGCCTAACGGCTGATGCAGCGACGCCGCGTGGAGGATGAAATCCTTCGGGATGTAAACTCCTTTTCTGAGGGAAGAAATTCCAGAGGGCTAATAATTCTCTGGATTGACGGTACCTCAGGAATAAGCTCCGGCCAACTACGTGCCAGCAGCCGCGGTAAAACGTAGGGAGCAAGCGTTGCTCGGATTCACTGGGTTTAAAGAACTCGTAGGCGGGTCGATAAGTCGGGTGTGAAAGCTCCAGGCTCAACCTGGAAATTGCGCCCGATACTATCGGTCTCGAGTGGAGCAGAGGGAAACGGAATTCCCGGAGTAACGGTGGAATGTGTAGATATCGGGAGGAACGCCAATAGCGCAGGCAGTTTCCTGGGCTCCAACTGACGCTGAGGAGTGAAAGCGTGGGGAGCGAACAGGATTAGATATCCTGGTAGTCCACGCCGTAAACGATGGGTGCTAGTTGTCGGCCTAATAATAGGTCGGTGACGAAGTGAACGCATTAAGCACCCCACCTGGGGAGTACGGTCGCAAGATTGAAACTCAAAGGAATTGACGGGGACCCGCACAAGCGGTGGAGCATGTGGTTCAATTCGATGCAACGCGAAGAACCTTACCTGGACTTGACATGAACGGATTAGTCCTGTGAAAGCAGGACGACACCCTTCGGGGCGGAACGTTCACAGATGCTGCATGGCTGTCGTCAGCTCGTGTCGTGAGATGTTGGGTTAAGTCCCGCAACGAGCGCAACCCCTGTCGTCTGTTGCCAGCACGTAATGGTGGGAACTCAGGCGAGACTGCCGAGGATAACTCGGAGGAAGGTGGGGATGACGTCAAGTCAGCACGGCTCTTACGTCCAGGGCTACACACGTGCTACAATGGCCGGTACAAAGGGCTGCAATACCGCGAGGTGGAGCCAATCCCAAAAAGCCGGCCCCAGTTCGGATTGGAGTCTGCAACTCGACTCCATGAAGGCGGAATCGCTAGTAATCGCTGATCAGCAGGCAGCGGTGAATACGTTCCCGGGTCTTGTACACACCGCCCGTCAAGCCACGAAAGCCGGTGGTATCTGATGCTGCCTACCCAGGGGCTTAGGCTACAGGTGGCGGTTAAGATAAAACCGGTGATTGGGGCTAAGTCGTAACAAGGTAGCCGTACGGGAACGTGCGGCTGGATCACCTCCTTTCTAAGGAGTACCGATGTGTACCCAAAAACGTTGTTTCCCGCCACGCTGTGCGCGCTGTCCTGTTTTCAAGGAACAAAAAATGAATCCTGCAAAATAGAGAATTTTATCATTTCGAGCGTCCGCGAGAAATCTCAAATCGTCGTTATTTAGAAGATTTCTCGTCGCTTCGCCCCTCGAAACGACATTTGCGAGCGATTCTCCAGGAGTCATAAGGGACGAAGAGTAAAAGGAGGAGAAATGCCGTTCGACAAAGATGAAATAGATTTCTTAAATGAACTTACAGAATAAGGAATTAGAGATTTTTCCGCAGGGATTTGAAGAATTGAAAGGGGCTATTGAACAAATCGAACCCGAAGGTTTATATGCCCCTAATTGCAATGCACAATGCCAACCAGGGTGCGCAGAGTCATGCTTGCAATGCGCGAGCGTGGGTCGCTGAAGCAATAGCCATTTGTCCTCCTAACTGCAAGATTCGTCCTCCAAAGTCGAAGCTCCTTCCTCCGCGGCGAGGATTCGTTCTCCAAAGTCGGAGATTCTTTGTGAAAAGCGCAAGATTCGTCCTGAAAAGTCGGGCGTTGTTATTGGAGGGCAAGGAGTTAGGTATTTTTTTGCAAAATGCGAAAAGAGAGGGTGGGGAAAGGGGCGGAAATTGTGCAGGGAAAGAATTAATCTTCACTCATAGATGATATGATAGCATCATTGGGGTCCGCATATAGAAGGAAAAGAGTATATGTCTTGAAAATTTGCGGAACAATATCTTCAACATCCCATCTTTCCTCGTGCCCATTCGATTTATTAATCTTATCAAGAATCCCATAGAGAAATAGGCTGTGTAAATATACTTTTGCAAAATACTCATCCTTAGTAAAATTAAGCTCTTTTTCAGTTTTAATCTTTTTTCTGGAAATGTATTTTTTTAGTACATTACAATCCATATTTATTGCTATTGCATCAAGAACAATATCATCTTTATCATCTTTTCCGGTTTTATCAGAAGGAATCAATTTAACAATATCATCTCCTTTCCATCCCCCAAGGTCTTCCCAGGTTTTATCATCTTGACCTTCTTTCTTCTTAAATACTCTTATAGGTTTAGGTAGCGAAGGCATATCCTTTGATTTGGTAGATGGTTTTGTTTTTTCCTGTGGATTAACTATTCTTACATAAAAAATAGATTCTAAATCCCCATCAGGTGATGTAAGTCTTGCATTAATCTCAACCTCATCACCCACACTAATATCTCTTTGGGGTTCAAATGTTATTCTAATGGAGTTATTTGTGGGTCCCGCAATAGTTACATCGAAAATGTCCTCAACTTTAATTAGTCCGCCATCAGTTCCACCGGTTGTGTTGTTTCTCTTGATACCTAATATTTCAAGTTGAAATTCACCCTTTTCTTTAGGTCTGAACAGATATTCATCCTCAACATCAGTCTCGAACTCCATAATACCTTTACCGTTCAAGGGGATGCTCTTTATCTTTTTGCCCATTGAATCTTTTTTTAATTTTAATTTGAAAATGGATGGAAATCGCTTAGATATTTTAGGAGTTTCCTTCTCATCATTTTTGCTCTTTGATTTCTTTTTATTCCCATCGAATTTTGTTATGAAATCAAGGTCGCCGTTTTTTTTAAGTAAGCGTAACAGATCTTTATCTAGTGGAACGGCTTGAATTAACCTTTTAAGCAATTCCCTATCTTCCGAACTCTCTCGCATTATTCTATTTTTTCTGTCCTGATTCAACTTTCTGAGTTGTTCATTTGTTTTAAGTGTTTCTATGATCCTCTTGCGAAATATTTCATAGGTGTGCCCCTGCTTAAGATTAAAGCGATTTCCCATCAAAAGATCTTGGTAAAAACTTGCGTTTGTATTTGTACAATCGATATTGACCAGCAGATAATCGCGAAGCATTTGCAAACCTAAATCTCGTGAAATAAAACTTCTCTTCTCAGATCCATGGACTTGACCATTCATTGTAAAAATTACTGCCTTATCTCTTACAAATTCAGTTTGCTTAACACCATGCTTAAATACAGTGGCTTCTATATCAACCCGTCCCATTTTTTTTGTTTCAATTGATAGTGGGATAGTAATTTCTTTCTTGTCCCGCTCATCAATTACTATTCTTGTTTTATTCCCAAGCATAAGTTTTGACTGTGTTTTACCCTTGAAACCTCGTTTCTCGTATAGCAGAATAGGCAAAGCAGGTCGATAAAGATATTGGTTCAGATCTCTCCAAAGTCCCAACTGTATGTCAGATCTTGAACCTGTGGGCAATTGATATGAATAGAGTTTTACTATTGAACCAGATGCAAATTTTCTATTATTCCAAAGCCCAATATCTAATTCCTTGGACGCAAAATTTGGGACTTTTCCTTTAATTATGAAATACTCATACCAACTACAACGACGTTGTTTATCTTCTTGTTTAGAAAGGGAATGACGACGCACTAGAGTGAAGCCAAAGTTATTTGGATATTGACTATTAATACTATCATTACGTTTCGAAGCAATTAGTTGATATCTGTGTTCCTTACCACAGAATACAACTGCACCCGTTGAACCCATATTATATTTACCTTGAACAAAGTGAATGTCTATTTTGTTTTCTCTATGTATGGAAAGAAATGTATCTGGAAAATTTTCTGGATGTTGACCTTCACCATTATCATAAATCAATATGCACGGTGTTTCTCTGTTACCCGTTGCAATAACTTGAATTTCTGATGCTATATCACGCCTTTCCCCAGAAGAGACCTCGCTAAAATCACCATTCTTGATACCAAAAAATCTCTCTACAGCTTCAGACATATTCTTCGGTGCCTGTGGTGATGTCGGGTCAATTCCTGCCATATAGCACTTTTTCATTAATAGCGCATCAATCGAATTAGTTATTTTTTCAACAAGCGCTGGTAGTGGATGAGGTTGTTGATTTTCAAATGTTTTGAAATTCGTTTTATCATTTATATCCCTACCACCATATGGGAACCAATTTCCATTGTCTTTAAGTAATGGATTTCTTTTAACAATCTTATGGACTTCTTCTTCGCTCTCGGCATTAAAAAGTTGCCAGAACAACTTTTCCATTTCGTTCATTTTCCATCTCCAATAAATATTTGAAGTTTAAAGTTTAAATTCCTCCTCTTTTGGAACTACAAATTGCCTTTCTATATCTCTAACTTTTCTCTTGATTGCATTAAATATCTTTTCAACATCTTCATCGTTGTATTCATAGTATTGTTTGTTCGAACAATTTCCAAGAATATCCAGTCTTTGAAGAACTGTACTAACCCTTTGAGTAGCTATTCGCTTAAATCGTTCGCGTGGTGTTTCATTTTCATTCATATTTAATTCCTCTTCTATTATCATTCTCATTTGCAATTATATGAATCAATATTATAATGTCAAGTATTATTTTTATATATTTGCAAAATAACGGAAAAATATTTTGAGTTTATACAAATGGAGAAAAAGAAAAAGCCCCGCCTTTGTGGGGCTTTTTGGGTAAGATTATACTACTTCCACCACCCAAATCTCCGAATACCCTCCATATCCCGCGCTGTTCCGTCCTCTACCCCTGAATGCGAATGTGAAACCTTCCGTGAGTGGACCGAGTTCGAAGAACGGCTCGTCCTGCGTTTTCATAACATCCCACGATGCGGGCTTCCAATCGGCAGGCTCAGAGCAACGCCGGCTGGCGCGAGGTCCTCCATCGGTGTTGTTGGAATCCCTTGTTTTTCAGCCATCTTGAAACCTCCTGAATTTGCGGGAGGCGATAGCCCTCCGTCTCGAAGATAATAATGGGTTTTTTCCCGGACTGCAAGAAGAAAAAAGTTATTTCGTCTTAAACTTCGCCGCGAATAATCGCCGTATTCTGCGCTGTTTCTGGTTTTTGCCCCGAACCTGTCCAGATTCAAACACAAGGACAGACACGTGGGCTTTAGCGTGAGCTCAGCCGAACGGTCTGTCCCTACAATTTCTCTCCGCGCCGATTTTCCGCATTCATTATCCTTAGTAATGTGCGTCAGATAAATTTGCGAATGTTGGTCCATAACCTTTTGAACCAAATTATCGGCTTTCTTAACCAGTTTCTCATAATCTCACCTCCTTCAGTTTTTAATAACGCTGATTGCGTATGTGCAATGTTATATTTCTAGTTGCCTACTTACCGGTTCGCGATAGTGTTTTTCCCATATCGGGTCGAGCAATTCTGCGACTTCATCGTCGTAGTGAAGCATCGCATCGTAGTATCCGGGGTCTCGGAGACACAGCGCCGCCGATGGATAACCCGGCTTGGCACCGGTCTCGATAAATAGGTCATGCGCCACTTTGTGGTGGTCGCGTATGAAACAAGGGCGTATCTCGTTACCTCTTTCATGCGGCGGCTTTTGGTAATTATATGAGCGCTGCCATTCGCGCACACCTGTGAAAAGGTCTGAAAAGAGCGTATCGGTCAATGTTTTTCCTTTGGCATAGACCTCATTTATATTATCCTTCCAGTATGGGACGAAAACGCACGGGTAGATATTGCCGTTCCAGTCGATGTAAAGGTATCCGCCAGAGCGCCCGCCGGCTATACAACCTGAAGAGAATGTTCCACTGTTCCAGAAGTCTGCGAAGAAAAGTCGTTCTTTGCGGACGATTTCTTGTTCGCGTTCCCACATTTTACGCCGTATCTCCGGCGGAACCTGCCTTTTTACTTCGACCCCACGACCTATCGGCATATACTGGAAGAGCCATTCGTAAAGAGCGCCCTGCTCGTCGAAATAGAACTTTATCATTTCCTTCGAGATAAGGAACTCGGCGTTTTCAGGGGTTGCCGTCACCGAGATACCGAATGGCACACCGGCATTCCTAAGGTTTTTGAAAGCGGTGAGAATACGCTTATATGTTCCTTTTCCGCGCCTCTCGTCGGTTTCCTTCTCGAATCCCTCGACCGAGATTGCCATCGTCATATTTCCAACTTCGGCGAGTCGCTCCGCTGTTTTTTCATCGATTAGCGTGCCGTTTGTATAGACAAGAAAATACTGCTCCGGGTGTCGCCGCGCGATTTCGATGATGTCTATATCGCCGTCGCGCCACATAAACGGTTCGCCGCCGGAAAACACAGTAAACCAACTTCCCCATTTTTCATACTTCTCATCGAGTATTTTTTCTACAACCTCGGCGGAAAGCGAGGGCATGTCTTTTGGAAGACTTGCAGCATAGCAATCCTTACAGCGTAAATTGCATATACCGCCCGGCGAGATGGTCAAGAAACCCGGCGGAAGAATCCCATATTTGTCTTTAAATTCTTCCTTCACATGCCTTTTGTTTGAACCGAGGAATTCTTTGAGAAAAAGATTGACCATCCTATCGCAAACGGCGGGGGAACCTTTGTCGTATGCTTTAAGAGCTGCGCGCACTACATTCGATGCGATGTAAAACTTGTCCTCGCGCTGTCGGCGCGGACCTATTTCGATTGGGTCGCCTCTATCGACAAACAGTTTGTGAGCTGCCTTTTCCAGCGGCGGCACGGCAACCTTCCAGACACCGACTATGCTGGCAAGGTTAGCCACTTGCTTGGCTAAAAACTCGGTAAGGGAGCTTTGCGTTGCATTTGGCATTTTATTACCTCCTTTATATTTAGATGTTATTGTTATTCGTATTTCTCAACTTCTCGACTATATTCGTTTTTTGGTCGATTCAGGTTGAAAAAAATTATCGCTTCACAATCCCGTTGAACAAAATATCCAGCAATTTATCGATATTCTTCTCTATTTCATGCGATGGAATTTCTATTGTCCATGGATATTCCAATCCTTTCAGTGCCGTTATAATCGCAAAAGATGTCAATTCAATATCGTATATCTCAAAAACGCCATCATTCACCCCATCCTGCAATATAGCTTTGACCGTTTCGATTTCTTCGCGGAAGTTTGCCGCACGGGCTTTTTCTATGAATGCATAATGTTCTAAATACTCATTCTTGAGCGCATCATAGATATTTGCCAATTCGCTTAAACATTCCATTCTCGTTACAATAAAAGCTTTAATTTTATCCTGTGGAGTATTCTCCCTTTCGATTGCCTCCCTCGTTTTGCCGCTCAAAATCTGACGTTCCTTTTCGACAACCTCACGGAAAATATCCTCTTTGCTTTTGAAATAATGATAGATGGATGCTTTCCCCATACGGGCAGCTTTCGCTATTTCATCGACAGTCGTTTTTAGAAAGCCGAATCGCGAAAACAGTTTTTGGGCGGATTCGATAATATTTTCTTTCTTCTCCAAATCCATTCCTTTCGTTTTTCTCTAACCGATTAGAACATTCGACCAAATTGGTTCTATATTCTAAAATAGGAACAAAAAAAGATTTGTCAAGGTCTTTTTTACTTCCAATAAAAAGGGCAGGTCTGAGACCTGCCCCTCCAGTTACGATTAGGTCGGAGATTACCCAATCCTCCAATTACGGATTTCACTAGCTCCTAGTCCCTAACCCCTGTTACTTATTCCCTTTGTCAACGGAACGAACGTCACCGTGTTATACTCCCTCTCCTTGAATTCCTTTGTCCCTTTCGCTCCTTGCAAAGATGTATTATTCTTGTTTTTTGCAGGATTCATTTGGTTGTTTAACAATACTATAATATAACCAAAAACCGGCTCGAGTCGAAACCCGATACGAGCGGCTCTAGCCGTTCATTAATAGTCAGTTGCTCTACCAGCTGAGCTAATGGGGCAGTGAGAAAGAATATGCGTATTTATTGTCCAGCGCTGTAAAATACTCTTATAAAATCGAAAGTTTCCTCTGATTCAATCTTTATCAATACTTCGGAGTTCTCTTCGGGCATTTCTTTGCACGTAATGCCAATCTCCGCCGTGCCCCCCGGCGCCACGCTTATCTTTTCGGGTTCGATTTCTATAACACCAAATAAAGCCTCGGAGAAAGAGCCCAATACCGCCGGTCTAATCGTTATCCCGCCGCTCTCTTTAACCTCCGGGATATAAGGCGTTAACTCCAAATCGAGTTTCTTCTCCGTGGAATTATATATTTTGACTTTGCCTTCGAGCTTTTCGGGTCCAAAGGTTATTGCGGATGGACTCAATCCGATATCGCCGTAAGGGGCGGTTTCGGTTTCTTTCGGGACGGTCTCAATAAAATACCGCGTTCCGACAGCGGTTCTGAGCATACCTTTGCCGGCCGAAACCGTAACGCTGACCTCCCATTTCTGGTTATAGTAGATTGTGGTGTCCGGGATACTGCAATACATCTTGCGGCTTTCTACCGTGCGCGGCGGGACCTCGAATTCGTTTTCACCTTCGATATAGAAAAATTCAGTATTCGGTATTGGAATGTAGCCCTCGAGAATATTTCCCGTCTCCGGAGGGGCAATAACGGAAACCTCGTATTGTTGAACCTCGTCCGAATTATTATGCACCTTTAGTTCGATACCGAGAAGTGTATTCTCGCCGACCGGCACGTTATTTACGGTAAATACGCCGGGGCTAACCTTTATTGCGAGCGATACACTCGAACCGATTATCATAAATAAAACACAGAGCATTAAAATACTATTAGAACGCATTTCATCGCCTCCTTGTAATCTGGCTTTGCCACCAATGGCTTAAGGCCTACAACTTATAACTTAACGCTTAAAGGTTTTATAAAGAAACCTATCCCAAAGGGTAACCCGGGGATAGGCTTCTGTCAAGGGTTATCTGCTTTTGGCTTCGGTCTTACAATTACGGAGTCGCCTTGACTGTGACCGTAATATCGTGCTCGGCACCGTCCGCGACCACCGTAGGCACAGTCAACTGGAGGTACAAGTGATGGTCGGTGTTAGCCGGTTCAGCAGCTACATACTGGTCTCCCGGGTCAGGGTCGTCGAGAGTAGTATATGTCCCCGGCTCATTGTCCACGTCTCCCTTGCCACCTTCAAGCAGATAGACTTCATTACCGGCAGCCGCTCCCGCTGTCCAACCACCAGCGTCAGAGGAGTAGGCGGAAAAATCCAGAGCAACGCTGGAGTTGTTTTTCACAAGTATATGGTCGCCACCGCTTCCGGTTGTCATCGTATGCTGGCTACCTGTCGCAACAACTCCGGGAATAGCCCAGGTGCCATAGTCGCCTCCGTCATCAGCGGTTCGCAGAGTAATATCAATGTACTCTACTGTCACCGTGATGTGCATTTCGTCCAAGTCTGCGGCGAGAAGCGGCAGAGCACTCAATAACAATGCTGCGACACCCACCAGTAGTAACGCCTTCTTCATTTCTCCTCCTTTTTTGGGGTTTAGTTTGCTTTTTATTTCAAACGTTTTTACGGATGTCATCGATTAATGAACATCCGCTTTTATAGTTATCGTAATATCCTGAACTGTAGATTGAGTGTTCGGTTGAGGCGCCTTAAAATACAAATATAGCTCCTCGCCCGCGCCGATAGCTATATTCACACCGTCGCTCAGACCGGCGAAATTACCGCCGACCTCGGCGGCACGGTAAGTTGTGTTAATGTAATCGGTCCCGGTGTCATAATCGCCCTCGACCGGGATAGTAGTGCTGTTAAACAAGCCCATAACGATACACTGGTCGTTCCCGAGCGGCGGGCCGAATGTCCAGTTAGTTGTCGAAGCCTTAATGCTCAAATCGACCGCAACATTGCTTCCGTTGTTTTTCACATAAATACGCCAGATGTCATCCATTATCCTGACATCCGCTTCCTGTATTATGCCGAGGTCCCAATCGTCTGTATAGACGGGACCGGAATCGCCGCCTTTAAGAAGCACTATGCCCACCGAAGAATAATCCCAGGTTACGGTCCAATCGCTCACCGTCGGTGAGCCGCTGCTGTAAGTAAATTTGCCCACGAGGCGAATCGAATCTTCGGACCCGAGGGATGATATATCGTGCCCTGCCGGGTTATAATCGAGGTTCGTCAGGGATGGAATATCCTGCCAGCTTCCGCCGGTGAACTCTTGAACGGTAACCCTAAAATCGCCGTTTCCACCCGATTCGTTCCATTCGAGCCTATCCCAACCGGTTGCGCCAGACGCCCACGAGAAATAAATCGGTTCGGAGACTATCGTCCTGCCCAATCTGACGTTGTCGAAATAATACTCCCGCTGGTTGCCCAAATGGTTGTTATTGGCATACATTTCAAAATGCAAATCGTTGTTGCCTGAATAGGCGGATATGTCTATTTCGAGATTATTCTGCGCTCCTTCGCCGTCGTCGCGGATAGTATCGCGCCATTCCTCGGTCGAGTTGACTCTGATTATCGAAAACACATTATCGTTATTATTGCCCGCGAGGAAATATATGTCCGCGAGCAAAGCATCGAAATAGGACATATCGAATGTCTGCGAATAACGGCAGTAGCTTCCTGCGGCGAGGTTTGCACTGCCTATTAATTCGTGGTTATACGTGCCGTCGGTTACGTAATCTGTGCTCTGCAGGCTACTGTAGTCGAGGTCGCCGGTTTCGGTATATGTCCAACCGGTAGTGGTTTCGAAGCTCGGTTCGGTTATCGGGATATTGAATTGGTCCGTGCGCGCCGGTATCGCCATGCCGGATATATTGTCGCCGGAAATAGAAACGCCGCCACGCATAACGCACTTTACGAACTGCTCGTCGGTCGTTTGGTGCCAGTCCTCGTCGCTCAGACCAGTGTTCACCGTGAAGCTGCGGATTTGCGACCAGTTTCCGTAGTCGTTGCCGTCCCAAGCGGCTACGCGCCACCAGTAAGTATTTCCATTGGTCAGAGCACCCTCGCCCTGTGAATCGACAGTATATGTGCAAGTTCCGCTACCTTGCGGAACCGGCGGCGCACAACCGAATCCTGTGTTGTCCGCCCGACTTTCGATAGAGCCGTCGGGCGAGCCGAACGCGCTGTCCGTGTCCCATTGCACCCAGAAATGAAGGTCGTCGCCGTCACTGTCGGATGGGACATCCCATTCCAGTGTCGGTGTTATAGAAGACGCTCCGTCGCCGAGTCGCGCAAACGGGAACGGATTTGTAAGCACCGGCGCTCCAGGTGCGGTGTTGCTCGGGTCGCAAATATCGACATCGAAATTATCGGTGCCGCTGTTTTCTGCGCAAGCCCACCGGATTGTAAAAGTGGCCGTATATGGGCAGGGCGTCATCGGCGATATGTCGTAGGCGTAGTAATCTGGCAGACACTGCTGTGATGTGCCAGCATCGATATTCGGGAAACTGGCGATGCTGTCGGTGATTGTTACGTAAGGGTTGACAATCCTGAGCGTTCCAACTACCGATGTCGCTGTGGCTCCGCCGTTATTGAATAATGTTATCGGCATTACAATGGACTCGCCAGGCTCCGGGATACCGTCGTCATCGCCGCCGGCGTTGTCGTCGATAACGTGCGATTCGTGGACAAGATTGGGCGTCGGCGCGCCGAACGACCATGTAACCGCCCAGTCCTTAAATTGTGGCGACGAACCGCCTTTGCGATATAGAATAGCGACCGCTCGAATGGTGTCTTCCGTTCCAAAGCCCGATATATCGAGCTCACCTGTCGCGCCCGATAATATCGTAGCCGTATCGGCGACACTGACCCAGCTTCCAGCGCTTCGGTATTGAATCGTAACGCGGACGCTATCCCCGTTGTTTTCGCTCCAGATAACCCTATCCCAGCTCGTCGGGGAACCAGGATTATCGGCATAGGCGATTGGAGTCGAATATACCTTACCTATATCGTATGTCGATGCGGGATATTTGACTATCGCACGCAACAGGAAAACGCTTTGCCCATAATAATAAGTCCATTCC
>Ga0180301_10001987_pt1 | contig 16055 bp, 14 predicted proteins | sample GuaBasSediGuay16_FD_121797 | JGI IMG/M metagenome (GOLD analysis project Ga0180301, IMG submission 121797) | Subseafloor sediment microbial communities from Guaymas Basin, Gulf of California, Mexico - Guay16, Core 4569-2, 12-15 cm | ecosystem: Environmental > Aquatic > Marine > Hydrothermal... | reverse complement strand
TGCGGTCTGCTCAAGCACTATGAACTGCGCGTTCTCGTCCTTCCTGTCGGCCCCTTTCACAACGGTTTCCCACTCTCTGAGATAGGAATCGTTCAAGTATAGCGCATTTTCCATGTCAGTTTATTAGCGAGCTCAAATAAAAAATGATTGTATGGTAGTCGAAAACATGCTGCTTGAAATGACAGTGATAATGTTCTCAGCGATATTCTCTTTCATAATAACATACTTCATATACAAGCGATTCGCTGTAGCTGTGTGGGGCTACATAGGTGCGTTCCTTCCGCGTATACCCGTCACGCTCGTTGCGCTGGCTGGCGGCACCAACCTGCTCGTATTTGCATGGGTGAGCCATGTGCTTGGCATACTGCTGTATCCCATGCTTCTCGCGGTAGCTGACATACTGCTCCTGGAGATAGCGCTGATAAGGGTTGCAAGGCCAGTCGCTTTCATGCTCCCGAAGGGTCTGCAGACAGCAATAAAGATAGAGTCGTTCATAGACAGGATGCAGGATTATCACGCAGTGCCAAGACCTGTCAGGGTGCAGTGGGTTTATGGGGCCGGAGCAATAGCAGGAATGGTGAACATGATATTCGCAGTAGTGTTCGGGCTCATATGATGCCCCGGGAAGCCTGGACATATCTTCTGTAGGTCTGCTCCACGCTCTTCCTGGTCACGTGCGTTCCGTGCTGCCGAAAGCCGCCGCCGAACGTCCTTGGTATGTGCATCAGCTCATGTATTATTGTCCTGGTTTTGTCCTCGGGGCTCAGCTTGTCGAAGTTCTCGTTTAGTATCTCTATAATGTAATGCGGCCTTATGCCAAGGGCCTTCTGCATTATCTTGGGCACCGCATGTATCCTGGCGAGCGTTCTCTTGGTTGTGGTGCCCACGCTGCGCATGCATATCACCCTGGATGCATCCACGTAATCCATGCCAAGCTTGTCTATTATGTCCTTCACCTTCATCTCTGCCAGAAGGTCGCGGCGGTATTTCATGATTCTTTTTATTCGCGGCACGGTTAAAATAGATTGTGAGCATGAAAATCGTTATGGTATTCGGGACATTCGACATGTTCCACGACGGACACAGGAGCTTCTTGAGGCAGGCTGGGGAGCACGGGGACAGGCTGCTCGCTGTTGTGGCCCGGGACTCTACCGTCAAGAGGGTCAAGGGATATCCATCGGAAAGGACAGAGGAACAGAGGCTCAAAGACGTGAAGAGCAGTGGTCTCGTCGATGACGCTGTGCTGGGGAAAGAAGGGGACAAGTACAGCATAATAGAGGACGTCAATCCGGATGTTATATGCCTGGGATATGACCAGGATGCTTTCACGAAGTCACTCGGGAAAGAATTGAAGAAAAGAAACATAAGTTGTGAGGTTGTAAGGCTGAAGCCTTACAAACCCCACATCTTTAAGACAAGCATAATAAAGAAAACGGAAAGAAAGTAGCTATCACTTTTTTCTCTTCGCGGTCTTTCTTTTGGCAGCGGGCTTCCTCTTAGCGGTTTTTTTCCTCTTGGCCGTTGCCTTCTTCTTGGTCGGCTTCCTCTTAGCGGTTTTTTTCCTCTTGGCAGCAGTCTTCCTCTTCGTAGAAGCCTTCTTCTTTGTCGCCTTTGCCTTTCTCCTCAAAAGAGCCATTGAATTCCCCCCTTATATCAATTATAAGATGTATTCTATTTGGTTGAGCACTATAATAAGTTTATCCCACACCAAAAAAATGAAAAATAAAAACCAACAAGAAGAGGCTATGCATAGCTTCATTCAACATTGCTTCTTTTTTCTTCTTTGCTGCCATTCTGGCACCTCATAGAGTCAACAGCGGAGAAGAATTTCCCCCAACATTGCAATTATTATTTGTCGAACGGATAATAAAGCTGATACAAATATAAGACTTGCTGTGAAACTATGGGCATGGAAAAGGAAGTAATGGACAAATACCTGAAGGCAGGAAGGATATGCGCAGAGGTCAGGAAGAAGGTGGAAAGCTCGATAGGCGTGGGCATGAAGCTGATAGACCTCGCTAACATGGTAGACAATTTGATAAGTGAGAAGGGCGGGCGGCCCGCGTTTCCCGTGAACATATCAATGAATGAGAACGCTGCACATTACACCCCGCCAGCAGGCGACACCACCGAGATATGTGAGGGGGACTTAGTCAAAGTGGACATAGGTGTTCATATAGACGGATATATAGGAGACATGGCCTTCACGTATTGCTCTGAGAAGAACCCGCTGGTGGACGCGGTCAACAACATACTGGCTGACGCCATAAAGGTCATAAAGCCCGGTGTGACGGTATCAGAGATAGGCAGCACAATACAGGGCTCAGCCGAATCAAACGGCGTCGGTCTCATAGTGAACCTCACAGGCCACACGCTGGACAAGTACGTGTTCCACGGGGCCCCAGGCATACCCAACGTCAAGAACGACTCAAAGCACGCCTTCCAGAAGGGCGACGTGATAGCGCTGGAGCCTTTCACGTGCAAGACGAACGGTTTTGTCAAGGAAGCGGGCGGCAGCGCGGAGATATACAGGTATGTGATGGACAGGCCAGTCAGGCTGATGGAAGCCAGGCGCATACTGCAAGCAGCGCGGGACCAGTACAAGGAGTGTCCGTTCGCGAAGCGGTGGCTGTACAGGGACTTCTCTCCGGTCAAGGTAGGCATGGCCCTGAGGCAGCTGGATGCCGCGGACGCCATAGAATCATATCCCGTGCTAAGGGAAGTGGAAGGCAAGCCCATAGCCCAGGCAGAGCACACTATAATAGTGGACGACAAGCCCGTCGTGACAACAAGAATTGATGATGACTGATTTCCGCGAATCCGTATGGAAGATTACCAGAAGGATACCCGAAGGCAGGGTCACCACATACAAGGCCATAGCGGACAGGCTGGGAACAAGATGTTACAGGGCTGTCGGACAGGCCCTGAAAAGGAACCCGTGTCCAGCAAGGGGAGTTGATGCTGGCGGCAATCGTAACCTTCGGTTACGAGCATTCGCCAAAGGCGAATATAATATTCGCGCCAACGTTGTGCCTTTTACAACGCCATGTCATCGCGTGGTGATGTCGGACGGCAGGATAGGCGGCTACCAGGGCAGCGGAGCACCGGGCATAGAAAGGAAAGAGAGGCTCCTAAGGAAGGAAGGCGTTGAGGTCCGGGGCCACAAGGTCGACCTGGACCGGTTCATGCACAAGCTCTAACCTCTTTAAATTTGCGCGGCAATATTATTGTATGGGGGTAAAGGCTGGTTTTGCTCTGCTGGTTGCGCTATCCGTAGCCGTGGTCGCATTCACTGCAATCGGGACCGATGCGAGATGGGGAACCATAACAGGGGACCTTGCCGCAAGGATGGCCGTGGCAGGGACGGGCGAAGGCATACCCGTGATAATAACGTTCAAGGATAATACCACAGCAGCACCCGGCCTGATGGGGCTCCTGGGACAGCGCGTCAGGGCCGTGGATTCCGTGGGGAGCGTGATAGAATCGGCCGGTGGCAAGGTCAAAAGGAAGTATGACCTGGTTCCCGGCATCGCTGCCAACGTGACTCCTGAATTGATAGAATCATTATCATCATATCCCAACGTAATGAGCATAGTGCCGGACAGGAAGGTGCATGCGTTCCTTGAAGACAGCGTCCCTCTGATAAGGGCCAACAGCACATGGGATATAGTCTACAATGGATTGAACACGACAGGCACACTGACCAGCGTATGCATCATAGACAGCGGCGTCTATTACAACCATCCTGACCTGGGAGGCTGCATAGGAGCGGGATGCAAGATTCTGGATGGTTATGATTATGTCAACGATGACAGCGACCCTGTGGATGACAACGGGCACGGTAGCCATGTTGCCGGCATAATAGCTGCTAACGGCAGCGTTGTCGGCGTTTCCCCGGGAGCTAACCTGATAGCAATAAAGGCACTCGACCAGGACGGCTCGGGGTCGATGTCAGACATAGACGCCGGCATAGAATGGTGCGTGAACAACGCAGACACGTACAACATAACCGCCATAAGCATGAGCCTTGGATTTGATTGCGATGACTACCCACAATACTGCTACAACAGCTATTGTGACTCTGATTTCGCTTCGACCGCCACCAGGATAGATGCGGCAACGGACAACAACATAACGGTCCTCATAGCAACGGGCAACGATTACGAATACGACGCCATATCCGCGCCGGCATGCATAGAGAACGCCGTAAGGGTGACTGCGACGGACAAGTCAGACAGCTTCCCAGCAACCGACTTCCCCAACAGGGCATCCGGGTTCCCAGACATACTGACCGGCCCGGGCGTGGCCATAAACTCAACCGTCCCGCCGGAGGGCTCGTGCACAGGAAACCCGACTTATAAGCACTGCGATAGCACCAGATATCTTCAGTTGAGCGGGACTTCAATGTCCACCCCGCACGTGGCAGCGGCTGTCACCCTCTTCGCGTCATTATACAGGCAGATGAACGGGCATTATCCTTCAAGGGATTTCATATGGTCAAGGCTCAATTCGACAGGTACCCCCATATATGACCCAGAAACAGGACTGAACTTCGCGAGGATTGATGCTTACGCAGCAGTGGCCTCCCTCATCAGCTCGCTGTCTCTCACCATAATATCCCCCGGGAACAGGACATACAAAAACGGCAGCATAACATTCAACGTGACATCAGAAAGGGCGCTGTCTGAAGCCATCTTCTCCCTGAACGGCGCAGCCAATGCCACGTTGGTTAACAAGGGGGGTTACTGGTACAACGACACAGAAGCTGCCATAGAGGGGACCAACAATGTCACGTTCTGGACGAACGACACATACGGGAACATCAACGTGACTACCGTATACTTCACAGTAGACAGCACCCCGCCATACTGGTGGAACATGACAACCGGGCAGTCATCTACATACTCCCCGGGCAACAGGACATTCTTCAATGTGACGTGGACTGATGCGAGACTGGAAAGCGTGCTGCTGGAAGGCAACTGGTCAGGAAGCCCGGCCAACTACACCATGAGAAACGCGGGTAACGGATCATACAGGCTCAACGCGACCCTGCCGGCGGGTAGCTTCTACTGGCTCTCCTGGGCAAACGACACGATTGGCAACAGGAACTCTTCAGCAAGGGTAAACTTCACCATATCAAGGGCATCGCCGGGCCTGGCACTGCTGGTCAACGGCAGCGACGCCAACATATCAATCAACCAGAGCGCAGTGATAAACATCACAACATATTCCAACGCCAGCGGAAACATAACCATAAGAATAAACGGCTCGGCAGAGACCAGCACGATAGGCAGCCGGCTCGGGTTCACACGCGTATTCAGCACGCCCGGGCATTACAACATAACGGCATCATTCCTTTCCAACACCAATTACACGGGCAATAGCAAGGCAAGGCTCGTGATCGTAAACGACACGGCGGGCCCGAGCATCTCCAACGCCACCATTACGTCGTATACGAGGGTCCTGAAGGGGGAGAACGTGAGCATACGGGCGACAGTCACTGATATGCATCTTGATACAGTGCTCTACAATATCACGGCATCGAACAACACCGCCGTGTCGCTCGCTAGCGGTCCTATGGGAAACGTGAGCAGCCTCTTTACAGCGAATTATACTACGAACCTGAGCCTCGGGTCGTACATCGTACACGTGTGGGCGAATGACACAGGAGGTAACATCGCAACCCAGGCAGCTGGCACGTTCACCATAAGCAAGCCAGTGAACCTCACGATAAGCCTGAGCGGTTACAACGGCAGCAGTGAGAACGTGACAAGGATAAGGATACTCTATAACGGGACGAATACTATCAGGAACGCGAGCGGTGTGAACGTCAGCGGCATGGAAAGCAGGATACCTGAGGGTCTGTGGGATGTCGTGTTGGAGGAGAGCGGGCTGAACGTGTCCATGAGGAACACCAACATAACCAACGGCACCAAGAGCATAATACTGGACAGGGACGTGACTGTAGACATCTTGCCGTCATCAGTCAGCAGGTTTGTCGCGACCGTGGCCATCAACACCACCCTTCCATTCTCCATGGCTGTGCTCAACATGAGCTTCAACGTGTCCGGTGATGCAAACAGGCTCAACCTGGGCGCTTATGCCTGCCATTCATGGAACATATCCGCGCGGGCATGCGCGTCATCATGGGAGAACGTGACAGGGAACGCCACGTTCTATCTGGAAACCAACGTGACGAGCATAAGCACCTCCCGTTTCTCTGCGTTCTCCGTGTCGCAGAACGTGTACTGTGGGGACGGGACGTGCAACGGGGGCGAGACGTGCGGGACATGCCCGGGCGACTGCGGTGCGTGCCAAAACAACAATAACGGGGATACCAGCGGGACGGCAGGAACGACAGGAGGGACTACTATAGGAAGCGCCTCCACAGGAGGCAGCGTCTCCATATCAAGCTATCCCTCATCATCACAGGCCAAGGCAGGAGGCAGCAACAGTTTCATAGTTAAGGTCGTGAATAGCGGGGACAACGCGCTGACAGGCGTCAGCCTGAACGTAAGCATGAACTGCACGGGGTGCTACGTGTCGGTGATACCGAGCAACATAAGCATAGCAACAGGCGGCGCTGCCAACTTCACTGTGACGCTCGGGTCAGGGAGCAGCCCCGTAGGCATATATAATGTCAGCATGATAGTGTCGTCTGACCAGGGAGCATCCGACTCCGTAACCTCAGTCTTCAAGGTGGTTGTCTGCGTGGACGCCGAGACCAGGTGCAACGGCGACTGGCTGCAGGAGTGCTCAGGTAACGAGTGGAACGATTCAGTGGAATGCGAGCACGGGTGCAGTTGGGGCTCATGCAACCCGGGGCCGCCCATAATATGCGATGCCGGGAAGAAGAGATGCCAGGGCAACATTGTCCAGATATGCAGCAATGACAGGACGCGCTGGGACAATGTGACTGAATGCGGAAGCGGATGCTTCGCAGGGGAATGCACTGGCGAGAAAGAGCTTGACGTGTTCTTCTGGATAAGCGTCGTGGCCGTCACAGTGGCTTCTGTCGCGATAGGCATATATTACGCTGCCAACAGGAAGAATGGTGACAGTCATCTGTTCAAGTCATTGGAAAAGAGATATTCGGCGATTAGCTCCATCCTTCTTGTAATTCCTTTCCTGTCTCGATCACCATTCCGAACTCAGAATACACCGAGAAGCAGTTTGGGCACTTGAATACAGCGGGCTTCTTGTGCCATACCCTTCCCTTCACGCCGCAAAGCGGGCATCTGTTGTCTTCCATAAAATCACCGAGAATCAATTAATTATCTATTATGTTGTCTTTATATAGTTAATCGCAGAAACGTGTCATTATGCGTTGACCACGGTTATATTGGACTTCTTGGCGGCTTCCAGTATCTTCTCCCTTTTCAGCCTGCCGACAGAACTTGATATAATGACCGCATCCTTCTCGGGGTCTATGCTGCCCAGCTGGCCCGGGTTGGATACCCTGACTTCCCTCTTCCCGGAGCGCGTAAGCCCGCGGACAGCCCTCGGCGAGCCGTAACCGGGGTCCGGAAGGCTTCCCCTCGCCTTCTCCCTCTGCCTCAGCTTGGAATGCCTGCCCTTGGGCCTTCTCCAGGAATCCTTGAGGTTCTTCCTGCCTGCTTCCTGCCTGCTGAAGCTAGGCTTCTTCCTCTTCGCCTTCTTGCGTATGTTGAGCAACCTTTTTAGCGTCATGTTCATTCACCTGCGGGCTGGCATTTCTGCGTCACGTAGAAGCCGTCCTGGAATATCCTCCTGTCGAAACCTTTCACCTTGGCTATCAGCTCTATGTTGGCAGCAGTCTGCCCAACGTCCTCCTTGCTGGTGCCTGTTATGATTATATCATCCTTCTTGGCGTTGACTACGGTGTCGCCGACTATCTTGGCTTCCCTCGTGCTCCTCTCACCGAGGAAGTTCTGTATGGCCACAGTGTCGCCCTGGACCGCGACCTTGACGGGAAAATGGGAATACACCGCCTTTATTCTGGCTTCCCACCCCTTGGTCACGCCGGTGACCATGTTCCTGACATGGGATGCGAACGTACCGAGCAGGGCATACGTCTTCCTCTTCTCATCATCGCCCCTGAAAGTCACCTTCTTCTCTTTGGCTTCTGTAACTATCTTGGGATGGGAGAAGTCCCTGGTAAGCTCGCCTTTCGGTCCTTTGACTGTCAGGACGTTGCCTTCCTGCTTCACCTCTATCCCTTCAGGGATGTCCACCGTCTTTTCCGACATGAGTATCACTCGCCTGGTTTGACTTATTTGTAGATTCAATGTTTTTAAATATAAAAAGGCTCACTTGGACTTTTTCTTGGCCTTCTTAGCAGGCTTCTTGTCGCTGCCCGGTATCTTGCCCACAAGATCGAAGGCCCCGGTGCCTATCGGGGCAACCTGGTTCATTATTATGTTCTCAACGGTCCCAAGAAGCGGGTCGCTCTCTCCCCTTATCGCGGCGCCCGTGAAGTGCTTCTTCGTTTCCTCGAATGATGCACGGACCAGCACAGATGACTTCTGGCCGGATATCCCGTACCTTCCTATGGCCTTTATTCCTCCTGAAAGCGTCATGAGGTCAGCGAGCAGCATTATGTACCTGACATCTATGCCAAGTCCCTGCTCTTCCATGGTGTACTGCGCCTGCTTCACTATGGCCTCTCTGGCGGCTTCCACACCCAGCACATCAAGCACCTCGAATATGTTGTTGCTCGTGGTCCTCGAAGGGTCAACACCATCGACCGCATATACCTTCTTCAGGTTCGAGCCGAGCGTGTTTATCATCCACTCGTCACCTTCCTTCGTGACTACCACCTGGGTTATGCCCTTTATGCCGCTCAGGTGGGTCTCCATTATCGTGTACTTTAGTTTCCTGAGGTTGCTGACATCTGATTTCTTGGCAGTCACGGTGAGTGTGTCGCCCTCGAACTCCGACCTTGTGTTCTTGATCTTTATGGCTTTGGCCACCTTCACCGGATCTATGCCGAGCTTCCTTACCTTGTCCATGTCTATCTTACACTTTATCCACATGTCGGTGAGGTCGAGTGTGGTTGACAACACCACATCCTTTAGCTTGACTTCCTTTATCTTCTCAGCTGCCTCTTTTACCTGATCTATGTTGAAACCGGGCTTAAGGTAGACGTTCATCGTGGGGGTCCTCGGTTCCTTCCTGGCATCGAATATCTCGAGCATCCTCGGGAGCCCCAGCGTTACCTGTATGCCTGCTGTTCCTGCGAAGTGGTATGTACGCATGGTCATCTGCGTCGCAGGCTCTGAAAGCGACTGCGCAGCCACTATGCCTATGGGCTCCTCGGGGTCATAAGTCGTGCTCCTATAGAGGTCAAGGACCTTGGCCCTTATGGCGTCCTGCTTGTCCTTGGCTATCTTGTTCTTCTCGAAGTAGAGCTTGAGCTCTTCGTCTATGTTCGGTGGAAGTTTCATGAACATGCTATCTCATACCCTCCTTCCAGTTGAGCTTGCCCCAGTCCGACTTGGACGGGTCTATGCCGTCCTCGCCTGCCATAAACTGCACTATCTCTCCGATGGAGTTCCTGACGGAGCCATCCTGATGAACCTTCAGGTCCTGGAGCGCGTTCACGAGACGCCTCTGCATGTACCCCGACTTTCTCGTCCTGAGCGATTTGTCCATAAGGCCCTCACGGCCGTTCATTATGTTCCAAAACAGCTCGAACGGCGTCAAGCCCTGCTTGAAGCCGCGTGACACAAAGCCATGCGCACCCGGTGACAAATCCCTCGGCTTTATGTGGGGAAGCGTCCTCGTGAGATACCCCCTCTTTATCCTCTTACCGAGTATCGTCTCCTGTCCCACGACAGCAGCCATCTGGGTAGTGTTGATTATGTTGCCTTTAGCCCCGGATGTGAACATATGTATTATGTCGTTCGGCTCCATGGTATCCTTTATTATGTCGCTGACTCCGCTCACACCGGATGCCAGCACGTTCATTATCTGCGCTTCAAGGGACTCCTTGGCCGTCATGCCTGGTAGTATCCTGAGCTCCTTGGTCTTGTACTTCTTGATCAGGTTGCTCGCCTCCTCGTGTGCCCCGTCAATCTTGCTCCTTATATCATTCCATATGTCCTTCTTTATGTCAAGGTCAGCGGTGCCGAGCGAGAATCCCCTTCTCATGAGGTAGGCCACACCGAGCCTTCCGGCATAGTCTATGAAGTCCCTGAGGTCCTCATCCTCGAGCAGCCTGCTGAGCTTGTTGAGAAGCCTTCCCTTCTCTGCGCCCACGCCCTTCTTGTCTATGACGCCGGTCTCTATCTGCCCGTTCTTTATGGATACCCAGCCGTCGTTGGGGCAATCGTGCTTCTTGCAGACATCGCAGTTCATGCACGCGTTGGCCTTGTACTCTATGTTGAGCTTGTCGGGAAGCAGCAATGAGAACAGCTCCTTGCCCGTGAACTCTTCCTTGTCCGGGAGCTCCATGTCTATGCCCGCCTCTGAGAACAGCTGGCATGCCTGCTGCCTGTTGAACTTAACGTTCTCCTTGGTAAGGAGATACACGCCCGATATCTGGTCCAGGTCAAGCCCTATTATCGGGCCGCCGAACTTGGGCGATATGATGTTCCTCTGGACTTCCATGAGGAATGACGCCTCTGTCCTGGCCTCTTCGTTCTGCGGAACGTGGATGTTCATCTCGTCACCGTCGAAGTCCGCGTTGTACGGTATGCATACGGACGGGTTGAGCCTGAGCGTCCTGTAAGGCATTATCCTGACCCTGTGCGCCATCATGGAGACCCTGTGAAGGGAGGGCTGCCTGTTGAACAGCACTATATCGCCGTCCTTTAGCTGCCTGTCAACGACCCAGTCAATCCCAATGTTGGTCGTTAGCTCGCTCTTGTTCTCCTTTGTGACCTTTATCCTCCTCCCGTCCGGCCTTATAACGTAGTTTATCTTGTCGTCCTTGAAAAGCTGCTTGACGTATGATGTGTTCATGTCAGTCACGTAGACTGGAACCGTGAGCTCGCTCGCTATCTCCTGCGGTACGCCCACCTCGTTTATGGATATCTTCGGATCGGGCGATATGACCGTCCTTGCAGAGAAGTTCACCCTCTTGCCAAGCAGGTTGCCCCTTATCCTGCCTTCCTTGGCCTTGAGCCTCTGGATTATGCCCTTGAGCGCCCTTCCTGACCTATGCCTTGCAAGCGGGACGCCTGTAAGCTCGTTGTCGAAGTATGTCGAGATGTGATACTGGACAAGCTCCCACAGGTCGTTGAGTATGAACTCAGGAGCGCCTATATCCATGTTCTCCTTCAGGCTCTGGTTTATCCTGACTATGTCCACGAGCTTGTGGGTGAGGTCGTCCTCTGACCTCTCGCCGCCCTCGAGCGTTATGGAAGGCCTCATGGTCACCGGCGGCACCGGGAACAGCGTGAGTATCAGCCATTCGGGCCTCCCGCCGTTGAACCCTACCCTCTTCAGGTCGCGGTTGGGTATCTTCTCGAACCTCTCCCTGACATCGGCTGCGGTCAGCTCTGTCTTGTCCTCATAGAATGTGTAAGGCTTGGAAAGCGTTATCTTCTTCTGCTGTGCCTTGCAATGCGGGCACTTACTGGGCGCAGTGAGCTGGGTCTTTGTTAGTATCTCTTCCTTCTTGTCCTCTATCATCAGCCTGTTGCACTTCCTGCACGTGAGCTTGAGTATCTGGTATATGGTCTTGGTGTATAACACGTTGATTATCGGCTTTGCCAGCTCCAGGTATCCGAAGTGACCCGGGCAGTCGCCTATGCCGCCGCCGCACGTCCTGCAGTGCAATCCGGGGTCTATGACACCAAGCCTCGGGTCCATGACGCCGCCTTCGACAGGATAGCCGTCTGCGTCATAAAGGTCTGACACAACTACCCTTACCCTCGCCAGGTTCTTTATGACCTCAGGCGAAAGCAGGCTGAATCCCATTTCGCTTATTCTGTTAGTCGTCACCATCTACATCTCCTCCACGCCAACCTTGGGGTACACGCACATCGCCTTGAGCTCGTCGAGCGTGAGCTTGAATGCGTATCCCGTGTCCACCCATGCTATCTCGCTGTTCTTGCATATCGGGCAGTACACCCTGTTCTTTATTACATCATGTATGCCTATCAGTCCGCATTTCTTGCATATCGGTATCGTCGCCTTGTCCGAGTCGAACCTCTCCTTCAGCGTCAGGACAGCGCCGTGCCCTACCAGGCACTGCTGCTCCATCTCTCCTACCCTGAGGCCGCCACGCTTGGCGCGCCCTTCAGTGGGCTGCTTGGTCAGCAGAGTAACCGGTCCCCTTGACCTGGCATGTATCTTGTCAGCCACCATGTGGTCGAGCTTCATGTAATACGTCATGCCCGTGAATATCATGACCTCATACATCTCTCCGGTTTTGCCGTTGTACAGAACCTCCTTGCCGTCGTCCCTGAATCCCATCTTGGTGAGCCTGTCCCTTATCTCGTCCTCTGTTATGTGGTTGAAGGCCGAACCGTCAGGCCGTTCGCCGTAGTATGCGCCCATCTTGCCCGCGAGTATCTCAAGCAGGTGACCCACCGTCATCCTGGACGGTATTGCGTGTGGGTTGAATATGACGTCAGGGACCACTCCGTTGGATGTGAACGGCATGTCTTCCTGTGGCACGAGCAGCCCTACAACGCCCTTCTGGCCGTGCCTGGCTGCGTACTTGTCGCCGAGCTCAGGAATCCTCTGGTTCCTTATCCTTACCTTGAACAACTGGTTAGCGTTCGTGGTCTCGCTTATTATGACGTCGTCCACCAACCCCTCCTCGCCGTGCCTGACCACGACCGATGCCTCACGCTTGTTCTCTATGTCGGACGTAAATTCCTCGGCCGAAAGGAACCTGAGCGGTGAAACCTTGCCCACGAGCACGGAATCGGAATGGACCGGTATCTCGGGGCTGATTATGCCGTCCTCTGACAGGTTTTTGTATGCCGCCTCCCCCCTGTGGCCCTTTATGCCGGGATCAGGTATCTTTATCTCGTCCTCCTGGCCGCCCCAGTACCTTTTCTTTATGGTCTCGTAAGTCCTGAAATAGAATGATCTGAACAATCCCCTCTCTATCGAGGACTTGTTCATTATCACAGCATCGTTGAGGTTGTATCCCTCATGCACCATTATCGCCAGCACGACGTTGTGACCTTCCGGGTACTTATCGAGTACGCCGCTCATGTTGGTCCTTACGAGCGGCGCCTGCGGGTATGCCATCACATTGAACTTGGTGTCCATCCTCACGGGGAAGTTGGTGGACATTATACTTATGGCCTGCCCCACCATCTTGGCTCCGTAGTTTATACGGTCGCCCCTGTTGTATTCGGGATATGGTATGAGGACGGCCGAAGTTCCCATGATTATCATGGGGTCTATCTCCATGTGTGTATGGTCGCTGGTGAGGTGCTCTTCGTCTATCGATATGTAGGAGTTCTCCTCTTCTTCCGCATCAAGATACTCTATTATGCCATGCTCTATCAGGTACTCGAGGTTTATTTCTCCCTTATCCAGCTTCTTGATTATGTCACTTGTCAGCTTGTGTTTGCCGTTTTCCACTATGACCAGCGGCCTCCTAACCCTGCCAGGCTCGGTGGTTATCCTGACCTCTTTGTACTCGGGATAGTATGCGACGTTCATCTGGCTGGGTATGAGACCGTTCCTTCTCTTCTTCCTTATGTCGTCAACGAAGCTGGCGGGCGTCTTGGTCTGTGTTATGAACCTTCCGTTGAAGTAGACATCCGCCTGCTCATGTTCCTTTGCCGTTCCGCTTGCTGCCATAATTATCACTTACGAGGAAAGCGTCTTCGCTATCCTTTCCTCCTCTCCCCTCATCATACCGGGCGTTATCTCTGTCATCAGCGCCAGGTGCTTCCTCAGGCCTATTGAAGAGCCTTCAGGCGTCTCCGCCGGGTCGAGCCTTCCCCATTCAGTGGGGTGGACCTGCCTTGCCCTGAAGTGCTCCTGTGTCGATGTAAGCGGGGATATGACAGACCTAAGGTGTGATATGGTCTTAACATAAGAGCTCCTGTCGAGCCTCTGTGAAACCCCTGTCCTCCCGCCTATCCAGTTGCCTGTGGCAAGGCTTGAAAGTATCTGCTTTGTCATGGCATCCGCCTCTATTATGCCCTGTATCGACGGCTTCTTGCCCCTCTTGACGAGCTTCTGGTAGTTGTAGGTCATCTTGGCCAGCAGCCCCCACCTTCCGAGCAGTATGCTCCTGAAGAGTTGCCCTATGAGCTCACCTGACATGAGAAGCCTCTTGTTGGAATAATGGTCTATGTCATCCTTGGGTATCATCCCCAGCGAGAGGGATATGACCTTCTTCACTATCTTTGCCAGCACCTCTGCCTTCTCTATCCTGTTCTCAGTCTCCTGGCCCACATGCGGCAGCAGGTACCTGTCAAGTATCTGGTTCACCCGCTCCTCCCTGTAGTCCTCGGCCACCCTGAGTTTCTTCCCTATCTGCTCTATCGCTTCTTGTGACGTGCTCGCTTCCTCATGGTAAAGGTTCACGTAAAGCTCGTTTAGCAGCCTCGGGTCGTCGGATATCTCGTCGCATATCTGCTTGTCCGTCTCCAGGCCGAGCGCCCTCAGAAGGGTGAGCATCGAAAGCTTCCTTATGTTGGCGAATGATATCGTTATCTCGCCGTCCGGCTTCCTTTCCACTATGTGCCTCTGCTTGAAGCCCGACTTCTCTGAGTTTATCCTGACCGTTATGTCGCCCTTTGTCTTCTCGAATATGGGCTTGTTGGACGCTATCTCCTCTATGAGCACTACAACCCTCTCGGTCCCGTTTATTATGAAGTATCCTCCGGGGTCGTCCGGGTCCTCGCCGCTCTCTGTCAACTCCTCGGCAGTCAGTCCGTTGGTGGAACAGAGTGATGACTTTACCATTATGGGCATGTCGCCTATGTGCACCTTCTCGGACCTCTGCTGTATCTCGTTCACTACAGGTGTCACTGTCATGAACATGGGCGCAGAATAGGTAAGGTTCCTTATCCTCGCCTCGTTGGGAAATATCTGCCTGGTGGAACCGTCAGCTTCCTTCACTGTGGGCCGACCTATCTGTATCTTCCCGAACCTAAGCTCAAGGTTGCCTGCTTCAGGGTTCAGCTGCAGCGAGCCTATCTCATCTATTATTCCCTGGATGCCTTGGCTAACAAACTTGTTGAAAGATTCTATCTGGAAGTCTATCCAGCCCTTCTCCTTTTCAAACAACTTCAGTATCGTTGCGAAAGCCATATACTGTTTCCTCCGTGCCTCCTGATCCAACGGATGCAAAGGGGCAGGCCATTTTAGCGGCCTGTGTTAACATTATCCCTCGACCACACGCCTGTAGTACACCGAATGGCCTGCAGTCTGGGATTTCCTTATTATCCTCAGGACGTCCCCGCGCTTGGCTCCAATTTCCTTTATAACAGGATCCGTCTCCTTTATGACAGGTAGCTGCTCCTTCTCGACCCCAAGGGTCTCCAGCACTTCCTTCCTTTCCTGTGGTGTCAAAACTTCGTGCTTCGGAACCATTTCGTGGTCTGTTACCTTGAACATAGCTATCTGTCTGCCTTCCCCGCGGGTTTTTATATTTTGATGTCAGGAGTATAAATGCTTTGTTATGCATCAGTGATATATTTCTACCGTATTGGTTACACAGAGGCGAATAACCCTTCTGTTTGTAGCTTGTCTTTAAATATCTGAGGGTTGTCTTCCATCAGCTCGTCAATCCTTGCCTCCATCCTCTTTACCATCTCATCGACTACGGGCGCATGCGCCCTGTAAGTGCTAGCGTTTGATACGAACTGGGGGGTTATCCTTTCCATTATGAAAGGCTCAGCCACTGCCAGCTCATTCTCCCTCAGTGAATTACCGGTCTCGGTTACATCCACAATACCGTGGCTCTGCCCCAGCCTGGGGAATACCTCAGTCTTTCCGTTTGCCTTCCTTATGGTATATTCACCTGACTGGAATCCCATGGATTCTTCGGCAACAGTGGTCGCTATGTCACCAAATTCCGTGGCAACGACCGCAACATTTGGCTTAAGTCTTGCAAGCACACCTTTAACTTCTCCCATGTTGGCTATACC
>Ga0180301_10001986_pt1 | contig 16059 bp, 14 predicted proteins | sample GuaBasSediGuay16_FD_121797 | JGI IMG/M metagenome (GOLD analysis project Ga0180301, IMG submission 121797) | Subseafloor sediment microbial communities from Guaymas Basin, Gulf of California, Mexico - Guay16, Core 4569-2, 12-15 cm | ecosystem: Environmental > Aquatic > Marine > Hydrothermal... | reverse complement strand
TCCGAATCTTTATCCATTTTATTCTTGTTGTCAATACTTACGAGGATCGTTGGGTTAAGAAAATACCGGGTATAAAATCATTCACCCCACAAACTGCGGCAAAAGGCCAACCCATCGGCATCTTCATCGGTTGGCAGACTTAAAGTTGAAGAATACTCCTTCTTGGGGTTTTAAAGTTTAAAAAGGCGTTTCACGGTCTCCCTTTATTTGAATGCATGGAAAGCCTCCTCTGCCTGAGCCAGTGAAAATTTTCTGGTAACGAGAGCCTGTTCGCATGCCCTATTAAGACAAAAAGGCTGCGATTTACAAGAGCTTGACATAAGAACCTATCGCTATTATAATACAATAACATTTTCATTATATGAGAAATAAGGTAGAGAGGTAAATGGGAAAATTAGAATTAAACATTGTAAACGAAGGAAAGCTTTATTTCGAAACGCGGGCACTAATTAACGCCGGTAGGACGGGTCGGGATTCAACAGCCGTAAAAAAACACATCGAAGAACTGAGAAAAGAAGGCATCAATATTTCGGGGGATATCCCTATCTTTCATCCGAAGGTTCGGGATAGAGTAACAATCGATAGCGAGTTTGAAGTTTTACCGAACAGTAAATCGTGCGGAGAGGTAGAACCTGTTCTACTTTTCGCGAACAACAAAATGTATGTGGGACTGGGGAGCGATCACACTGATAGAGAGTTCGAAAAAGTTGATATACGAGTTTCAAAGCAGATCTATCCAAACGTCCTCGCTCCTGATTTCTGGAAATATGATGAGGTGGCCGGCTATTGGGATGATCTGGTCTTGCGCTCATGGGTCCACAAAGACGGAGAAAAGGTATTGTACCAGGAAGATACACTAGGTACATTACTCCCACCAGAAGAGCTGATCAACCGGGTAAAAAAGAACTTTCTACCCGATTTGAATGGTTTAATATTATTTACAGGAACAGTACCGATAATCGGAGGGCAACTCATCTTCAGCAAGTATTTTGGGATGGAGTTGTATGATGAAAAGAAGAACAGGAGCATTCGGCACGAATACACTATAAAACCCATAACCTGGATAGAGTAAGTGGGTTTTTAATTCCCAGCGCGGCACAGCCTTAAACCAAATAAAAAATTTTGTTAAAATAACGCAACTTGTCGTCGTAATAGCATATTGCCGTATATCCGAGAGTAGAATAATGGATAAAGGAATAGCGTTGGCCTCAGGCTGTGCTGCGGTAGGTATTAGAAACTAACATTCTTGCTTCTATACTTTCCAGATATTGCTACAGAACAAGCTCAGGATATCTGGTCTCTATCCACATGGCTCCCAACGGAAAGAAATACGGTCCGTGTTTCTTCCCCGGAGCGAAATTGGCATAATAGCCCTTAATATATGTTGCATTTTCCTCCACATCTAATATGGTTCCATCTAAAACCATTATTTCCGTCCACAAGTGTTCGTCATAAATGTAGGCCTTTTCACGGGGAAAACGAATATCCCTGACACAGCATTCCATGTCGGGTTCGTTTAATACCAATCGCGTAAATCCCTTATTCTTCTTGTCTCTGTCGAGTATTTTCTCGTACTGACCCTCTACTCCTTCCACCGATTTCCATGGAAGTAAATTTGTGTCGAAAAATTCTATTTCCGGTTTATCCATTAATTTATCAGGAGTCCTCACCTCATAGCTTACCGCGCTGGTGGGATGAAAAAACGGACCGTGTTTCATCCCTGGTGGTCGACAGGCAAAATAACCTTCTTTGAATGTCCGGTTCAAAGTTGTATCTATCAATGTCCCACTGAAAGAATAGACTTCTTCCCAATAATCCTCATGTACTAGCAATTTTCCGGGGGGATTGTCATACCTGGTGATAGTCTCATATAAGTCGGGCTGACTTCGAATTAAACGGGTAAATGCCCCTGTCTTTGGGCATTTTGCCAGTATCTTTACATACTGCTCAGGTTCTTTTGTCAATTCTTCCCAGGGTATGAGTTCCGTATCATGAAAATCCATTTCCGGCTTTGCCATAAACAATACTCCTTTATCGGTTTTAAGTATTTTTTAAGTATTAAAGAGAACAAAATCTTTAAACACCTACATTTTCTATTATATAATGATAATATTATCATAATATAAAAATGTTGTCAATTCTATTAGTCCATTACCGGTATTGACAATATTGTTATGAAGTAATAATGTGTTTATTATATGATAATTTTTCGAGGAGGATAGATGAAAATAGCTTCTATCCAGTACAAGATAGATGATGCAAAGACGAAAGAAGAAAGAATCGGAGATATTGAAAAACTTACAGATAAAACATCCGACGCTGATCTGATACTCTTGCCCGAAATGTGGAACATAGGGTGGAGATCTTTCCAAGAGTACCAAAACCAGGCCGAAACTTTCGAAGGGCCAACCATCACCAGCATAGCCAGAAAGGCACAAGCTCATAATTCTTATATAATGGCAGGTACCATAGTAGAAAAGCAAGACTCAAAACTCTTCAATACGGCTGTATTAGTGGATCCAAGGGGTAGGGTGGCGGCATATTATAGAAAAATACACCTCGTTACTCGAAAGGGGTCGGAAGAATACAGGTACCTTTCAGCCGGAAACGAGCCTGTAAGTATAAAAACCGAGTTAGGCGTTTTCGGTTTCGCTGTTTGCTACGATTTGCGGTTTCCGGAATTATTTCGCAAAATGGCGGTAAAGCATGGAGTAGAAGTCTTTTTAGTACCTGCTGCATGGCCGCTCGTACGTGTTGAAAATTGGATGGACCTCAACCATGTGCGGGCAAATGAAAATCTTGCTTATCTCATCTCGTGTAACTGCGTAGGAGAAAACCGTGGTGTACGGTATCTTGGTCACAGTACTGTTGTCGATCCACATGGTGTTCCCATTGCAAGCACCGGTCTTTTCGAAGATATCGTGAAAACCGAAATCGACGTGGAAGATGTGCAAAGAGTCAGGGAAGAGGTTGGGCATTTGAAGAATATTACCCTCGAAATATAACGAATATCCCTGGAAGAGAAGGTGAATAAGCGATGCTTAAAAGAGAACAGCTTAAGAACATTACTCCTCAGGAGTTTCGCAGTCTGGTGCGGGAAGGTAAATGGACCGAGGATACAACTGAAATCTGTAGTGGTTACAGTCAAGCAAACGTTGTAATCGTACCAAAGGAGTATGCATTCGATTTCTTTCTCTTCTGTCAGAGAAATCCCCGGCCCTGTCCTGTTATCGATGTAACAGAGCCAGGTGACCCTTTCCCTCGCCTTATGGCTTCAGGAGCAGACCTGCGCATGGACATCCCGAAATACCGTATATTCAAGAACGGAGAAATAGTGGATGAACCAACCGATATTCTTGATTACTGGCGCGATGATCTCGTAGGATTTCTCCTGGGGTGCAGCAAGAGTTTCGTCTGGGCACTGAAATCAGCGAACATAAGTTGGCGTCGATACGGAGCCTACCAAACCTCAATTGCATGTCGTTCTGCTGGAAGATTCAGGGGCAATATGGCGGTTACGGTGCGTAGTTTCTCCAATTCGAATGATGCGATTCGGGCAATACAGATTTCATCACGCCACACCTTCATGCACGGTCCCCCTATACACATAGGAGATTGGAGAGAAATCGGGATCAAAGAGCTGGGGAAACCTGATCCATTTAATCCTTACCGACCTATCCTCGAGCCGCCTAAACCGGGAGAAGTGATTATGTATTGGGGATGCGGGATTACTCCTCAAATGGTAGCAATAGAGAGTAAGATACCGTTTATGATTACTCATGCACCGGCTCACATGTTTATTACTGACAAGTTTGTAGAAGAGCTTTCGGTAATATAATGCCTCTAAGTTTCTTTTCGTAATCCTATGCGGGTATAGAATCTTTCGGGTATCTTCTTTGGGTCTTTGTAATAATAGTGTACACAGGGAGCATAGTGGTCTGCGCTAATTTCATGCACACGAATGGGATATCCACGCAACTCGATAGGAAAGATTTCAAAATATGCACAGCAGTGACAGCAGTAGTATGGAATACCCATAAGTCCCCAAGACCAAATGTGAGGCTCCCTGGTGACCCCAACCTCCTTCTCCCTTCGTATTCTACCACCGCTTCCACAGGGGTCCGCTACAACCACGTACCGCTCTTCCTCTTCTGTAACGGAAAAAGAACTGAAATGTGCTCTCTGCTGTTCTACCAGCCGGTACATTGCCTCCTCGGGTGTTTTGATTTTCTCGATGAAATCTTGTGCTCTGGGAAAGTATCTTTCCCGAAATATTTTCATGATAGTTTCTTCTCCATTGAGCTTCGCCAACCAGGTAAGGGCTACATCCGGAAAGGCGGCTAGTATATCATGCATCTGTTTTGCTTCAAACTCTCCATAGAAAAGATAATCCAGAGCCTTTTCGATATGACCTTCCTTAATTTCACTACGTACTAGATCCCAGGTTGAGATTGACAAATCTTCTGGATCATCACGACGGATTTTACGTTTAAGCGCTTTGGAATATTCATATCGTATCATAATATTATCCCTTATCCTCCCGTCGTTACTCTTCTTTGCGAATTCCTACTCACCATGTCCAAACTTTTGTGTACATGTTATTCAAAATGTGATAACATATATTAGCATGTAATAATTTTGTCGTCAACAAGGGGAAAAAGGTAAGTTATGAACAAAATGATCAACCGGGTAACCATAGCTTATTCTATGTCCTTCTTATTCACTATGAAAGGGAAGTCGGTCTATGAGCTCTTGCCAAAGCATTTCAACTTAAGCGGCTACAGTCCCGCTCAGATTGGCTTTGTTATGAGTTTTACCGGTCTAGGAGCGATGCTAATTCTCCCATTTCTCCTGTTTGTCGTAGATCGATTCAAGAATAAGAGTATTCTTTCCATCACCCTTATCCTTCACATCGTGATTCCACTTCTTTACTTTGTACCTTTCTATTATCCCACCCTGTATGCCATTCCCAGGTTCTTTCAGGGCGGCTTCTTTGCTGTACTCCTCATAAGCTACTGGGCGGGGTTGAGTTATGTGCTTCCCCATGACCAGCGGTACCACGGTTTCGCTTTATTCGGTTCTATGGGCCAAATTGGAATGTTAATTAGTGTAGGGATTGGCGAATTCATATATGATGCACACGGCTTCTTTTGGATCTACATCTTTGGGTCCGGCTTATTTGCATTTTCTCTGCTTCTGCTTCAATCTTTCCCTGAAAGTAAATACGCCCCGGATACCACCAAACCTAAACTGCAGGATATTCTAATCGTGCTAAAGCAGAGACAGATATATCCTCTCTTTTTCTGGATCTTTATTTTAGGATATGGCTTCGGATCCATGACCGTCTTCATTCCAAAGGTAGTATTGTCAGCCGGTCTCAGTCAAATAAAACCTTTTTACATAGCCTTCCCCCTTACAGTGCTATTTCTACGTTTTACCAGCAGTCACCTCTTCGACAGAGTTCCAAAAGATCTCATAGTGGCCATACCGATGATAGTCCTTCCTGCCAGCATGATAACTGTCTCATATATTAGATCGAATTTTCTTCTAGTAATATCTGGTATTTTATACGGCTTCTCCCATGGTATACTTTTCCCTGTCCTCTATGCATATCTTTTGGAATATTCACCCCTTTCGTTTCGAGGGAGAATGTCGCTTTTCTTTCACTTCATGTACAATCTGGGAATTTTCTTCGCATCAAACGCTGGAGGGTTGATAGCCGAAATTTCAATTCGCCTTACCTTCAGAATCGGTGCAGCTTTTCTAACTTTAGGATTCCTGGTATTGATTTTACGAAAAATTTTTCCACTGCTTAAAGCTTCAAGAAGATGATGCTTCTTCTTCCTCACAATGCAAGCAGAGAGCTCAAACCCAGAGTTGCAAGCTTCTCCTTCGAAGGTCGTCCCGTCAACTTATCCCAATCTCTAACTCCATAGTATTGCGAGACGAGTTTGTCGATATCTATAACCTCTCCGGCACTTGGCCCTTCAGGTACAGGCTCTTCGATGAAACGACGGGGTAGCGTGTCCTGTTGAGGTATAAGTCCGAGTTTCAGATTAAGTAGTCGTTCGAGTGTAACTATTCTATCCCCCGTCTCGAGAAGTTTCTCTTCGTCTGTATCCTCTCCTGTAACTGCACGGTATGCTTCGGCTACGAGCTTGGGTGATAATCCCATTGCTACGTAGGATATCGTGCATAAACCAAGTGCATCTATGACGGCACCAAAATCTTCCGCCCATTTTATCATTTCCGCCTTTCCCTCGTATGCAAACCTATCTGCCGCTTTTTCGGTTCCGAAGAACTCCTTTGCCTGATCTTTATGCCAGGTGGTTTCCATCACCGGAAAAGCGCGGCAATGATCCGCCCCTCTGCTCGAAACCGCCCAACCGAGTCCCCATGCTTTCAATCCTCGGACTTCCTGCGTCGGAATCTCCATCCCCTTTACATGAAGGGCATAACGTTCGGAACCTGGAATCTTTTCCGATGCTCTTTGTACACCTTCTGCCAACATATCACCAAAGCCACGCCTAAACGCAATTTTCTCTACCAACTGAATTATACTCCCGGTATTTCCCCACGTGAGATTCAAACCCTCGGTATCCTTTTCTGTAAGAAGCCCACGTTGCCAGCACTCCATTGCATAGGCAATAGTACCACCCGTAGATATCGTATCCATTCCCAGATCGTTGAGCCGCTTGCAAAGATAGAGAATTGCTTCGAAATTCGAATGTCCAAGACGAGAGCCGAGAGAACATATGGATTCAAACTCAGGTCCTTCGAACTCTAACCCTTTGAACTCTCCCTTGTCTATCCTTGAAATTCGACTACAGTGTACCGGGCATCTGTAGCAGGAGGCTTGACGAATGACAAACTCCTCTTTCAGCCGCTCTCCGCTGATCTTTTCCGCTTCGGAGAATATTGCTGCCTGATTGTTAAAGGTGGGAAGGACCCCCATTTCGTTGTATAACATGGTAAGCATAGGAGTGCCAAATTGAGAACGTATTGGATAGCTTGGAGAGGAGAGCATTGCCTTTCGGATCTTCTTGCATACCTCTTTGAGCCCATCAGGATCGGCAACAGGAATCTTTCCCCTGGCACGTATCACGATTGCCTTCAGCCGCTTGGCTCCCATTACAGCACCATTACCGGTGCGGCCCGCGGCTCTATCGAGATCGTTCATTATGGATGCATATCTCACCCGATTTTCTCCGGCGGGACCTATGGCAAGAATATGTGCATCCTTTCCGTGCCTTTGCCGTAATATCAGGTCTGTTTCCGTAACGGTCTTGCCCCAAATTTCGGCTGCATCCAGAAGCTCGCTTCCCTCCTCGGTAATCGAAAGGTAGACCGGTGTATCAGCTTCACCCTTAACGAGTATTCCGTCGTATCCAGCCCACCTAAGGGAGGGTGCCCAGATACCTGCTGAATTGGCGTCCCCCAGAATTCCTGTAAGCGGAGACCTGGATGAGACATTGTACCGGCCATTCGCGGGGACGGAGGTTCCCACGAGGGGACCGCTGCCGAATATCAGGGTGTTCTCTGGATCGAAGGGTGATGTTTCGGCTTCCAGGTGCTGGTAGAGGAAGAACATGTTCAACCCTCTTCCCCCATAGAAGGCGCTGAGAAGTCTTTGGTCAATCTCTTCGGTCGAAACAGCTCGTTCGGAAAGATCGACTCGTAGTAGTTTTCCCCTCCAGCCATACAAAATCATAACCGTTCCTCCTTATCTATTTTCCAGAGTGGGCTATTCTGGTGTTAATAGTCAAGGTGACCAGTATTTGCTCAGGTCGACCGTGTCGGTTCCGGGCGTCTTCACTTTACTAAACTCATCCAATCTTCCGAGCGGTGCAGTCGCATCTATGCCCATCTTCGAAGAACTGCGGTGCATTGGTGCGGAAGGGTCGAGAGTGGGGCTGTACATCGTCGGTAAAATAAGCACATCGTCCTGCGCCTGCATTCTCGTGTTGATTGCCCATTCCACGTCCGTTTGATTGCGAATATCGATGTCGTGATCGACGACCACCACGTATTTTATGCCTATATTTGCCGCTAAAAGTGCAAGAATGACATTTCTTGGTTCGTAATCATGACGTTTCTTTATCGACACAACCGCATGATGCCGTGATGTTCCTCCCGGGGTGAGAACCACATCTACCACATCCGGACATATCTTGTACGCCTCTTCATACGCCAGAGCGGCCAGAGGGAGTTCCATCATGTGATGATTTTCCGTCATGGGTGTACCGGTCATACAGAATTGATATATCGGATCTTTCCGCATTGTGATGGCCGTGACTTCTACTACCGGTGTTTTTTTTACATCGCTGTAGGTTCCCGGGTACTCACCGAATGGGCCGTCCTCAGCTTCTCTTCCTGGAACCGTCCTTCCCTCGATGACTATTTCGGCGGTTGCAGGAACATCTACATTGATGGTCTTGCACCCCACCATTTCTACTGGTGCTCCTCGCAATCCGCCGGCAATTTCGATTTCGTCATATCCGAACGCTTTGCGTGTTTGACTTGCCAGTGGGATCACGGGATCGGTTCCAATAGCGGTTGCAACATCGGTTGGTTCGTTCTCTTCAAGGTTCTGTTCGATGATTATGCGCAGATGCCTCCCTGGAGGAGCATATACCGTGAGGTGGTTCTTATCCAGGATGAGCATCCGATACATACCCGCATTCCTCTTCCCGGTTCGCCGAGATTTGGCAATTTGTATCCCACCGGTTATATACGGTCCTGCATCTTTTTCAAAATGGATGATCTGTGGAAGTGAATAGAGATCAATGTCGTTGCCCGTAAGCACAATCTCCTGTGAAGGGGCTTTATCTACATTCCTCGGCATAATAACCGTCCCCTCTTTCTTGAGATAATTCGTAAGAAGATTTTTCTCATCAAGCTCTAAAGATTGTAGTACTCGCCGTTTTGCTCCGAACAGCCCTCCGAGCACCTTCATGTTAGTGCCCTGCACCTTTTCAAAGAGAATTGCCGGGCCTTCCACATCGGAAGACTTGCGCACATAAGCCGCCACTTCATAGCTGGGATTTACCTCATCTTTTATTCGTATGAGATCCCCCTGGTCTTCGAGTACTTCCATGAATTCTCTCAGATTTTTATAAGCCACTCTAGCCTCCTAATTGTTCATTATATGATAATCATATTATATAATGGTCCTTAATATGTAAAATACCTATTCAAATTCAGAATACCCATAGATTTTGCACGCTCTTTCCTTCGATATTCTTTGATCTTTCAAATCCCTTTCTATAAGCTTTCTATCTCGTTCCCTGGGGTTCCCATACCCGTCGCCGCCTATAGCTCATCGATCTCTTCCGGCAGTACCTGCCCCATGGGAGAAGGATAGGATAGAACAACATCGTACCTGTAATCGGCCAGAGCCGCTCCCAGGGCAAAAAAACACCCGCATAATCAGGCAGAAGCATACGGGTAACTCCCAGGAGATCCGCGATCTGGCACGCATGTAGCGGTCCAGCCCCTCCAAAAGCGACGATCGCGAATCGCATCCAACGCGGCTATACTTCCGTTAGACTGAAGAAGCTTGAGCTTCCTGGATAACTTCATTCGCTCCAAATGCCTTTACAGGTCCAACAACCTGGCCGGATTTTCTTTGAGCATCAAATCGAGTTGAGCCTGTGTGATGCCGTAGCCTAGGAGCGTGCGAATTATCATCCGCATGCCCTCCACCGGAGGCGGGTTATGATACTGACCGAAATCAGAAGAAACAATAGTTCTTTCTGCTCCGATCTCGTTTATCGCTTCTACTATTTTTCTCGGATCGATTCTGTCGTGGGCGGGCATGCACGGTACGAATGTGTGTTCGATTAACGCCCCTAAGGAAGCCATCTCTTTCTGCTCAGAAATCGATGCATCGGGACCGAAAGAGATAGTGAGTGGATGGTTTACCACTATCCTCTTCATTTTCTTCTCCTTCGCCCGTTTGAGAAGAACCAATATCTCTTTTGTGGAAAAATGACCGGTAGCGAGAACCATGTCATAATCTTTGATAATGTCAAGAATTACTTCCAGTTCTGCTTTCAATTTGCCATCCTCGTCGAGGGCCGTAATCCCCTCGATCGGCCGATGGAATGTGCGGTCCATAAGAGGTGTTCGCTTCTTGTTCAAGTCGTTGAGTGCTGTTTCGGTCGCCATCCACACAACTTTCGTTCCAAGCTTTCCCGCCATTTCTACCACATCCGGGTTCAAACCACCCACTTCCCGGTCCAGAACGACTCCACCGAAAACGGAAACTCCTGGTATGAGCCTCGAGGCCAAAGCAGCGACTGGTGTGGTAATGTACTGCTTGTTTTTGACCACAATAGCCTTCATTCCAACCTTTGCAGCCTGTTGAGCGGCCTCCAATGCGTCGACTCTTCTCCTACGCGTTGCATCGGGGCCGATATGCACATGGATATCAATCACGTCCTGTAAACATTCGTACAACTCGGGATTCTCTTCTATAAAAAAATCCTCATTGGTTGCCTGTCTTGTTATAAGTTCTCCTCCCAATTGTGAAAAATCCCCGCCTCCGGCGGGGATTGGCTTTACCTTCAAATCATCCATGCCTCGCTAATCTTTCAGTTTACCAATTTCTCTGTAATAGCGTTTTGCTCCTTCATGAACCGGTACTTCGAAGTTGAAAAAATCCTCGTCCGCCAAATCGATGGACATTCGATTAAATGCACCGTGTGACTCCCGAAGCCAGTCCATGTTCTCCCATGTTGTCTTTACAATCTGGTACACCACTTCGGGATTCATATCCTCTTTTACGAGAAGAAAGACCATGTGTTTTAATGTTCTAATCGGTGTAGTCTGGTTTGGATATGTGTCAGCGGGGATCTCGGTGGGAATCATCCAAGGCTCTGCCTTATTGATCTTTTGGAGTTCATCTTCCGCTACATTCAACATCTTGAAGCGCCTTGTAGGAGTAGCCATTATATCCGAAACAGCGGAAATCGGGTGGCCGCCGACTGCAAGAACACCATCCACCTGGCCGTTCCGAAGAGCCTCCAACCCTTCCGACTGTCCAAGGAACTCTGCTTTTATGTCATCATAGGAGATCCCCAGAGCCTCCAGAACGAGTCTGCTGGAGGTTTCTGTTCCGCTTCCCGGCCGTCCTACCACAAACCTTTTTCCTCTTAATGCGGAAAGGCTGTTTATGTTCTTATCTACCATGAAGTGATAAGTACTGGAAAACATTGGAAGTATTAGACGGAAATTTTTATGCGGTTTCCCTTCGAACATATTTGTTCCACGGTAAGCCCACAGTACTACGTTGTTCTGCATATAAGCGATCTCAGCCTCGTTTTTGTCGAGAATGTCAACGTTTTCCGGTGAACCCGCAGAAGTCTGAGCCGAGAATCTGGTTCCAAGCTTATCCCCCAGTTGTTCACTCCACAGTTGTGCGAGAGCTACTCCGGTGGGATAAAAGCTTCCACCCGTGGTGGCAGTGGTGATTGTGTAAAAATCCTTTATTCCGGTTCTTTCAGCCTCTGTTTCCTGAGCACCTCCAGCCCACAGGAAACCGATAAAAACAAACACCATGGTTAACATCAACAAAAATCTCTTTTCCTGCATAAGCATACTTCCTCCTTAAAATACTATTCTTGACTTTTGTTATATTTTCTCATATAATAATATTATTGTCAATATACGATAATAAAAAACTGGTGTATATAACAGGCATTGAGCCCAATGGGAAAAACCAGGGATAAAACCAGCTTCTTCGATTTGAAACGAGATGTCGTGGACAGGGGATTGTGTACGGCTTGCGGGACCTGTGTGGGAGTATGTCTGTTCGATGCCATCTCTATTGATTACGAATCGGATGAACCAATTCCGATACTGACCGGGGAGTGTACAGAGTGCGATATGTGTTACCCGGCCTGTCCCGGCAAGAACGTTCCTCTCCGGACTCTCGACAAAACGTTCTTAGGCTCGGAAAGATACTTCGAAAGGGACAAGATAGGTATTTACACCTCCTGCAATCGCGGGTATGCGATGGACGAAGAAATACGGCTTACCAGTTCCAGCGGTGGAATTGTCTCCTCCCTTCTCATCTTTGCTCTCGAGGAGAAACTGATCGAAGGGGCCATTTTGACGGGATGGAGGAAGGACAAACCATGGAGGTGTAAACCCTATATTGCAACTACAAAAGAAGAGGTAATGCGGGGAATTCGTACGGGAATGATGATCGTTCCCAACAATGCACTGCTTGCAGAAGCGGTTACAAAAAAGCAAATGGAAAAAATCGCCGTAGTTGGTCTACCATGTCACATCCATGGCTTGAGAAAGCTCCAAATGAGAGGAAAACCGAAAAAACTCGTGAATGCCATTCAGTTCTGCATCGGGCTTTTTTGTGCTTCAACCTATTATTGGGAAGGAACGAAGCATCTTCTCCAGGAGTCCGGAAAGATAAAAAATCTAGAAGATATCGTGGCCATGGATTACCGGGGGGGTAAACCTCCAGGTGACATGTTCGTGCTGACCCGAGACGGAAAATTTCGATTTGTAGCAACCAAGCACGATTATGTATGGCACCTGTTGGGCTCCGCCAGTTACAAACGTGACCGCTGTCTAATGTGTGTAGATTTTTCCGCCGAACTCGCAGATATATCCTGCGGAGACGTGTTCCAGAGAATAGAAGACAAACCAGGACCCTTTGTAGCTACTGTTGCGAGAACCGAGACCGGTGAAGGGCTTCTGCAAATGGCCACAGAAAAAGGATATATACATTTAGAACATCATGACCCCGATATGATTCCAAGCAGCGGGATGGGATGGGAGGCTAAAAAACACGCCGGGGTATACCGATGGCTGGAGAGGTCTCGTTACGGTTGGCCGGTACCGGATTATGAATATGAGATTTCAGAAAGCCCACTTCCCCGGGATCTCAAGTTTCCCGGCTAAATGAATTGAACAGGGGAAACAGGCGAAAAGGGGAGGAGAAGGACATGGCCGAGCATAAGCTTTTATACCTTAACAAAGATGATGTGAAGGCTGCAGGTGGAGAAGATCTGGAGGCTGCAATCAAGGCTGCAAAGTATGGACTCCTTCTGCACGGTAAGGGAGATTGCGTACAGCCTCCGAAAATAAATTTACGGAAGGGACCGCCGGGCTCTCCCCAGGCCGAACAGGGACTCATCATGGCGATGCCGGGTTATGTTGGTGGAGATCTGGACATTATCGGAATAAAGTGGCTGCTTGCAATGGCTGAAAACCCTACAAAGTACGGTCTTCCACGTTCATCCGCTCTGATTATTCTCAATCATCCGGATAACGGGCTTCCTATAGCCATCATGGATGGAACTATAGTGAACATTGTGAGAACCGGATCTGTAACGGCCGTCGGGGCAAGGTATCTTGCGAATAAAAATGCCCGCTCAATCGGCCTTGTAGGTGCCGGTCCTCAAGGGAGGATGCAGATTCTATCTTTGGCGAGGGTGCTTCCGAGACTCGAAGAGGTGTATATATTTGATATCGTTGAGAAAAAAGCCGAAGCTCTTGCAGAAGAATTGAGTGGCACCCTATCCATTAAAGTCAAAGCTGTCGGTTCATCGGAAGCGGCTCTTTCCGGGAGGGATGTTCTCGTTACCGCTACCATCACAAAAACTCCTTATGTAGAAGCTTGTTGGCTTGCTCCCGGAAGTTTTTATGCGGATATTGCATCCTCGGATGCAAAAATCGAGGTTTACAAGAGTGCCGATAAGATCTTTACAGACGACTTGGAACAAATGATATACCTCGGTGTTGGTGTGCTTCCCAATGCAATCCGCAGGGGAGAGGTAGACAGGGGTATTGTAACGGCGAATTTCGGTGAAGTACTCGCCGGGGTATGCCGAGGAAGGGAGAGCGAAGAGGAACGCATTATCTTCAAGCATATAGGTATGTCCGTCACTGATTTAACAGTAGCCTACGAAATATATCTACGTGCTAAAGAAAAAAAGCTTGGCACCACGCTGACTTTATAAAATCTATGGAGTAAACGCCTGGGAGGATGGGTATGTATGGCTGGAGAGCACGAATCGGAGTTCTTATTCCTACAAACAACACGGTAATAGAGCCGGAGTTTGGAATGTGGTCTGCGGAAGGGGTTACTTTCCACTTTACCAGAATGATTTCAAGCAGAAGCGGCCATGGAAGCATAGAAGGGTTGAGGCATCTTGTTACCAACGTGGATAGAGCTGTGGAAGAACTTTCTATTACCGGAGTCCAAATGATGCTCTACGGTTGTTTATCCACCAGCTTAGCTATTCCTGGTTGGGAGAAGAGTTTTCTGGAAAAAGTAAAAAAGTGGAGTTCGATACCTGCACAAACCGCTTTTGGAGCCACATGTGCAGGGCTTAAAGCCTTTTCGGCTGAAAAAATCGCTATTCTCTGTCCGTATGGAGAGGAATTACAGCGACTCGCCAGGGAGGCTTTCTCAAAACATGGCTTTAACGTAAAGGCTCTGACAAGTCTCAATGTTACAGGGTTGAGAAGTGTGTGTAATGTAGCTCCGGAAAAGGTTTATACCGCCGCAGTCGAAATGGAGAAAGGGGATGCAGAGGCCCTCTGCATTTTAGCCACAGATCTTCCCACCTTTCCTGTTTTGAAAAAAATAGAAGAGGATTCCGGACTACCTGTAATCAGCTCCAATCAGGCGCTTCTATGGGCGGCCGAGTCGGTTACCAAAACAGTAAAGAAGAATACTGAGTATGGTTCATTGTTTGTGAAACGTTATTTCTAGGAAGAAGATATGGAAACATTGGTCTATATAGTACCGTCGATAGATGTGAGTTGGGATGGTTTTGGTCCTCTAAATCCAGGAAAAAACTACAGTGTTACGCCGCCACCTTTGGACGAATGTCTCAAAGATGCAGAATTGATAGTGGAGCTATTGAAAGAGCTCCACGAAGGTAAATCGGCATTAACCATCTTTTCCGGCACCTATTGTCGCAATGAATTTATGCGCCCTCCTTTTACCGAAATATGGAATCGGATCGAGAAACAGGGAGGAGAAATCCTTCTTCACACTCATGAAGAAACAGCCGGCAATGGAACGCATCATGGAGAAGAATCTCACATGAAATCCGTTATTCGCTACCAGTTCGATTTTCTCAAAGAAATCGGCTTACATCCAGTAGGGTATCGGGGCGGGCTCTATGCCTACTGCTCTTTTCTGACCCCGCTTTTAGAAGAGCTCGGAATACCTATAGATCTGTCCTCCGCACCAGGCTGCAACAAACCCGAGAGAGAGGCGGTTTGGGATAACATACCCTACAGCGCTTTTTTTCTCTCTCGAAATGATCCCAACCGATTACCATGCGAAGAGGAGAAGAGTCAAGTATTTGAGATCCCACTCGGAGCGGATGGTGAAGGAGGAGAGAACATAAATTTCTTGTACATCGATTACGTGGATTCGGATTTAGAAAACTCAAAGCGCATCTACGACGTGGTGCTATCCAGGGCTCGAAATGAAAATTGTCCCCAGATAATTTACACTCTTTTCCATACCTTCTCAGCTCACAAGCCCCGGATGATAGAAAGGTACAAACAATTTGTCGATTATACTCAAAAAAATGGTGCTCAGGCGGTAAATCCGACTGAAGCACGGAAGATATACGAATCAATATCTTCATAAGAAATATATTTTAGAAGGAGGAACAAATGGTTGGATGGCGAGCCCGTATAGGTGTTATCGTTCCTTCCACCAACACTACGGTGGAATATGAGTTTGCTAAAATGGCACCAGAAGGTGTATCGATTCATGCAGCCCGCATGTACAATCCGGAGACAAATGATCCGAAATTGAAAGCAGATGCCCTTATAAAAATGGGGGAGAATGCGAAAGAGGCGGCGAAAGAACTTTCGAGCATCAAGCCTGCACTGATTGCTTTCTGTTGTACTTCCGGGAGTTTTGTGAAGGGTAAAGGACACGATAAGGAAATAGTAAAGGAAATAGAAGAAGTTTCCGGAGTACCTGCAATAACCACCACTACCGCCGTTGTCGAGGGTTTGAAGGCTTTCGGGAAAAAGCGAATCGTTATGGCAACACCATAT
>Ga0180301_10001985_pt1 | contig 16061 bp, 11 predicted proteins | sample GuaBasSediGuay16_FD_121797 | JGI IMG/M metagenome (GOLD analysis project Ga0180301, IMG submission 121797) | Subseafloor sediment microbial communities from Guaymas Basin, Gulf of California, Mexico - Guay16, Core 4569-2, 12-15 cm | ecosystem: Environmental > Aquatic > Marine > Hydrothermal... | reverse complement strand
TACAAAAAATTAAATCATGAAAGAAAATCTGTTAATTCTTCCAGCGGTATTGTTAGCCATCCTTTTAATTAACCCCAACCCGCTTTATCAAAATGAAGCAAAAACGGCAGAAAGCATCCAGTACCATGCAACGGTTTGCATATACAAGAACGGAGAGCTGGTTTATTGCGGCCACAACCTTTTAACAGACATCGGAAAGGAGTACATAGAGGACCAGCTGATTAGTCCAAATTCCCAAGCATCCTTGAGGTACATATCGCTTTCAAACTCTTCAACGGATTGCACAGCCAGCAGCACGATTTTGCCTGGGGAGCTGACTATAGGCGGCTTATCTAGGGCTAACTGCACGATAACAGATTTGGGCAACGGAAAGTGGAGCTGTGAATACACCTTTACCCTAACGGACACGGTTTACGACATAAGGCAAGCCGGTTATAACTGGAATTCGACACCGAATAGCGACAACAATTTGTTTGCTTGCGACACTTTCCCAGCAATATCTCTGGAATCTGGAGACACGCTTACGGTAAGGTGGAACGTAACCTTCAACGCAACAAGCGGTTAAAATCGCTGACATCTAGGCCATTCACAGATTTTGCTATTCTTTTTTCCAGAAAACTCAAATAATAATATCTTCAAGGAGAATATAAAATTATGAGAAAAGGGCCCATACTTATAGTGTCTGCATTTCTTTTTGTACTCGCACTTATACCGTTTCTAACCAAATCTCAATCTGGCGATCCTGCAGTCGGGTTGAGGCTCATTAAAAACGACGTTAGCTTAACCCACGCGTGCTCTTATTATGAGATAGATTTGGGTGCTTTGAGAGAAGAATATTCGAAGAGCCCTTACACATTTTTTTACGATTTATACACTTTGAACATTTCAAGGATCAAAGAAGTTGCGGGAAAATTGAAAGATGTGCGGATTGAAATAGAGGCGAACGAAACCTATAAAGTCAACGTTACAGATTATGCCCCTTGCTTGATGAATTACACCGTAAACGGCACTTTCGTCTTTAATGAAACGGATGGAAGGTATTGGCATGTGTTTGAAAATTATAGCTATCCCGCTGATTGCGTCAACGTTTATTCTGTTAACAAAACAAACGACACTTGTGAATACAACACAACATGCGTTTCCGGATGGCATTTTGAAAAGAAGTGGAGGAATGTTTGGGTTCCCATATGGAAGTGGAACAGGGTAAGGAGTGAGAGATGGAGGGTTAGGCTGGGAGAATTTAGCAGGTATTTGTTGCCAACTCTGCAGAAGATACATAGAGAAAAGGTTTTGAGGATTAGGGTTTGCGGAAACTATCAGTTTGAAAGGACGGATAATGGATGGGGGGTTTCTATAGACCACATTCCTTATTTTCTGGGGAATGAATACGCAAGATTCACATGGTGGAATTCAAGTTGGAAATACAGAAAACCAATTACAATTACAGAGCAGTCTGGAAATACTTTAACCGATTATCAGGTCAAGCTAACTATTGATACAGCTTCTTTAATATCAGAAGAAAAAATGAATTCCGATTGTAGCGATATTAGATTTACTTGGTATAACGAAAGTAGTGGAGAAGAAGTGGAGATTCCTTATTGGATAGAAAGCGGTTGCAATTCAGCAAACACAGTAATTTGGGTTAAAGTTCCAGAAATTCCAGCTAATGATAATGCAACAATTTATATGTATTATGGAAATCCGAGTGCAACAAGTGAGAGTAATGCAACTGCTGTTTTTAATTTCTTTGAAGACTTTGAAGGAACAAGTTTACCAAGTGGCTGGACACTAAGAAAATCGGCAACATATACAGTTTCAAACTCAATCTTAATAGTTACTGGAACTTCAGATACTGAATGGGGGCATGTTGCTTATACAACAGGATTTAGTTACGGACAAGTTTACGAAATGAGAATAAAAGTAGATGCAGATAGTGGATATTTCGATTTTGGTTTAGATGATAGAGCGATGACAGGAAATGTTATAGGTTCAGGGCTTGACACTGCAGATATCCCAGAACCAGCTGTTTATGGTAGCGTATTTAGAAATCTAAGAGAACATAGTATAACAACCGCACCAAGAAGTTTGGCTGTTGATACTTGGAGAATTTATACGATAAAATGGTTGAGTGATAGGGTTATTCATGAATTAGATTATGGAGCAGACAGTCAAACAATAACTTCGAATGTTCCGCTTGACGACATGAGCTTTATCTTTTGGGTAAAAGGAAATGGTAAGACTATTTATGCAGATTGGGTTAGAATCCGTGAATTCGCAGACCCAGAACCAACCTATTCAATAGGATCAGAAGAATCTGCAACTGGTAACCAACCTCCACAAATAACTATTTACTCGCCGTTAGAACAAACATATCATACAAACGATATAAATTTAATTTTCAAAATTATAGATGATAATTCAACTGTTTTTCATGTAAAAGCATGGCTTGACGATAATTTGCAATACGATAATTATTCTTATATCAACAACACAGAAATAACTATAAATTTGAAACAATACATAAACACAACGGGAACTCATTACGTAAAAGTATGGGCTAACGACACCAACCCGGAGTTTCCACTAACTTCTTCACGAACAGTCTATTTTACGGTTGATAATTTACCACCTTCTGTTGAAGAACCAAAAACTTACGATGAAAATTATGAAGAGAAAACAACTTTTGAACCTGGAGATAATGTAATAATCAGGGTTAATGTTACTGATCTCCAGGGAGCAGGAGATATAGACAAAGTTTTGATTTCAATTATAGACAACTCTTCTACCATTCAAGTAGCCAACGAAACTATGGTTAAAGTAGGTGCTGTTACAGGTTCAGCTTCTTGGTGGGACACTTCTTTCACAAAAAGAAAAAGCATTGCAATAACCGAGCAATCGGGAAGCACACTAACAGATTATCAAGTTGCTTTGAACATATCTTATGAATCTGAAATGCAATCTGATTTTGATGATTTAAGATTTACCTATTATAATGAAACTTCTGGCGAAGAAATAGAAATTCCATACTGGATTGAGCAAAAAGTAGACGGTAACTGGGCTTATGTGTGGGTTAAAGTTCCACAAATTCCCGCAAATGGAGAAACAACAATTTACATGTATTATGGAAACCCAGAAGCAAGTAGTGAAAGTAATGCAGATAATGTTTTTGTTCTTTTTGACCACTTTGAAGGAACAGAATTGAATACAACAAAATGGGATGTAATGTCAAGTACTGGAACATACGAAATTTCAAACTCACAGTTTATAGCATATCCTGGAACTTCTGGAGCGATGGGAATAATAAGCAAAAACACATATAATTTTGAAGAACTTGCAATAGAGGTAAGGGATGCCGTTGATGTTGATTATTACACTAATGACTATGAAAGAACAGTTGTTGGAGTAACAAACGACAATTCATATGGAATGGTTCCACCAAATGCATATCATGCAATATGGGAATATAAATACGATGATAGAGCAACAATATCAAAATCAGATGCGAATAGAGCAGAAACAATATTGCAGACTGTTACAGGAGTTCCCGTTCCAGATAGTGTTTTCGTAAGAAAAACAATCGTTTTGCATAACGGTTATCAAAATTTTACAGCACATGGCTACTTTTCAATATTCGCTTCAGACACTGAATTTACATATTCAAACAGTTATGTGTTCTGGCAAGGTTATAAATCTAAAGCCATGCTTGACTGGATAGCAATTCGTAAATACACAGACCCAGAACCAACCTATTCAATAGGATCAGAAGAAAGTGTGGCTTTAACAAACACTTACGAATACAACTACACCATACCTTCAGACGCTGTCGCTGGAACATGGACAATAAAAATATATGCAAACGATACTCAAAACACATGGGGCTACAATTCAACAACATTCGAAGTAATAAGTCCTATTACACCCCCAACCATAACCCTAAACTATCCAGCCGACCAATCAACAAACACTTCCCTAACAATAGAGTTTGGCTTCACTCCAGTTGCGGACAGCGAGTTTCTCAACTGCTCGCTGTGGACCAACGAGTCAACGGTCTTCGCACTAACGGAGGTAAATTCAACACCAATAATCAACGGAACCATCAACACAATTACCCACACGTTCACCCACGACGGAACATACGTTTGGAACGTAAAATGTTATGAAGCCGACGGCGGGTCTGCCTTCGCTTCGCAGAACTACACCATAACTATTGACCACATTCCATTCATAGAAGGCGTTAGAAAATATTGGACTGGTGATGCTACACATGTTTCTACATCTAACACTTATTATACAATTGCTTACAGCACTCCACTTATGTATATAGACAAAGCTCTTCTCGGCAACTACATCATCTTCGCTGCCAGGCTTTGGAACACTGAAGCTAGCGGCAAATCTTACGTTAAAGTGGCTCTTGAGAGAGAAGGTGGCGGTGTTACTTGTAGCGGCGAAGTCGGTGCCGTTGGCACAACCAAGCAATTAGTGCACGGCTTGGTTAACTTAACAGACTGTCCAGACGGCATGTATGAATTGAAGGTTTATATGAAGGCTGATGGAGGAGAAGCCCACAACGATTTGATAGATCTTTGGTCTATTGGTGGCAACATGACAACTAAATATGCAGCTGGAACCGAGGAAACTACAACAACGACTTCCACATCATATATTAGAGCATATGTACGAAGATGGTATATGAAAGGGCAAGATGCATTCATTACAGTAGTTAGAGTGTATCCAAACACCTCAATTAAAGTTGGTTTTACTGGCTGCGATGTGTGGGCAACCTTTAATAATACCGATACATTTCCAAAAATCGCCTATTTAACTTTAGATACAAGTTCATGCCCAACTAATACTATAGATACTTGGGTTTTGGACATGGCATCTCTCGGCGGAACAGCAAAAGTAGATTATATAGACGTTTACATAAAAGATAATGAAGGAAAGTTTTACTATACTGGTGATGATACGGAACTTTCAACTAACTCTGCTTATTGGATAACACTAAAACAAACCCGTGTTGGAGAGTCAAAAGAGCTGTCTGGTGCAGACACTCTCGAATATACAATATCTCTCTGGAACATCGGCGGAGGAACGACATATGGTAGAGTGGTTTTTAAAGGAAATAGTTGCAATGTTGTCGGTCCGACTCACTCTACATCATCGACAACAGAACAGTTCTTTAGTGGTAGCTTAGATATTTCTTCATGTAAAGATGAAGTCTTTGAGCTGGAGATCCAAGTTTATGCAAGCGGTGGTGTAGCATTTCAAAAATATATAGATATTTATATGTACAACTCAACTGTAAAATACAACGACGGGGCTTGCTCCAAACCATACGAGAGCCCCTTCGATTCGCCAGACTGCACTATCAACGGAAACCACGCACCTATGGTTGTGTACTCAAAAGCCGAAGACAATTACTACTCTTGCGGAGGTCAGCCAGTAGAAGTTCAGGTATGCGATTGGGACGACGATATATCATCAGTTGTTGTTGAAACCGACGGTATACAAACCAGTGCGGATAGCTTTACGCAGGTCAGCGATTATTGCTATGTCTACAGTGCGGTGGTAGATTCGCCGGCAGGAACGCACAACGTTACGTGGTACATAACCGATAGCTCCGGCATCACCAACAAATATACAGACCAATTCACGATTTACAAAGCCACGCCGCAGCTATCGCTAACTTCGTCGCCGGGCTGGACAGTGACATATCCGACCGAAACGACCGTGACCGGAAGCGAAAACAATTGCGGAGACGATGATTTGGTTTACACTTTATATAGGGATGGGGTTCCGGTCAGCAATCCTGACACCGCCGTTCTAGGTGCGGGGACTCACGTTTATGAATTTAACACCTCTGGAGGGCAAAACTACACCTCAAACTCTATAACTCAAACTTTGACCGTTGGCAAGGGAACGCCTGGAGTTTACCTATACCTAAACGGAACCAGGGGAAATGTAACCTACGGCTTTGGAACTTATGCAAACTTTACCGCAGACACAAACACCACATATCCAGTAACATTATACTTATACTCCGACTATCCAGGATGGGTAACCCAATCCGGGCTTTCGCCATTAACTAACATAACCTACGTGGAGCAGCTTGGAACTTGGAACATAACTGCATACTTTGGAGGCGATGAAAACTATACTTCAGCATACGAAACCCACTTCTTTACAGTTCAAGAAATTACACCGCCAACCATAACCTTCGTTTCCCAAACCCCAGTCAACCTAACGGCCAATTCAACCGAGCCAGTTACAATAATTATGAACATAACCGATAATAACGGGGTAAACTTGTCAAAGGTTGCTTTCTTCGTTGGCGTAAACCACACTTCAGGCCCAACCTTCTTCCACTACAACTGGTCGTGGAGATATCCAGCAAACGACTTGCAACCAGACATGAGAAGGGCTGACAACAGAAATATGAGCTATTGGTTTGAGGACGTGGTTTTCAAGGAAAATCCAAACGATATTTGGACGTTTGCTGGCTATGACAATACTACTTATGAATTTAAAGTTATAGACAGCGGGCCAAACTACTACACAATAAACATTACATTCTTCTCGGCCCAAATGATGTTCCCCCAAGTATTCCCGTTCGATAAAATGTACTTAACTGCTGAAAACAAAACCGACCAGTACGTAGAATTGCATAAGAACAGCTGGATGAAAATTAAGTTTTATCCAAAGGTTTTCCACAACTACACGCATAAAAACTACACAGTTTACATAGACTTAAACGTAGACCCGAGCTTTACTCCAAACACAAAACCGCTAGAGATTTACTTTTGTAACGCTTCTTACACGGCTGGAGATCCTCTAAACAGCGATAACTGCGTCTATATAGAAGATATAGACGCAACCGACACGAGAACTATTGTGATAAACCAGTCGAGCTACATTCAAAACGTTTTCTACATTTCAAACGGCTATATAGATGGCGTTAAGGTTAGCGATGAAGCTTATCTGGTTTTGAGAACGACGGTTCCGGCACCAAAAGCATTCAGGTTGCATTATGCGGATGATGTAATAAACGAGTTTATAAACTTCACGGACTTCAAGCACGCTTGGATTTCAACGGACAGGGGGGCAACGTGGAACATGGTGAGCTACACCCCGGACTTCTACTTAATTTACACCCAGGCAGAAAGAGATAAGGTAATGTATTATGCTTATGCTTGCGATATCTACGACAATTGTGCAAATTCTTCGATCCAGTACGATTCCCTAGACCCAGTGAACCACCCGCCTGCAGAGCCGCTAATTATTGCACCAGAAGAAAACGAGACGGTAAGCGGATTGTATAACGTTACGTGGCTAACAATTGGAGATCCAGATTTCGACCCGTTCAACGCCTCTATATACCTGTGCAATCCCGACGGAAGCATAAATGCAACCATAGCCGATAACATAGCTGGAGACAACACTCAATACGAGTACAGATACCAAGTTGATTTTTCATCGTTTTTGCCCGGAGATTACAGGCTAAACGTCACCCTTTGCGACGCTCACGGCTTATGCTCTTCATCCCTAACGTCTTACATCTTTTATGTAACTCACACAAAAATATACATCTATTCGCCTTTAAATCAAACCTACTGGTACAACGTATCCAACCCTCAAATGCTTTACAACTTCTCGGTTATCGACCCATTCTTCCAAACCTTTTATGTAAAGGCTTTGCTAAACGGCCAAATACTATACGAAAACAGCTCTTATGAAAGTGGAACAATCGTAGCTTTCACCAACGAAACACCAAAGGGAGCGAACAACTTCACGGTATTGGCCAGCACAAACGCACCGGTTTCCAAATCCACTATATTTACGGTAAGGCAGTACGCTAACATAACAATACCGCTTGGAATATATACTATAGAACTGTCATTAAAGGGTTTGGAGGTCGAAGCGTTTATAGAATCTCTAGTAACTTCTATCTTATCGCCGAGGCAGGTATTAAAAGTCATATACCAACCGCTCAACTACTTTGAATATATAGCCTCTACAATTTTCAAGCAGCTCCACCAGCCAGTCAGCACAACGGTTTCTGCCACCAAAGGAGCTGGAAAAGAGTTTGCGGAGCAACCATCGGTTTTACCGCTCTTATCACCAAGACTGGTTCTCAAGCACTTGTCCCTCCCAATCCAATATAACGAATCAACATCTTTCAGCATTTTCAAATACATAAGCCAGCTAATCAATGTTACTTTATTCCAGATAAAAGGCTATGGAAAAGAGTTTACAGAGGAGCCGTCAGTTTTGCCGTTCCTATCCCCTAGAGTGGTTCTCAAGCACTTGCCCTTACCAATTCAACACAACGAGTCAATAACTTTCTCGCTTTTCAAGCAATTAAACCAGTCGGTTTCCGTGCTCGAGGAAGGTTCAACGGTGTGGGTTAAATAATTTTCTGAATCGATGGATGTGACCGTGGAAACAGCGAAATTCTTGGTAAAGAAGCTAAGGGAAGAGATAAAAGCCCAGCTACAATCAACATACCTCTATCCGCCAACCATATTGCTTCAGCTAGAATCCCCGCCTTATCCCATGCTGCTATGGTTCACGGACATTCAAAACATCTTCATAATATTATCAGCACTCCTAACGATTTCGCTGCTATCCATAGGATGGTTGTGGGAAAAGAGGGAAGAAATTAAGGAGAAATTTAGGCTCTAAGGATTTTGCCTATAACGTAACCAGTAAATAGGGAAAAGAATATGGTTTCGACCACTTTTTGAAGCACCTCTTCTGGAGAGTAAAAAATAAACAAAAGTAGGCCGGAGATTACTATCAGCATTATTATCAACAGTTCTACGGCTTTCTCCATGCTAGCAACGCTGTAAACAATCCAGCTAGCGACAACGCTACTCCTATCATCGTTATGGTTACTGAACCCACTATCCCACTACCTACTGTTAGCTCTTCTACGTCGTAGCTGAAAACTTTCTCAGCAAATCCTGGCGAGTGAGCAGCAGCGTTTAATATTATATAGTGTTTTGCACCTTCTTGTTCATCTGGTGGAACCTCAATCCGGACTTTCCATTCTAGTGACTGACCAGCTTTCAGATTGCAGTTTGGATCACAATCGAAGGTTACTATCGTATCGTCTGGGATACATTTTACGTTTTCACAGACGAGATTCCATGATCCAAGATTTTCTCTACATCTAGGATCATCTATCAGATTATCACATACTTCAACAGCCGCCATTCCTTCTAAGTCTGGACATGTTACTGGATGTGGACATCTTACAGTAGTATAACTTGCACCTTCTTTGGTTATTCTAAAGGTTACCCACCACCAGTCCCAGTCAACATTACCAGTGTTTGAAATCTTTACCTTGAACTCGTAGCTTCCTCCTTTTTCAACAGTTGCTAGGATTGGTGGTCTTACTTTGCTTATATCTACACCTATTCCTAAAGTCTTTCCTGGTGCCAGTGACAGCCTGTACATTCTCATTGGCAAAAGACCTGCTTCCCTCGCTGTTATGAGCACCCCACTTATTATTAGTATTGCACCTATTATTACGAATACGGTCTTATTCATCATTCTACACCCACTATCCCTCTAAATATTATATCTATAATACCTTTTATACCTTTTTCCTCTTCGGTTAAGCATTCGCCATTTTTACATCCGTACTCGCACTTTACATCACCTCCCCATTCGTAGCAGGGATCAGAATCATAGTCTCCGCAAACCTGCTTATAATCTCCAACGCATCTCTTTTCGCCATAAGAACACTCATCAGAGCATTCAGTTCCAGCCGGAATGCCGTAGCATTTGCATGAATCATCATAGCACCAATCAGAACAATCAACACCGCTCCACGTCGAGCATTTATAAAAGCTTACCTTTGTGTGATAGGTTATTCCATTTATTACCCATTCTCCATAATCCCAATCGCAGCAGTTTGCATCGGCTGGCTTCCAAATATCACAATTTCTGCTCCCATCCCCGTTCGTATAAGTGGTTTTAATCCACTTGCACACTCCGCTAACGGATAGCATTCTATCCATCCTTTCCTCGATTTGGCTTAAACTGGCAAATAAAACAATTCCTATTAGAGCTAATGAGATTGGTAGTAAAAATTTCATAGAACCACCCTAATTTCTTTTACTTTCAAGTCTTCGCTCCAAGCTCTTATTGTATACGTTCCTTTTGTTAAGCAGAAATCTACCTGAATCTGTTTGCTTCCTTCGAACCACCCAAATTCTAACCTTTTCGTAACGGAATCAACCAAGACACCATCTCTTAAGACTTCGACTGTTAGCGGTTTTGTCTCTTTCCAAAATGCTAACGTACTAAGGCTTGATGTTGAAGGTGAACAATAGCTTACTCTAGCTTTTTGAATGAGCCACAAGTCCTCGACAGTTGATTTACCAATAACCGGCCTAGAGACTTCAACACCGACTGTTACTTTATAATATTCTATAGTCGGTGGAGCAAAACCGCCTATTCCGGGCAACGGTGAAGCCCCTATGGCCGGTGCTATGCTAGATATTCCAATGAGTATGAAAACACCGCCTAGTAACGATATGAATATTATAAATGCGTTCTTTCCAGTCAGTTGCTTAGTAGATCCAAGGTAATAGATTGAAACCAACGCCACGATGGTTAGGAGGAACAGGAAGTTTTGGAACAAGGCACCTATCTGCGAAATAAAGGTAGGCAAAATAAAGGAGAGCATAGCACCTAGCATTAATATAAATCCATATTTCTCTCTTTTCTTATAAACGAGGTAGAACCCGGCAATAGCACAAATTAGAGCGACCATTGCATGCGGAGAAGAAAGCAGTATATCCAATGCTTTAATTCCCATAGCTCCTCCTATCAAATAAGGAATTGCATATATTAAAGCTGATATTGCAGGCAACAGCAATACCCAACTCATCATATTTTAACCTCCATCTTTATTTTCGATTCTAAAAAATAAAAAAATAAAGGAAGCCAAGTCCGTGGCATTGCTGGCTTCATGTTCTACCGCTAGATTGTCAATACATCGAACTTGAAGTCCTCGAATTCTACTGGCTCGTCGTCTGGAGCATCGGGTGAATCTAATTCACCGCTCAAGTAACCGATTGTATCTCTTGTACCTTCAGCTGATGGTGTGGTTACACTGTAGAACCTAAATGTTATTTTCAATATGTATTCTCCGTCGTCAAGTCCAGTGATAGTTACTTTATCTTCGTTGTTCAAAGCGTTAACATTCAATGTGGCAATTTCTACGGTTGGATCGTCGTAGTCGTAAATCACCGCTTCGTCAATCCTCACATTGTCTTCACTAACGTTTCCGGAAGTATCCCACTCCCAGTCAAAAGTTGCAACTCTTGGAGTTCCGTCGATTTCTAAGTAAATATATGCTGTATATTTAGTATCAACGGTTGTACCGTTCTCTAGTTGCAAAGTGGCGTTACCAGCCGTAACTTGATCCTCGTCCGAGAACACTACTGCATTTATTTCATCAAAGTCTTGTGCTTTCCATGGAGACTCGAGGTTAGATATTGACATACCTACTTGTTTCCAGACACCATCGTACTTGACTGCTGGCACAGCTGGAACTGCTAACCTGTATGTTATTATTCCAAAGAGTGCTACTCCAAGTATTGCTAAGAGTGCTACTAACATTACGATAGCACTTATACCTTTCATTTTTTTCACCATTCGGAGGGGTGTCACCTCTACCTATATTTAAGAATTTATATTATATTAAGGTTGGACCTTAATTTCACTAAGGTCTTTCCTTACTGGTTCCTTACTTTCTTCTAACTCCTCAACAAAAACGTCGAAAATGTCACCTTCTTTAAGTATGCCGTACAGAGTGACTAATGTGAAAGGGACAAAAAGGCTTAGAGCACCAAGAAGCAGATAAAGAGAAGTGAAAACGGATAGAATGGCATCTGCGACTAAAATTCCTAGAGAGGGAATTAGAGGCTCGATAAATTTTTCATACTTATACTTTATCACAACTTTCTTCTTATCGAGGACTATCCTCGTTTTCCTAGTTCCCTCTTCCAGTCTTACCAATCCCCATTCCTCGAGCTTTCTTATGTGATCCTTAACAGAAGGTATGGTTATTCCCAGCTTTTTGGACAAGTCGGCAAAGCTTAGTTTCTCCTTAGCTAGCAAGAATATTATCTTTTTCTTAGTCTCCCCTTCAATTTTTCTCATAATTCATTATTGCACTTTGCTTAATAAATAGTTTACTATATACTCCCTCTTCGCTATAAGGTCTATAAACCCTTTGTAAGGTATCCATTCCGGCTCTCCAATCGTTATGGTACATATTAATTGGATTAAATATGCAACGAAGAACGATAAAATTATCATCAAAATTTTTGCGGACATGCTAGGAGCTTCCACGAAAAATCTAAAAACCCTGTAGGTAAAGTAAACTAAGCTAAGGCTTATTAAGCTTGCTCCTATTATTCTAGCTATCAAGAAATTTGCATATTCCTCGTTTTCTACATCTTTGAATTCTTCAACGGCTCTAGATATTTCTCTTTGGGAATTTACAAGAACCTTAGCTAATTCTATTCCAAAATCTTTCCAAGCTTCGGCAGAAAAAGGTTCTGCAATTACTTTGAGCAGGTGGAACGAGAGAGATGAAAGTATTCCGAAAAACAGGGCGAATGTTGCTAAGATAAGGAATATAGTTTTAAAGCTTAGGGGAATCACATTTAAATATTAGTTTTGCAATATTTAAATATGGAGGGGTGGATGAAAAGGCTAACACTTACCTTAGCAGTCCTTTTAATCCTTGCCATACCTACTGTTAATGCTGCAACTATATCACCTTCTTCATTCTCGCTATCTTTAAAGGAGGGGCAGTCAGAAACTAAGCTGATAAACATATCTGTAAATAACGAAACATGCAACCTTCAGTTAACAGGAGATACAGAATACTTCAATATATACGGCCTGCCAAACTCTATTTCTGGAACCGGCACCATTACAAACATTCCTATAACAATTCAAGCAAAGACTGGATCCCCCTCCGGCTCTTATTCTCTAGGAATTTCTTATTGCGATGCGAGCCTAGACGTTTCGGTTAATATAAATCAAACAGGGGCGTGCAAGATTATTTTTAATATCTTAGGATCAAAAGAACCAGGAAAGACTATGGCCTTTGAGCTGCTGGACTGCGACTATTATCCAAAGGATGGAAACATATATGTAACGAGGAGCGACGGGACCACCGAAAGGATAGAATGCTCCGGTGGATTCTGCACATGGGTAATTCCCCCAACCGAAGAAGGACCGTTGATTGTAAGGGCTGTGGTTCCGGGCTATGCACCAGTAACTAGGCAAGTCACTTTAACAACACCAGCCAATATAACGCAGAACGTCGGAGGAAGTTTGATGATAACAGCTCCAACTTCTATAGCACCTAACGAAAACTTCCAAATCCTTATCACTTCAAAGAACGGACCAGAGCCTTTTGTTCAGGTTCAAGTTATAGGGCCAGAGGGATATACGTTTACCGGAATGACCGATAATTATGGAATAGTTAGAGATTCAAGCCAAAAGATATTTGGCGTTGGCATAAAGCTTGATAAGGAAGGTATATACAATGTTTTTGCTAAAAAAGAAGGATACGAGCCAGCCAACTTTGTTATAACTGTAGAGAGAAAAGATTGTCCTTATGAATGTTGTTTGCCCGGAACTTATAAAGAAAAGGCATGCCCAACCGGTTATGAATGCAAGCAAAAAGATGATGGAAGTTATTATTGCTCAAAAATCGAACTACCGGAGATAGATATAGTTTGCAGGCCAGAAAAGCCGGTTGCTGGAGATAGGGTAACTTGTTCAATTTACGATGAAAACGGAAACAAATTAAACCTTAGCGGTGAAGGTCGGGTAATAACTGATGATGAAGAAATAGCAATAAATTTCAACGATGGAGTTGCCTCTTTCACATATTCAAAGCCAACTGAATTTGAAGTAAAGTTCAAGCCAGAAGGATATGAGGAAGGGGTTTACAGGGGAGAAATTTACCCGGCAAAAGTCCCAATCTGGCTATTTATAACGGTTGGCGGAATTTTAGTTTTCATACTCTTCTTTGTTTGGACGTTAGGAAGGAAGAAGAGGAAAGAAACTGTTACAAAGTTAGAGATGTAGTATGACCATCCACCAGGCATTTTGGGAGATAACATCAGTTTGCAATGGAATGTGCAAGCATTGCTTACCCGAAGGAACAAAAGTCATCGGAAACGAATTTATAGCGAGCATAGAGGCTTTGGGGAGGTCTTTTAGAAAAGACCCCTTTGGTCTGGAGGTTGCAGATGTGGACATCAAGGTATACAATACAAGCTTGGATAGGGCAGTGAGGGTGATAAGACATAAGTACAAGGGGGTTTTGTACAAGGTAATACCTCATTGCTTCTTTCCAGTTCTTCTTACTAGAGGTCACGAGGTGTTTGTCGTTTATAGGGGTTTGGTTAAAAAACCTGTTGAAACTTTGAGAAAAGGAGATTATCTATTCGTTCCTATACCTAAGATAGAGAAAGAAGTTACTGAAATAGATGTCTACGAGTTATTAAAAGACATAAAGATAAGGAGAAAGCCCCGCAACTATGAGAAACTGGTAAAGATAAAGGAAAACATCCGTATGAAATCCAAGGAGTTTTCAAAGATGGTTGGCTTGCATCCTGCGAGGGTAAGAACTCTTCGTGGAAAGATTAAGAAAGGAGGCACTTACGATACTGTCGGCGTTGTGGTTGACGGTGATATGGTAAGGTTCAAGTTCGGCAAGACCAAGATACCCAGGATTTTAAAGGTCGACAAAGACTTGGCATTTATAATTGGTTTGTATGTGGCTGAGGGATGCGTTACAAAAAATGCTGAAAGACCAAATTCATTTGTAGTTAGATTTTCTTTCGGAAAGTATGAGCTTAAGCTTGCATCGAAGCTAGCTAAGTCAATAAAAAGGAAGTTTAAATTAGAAGCAAAGATCAAGAAAACAAAAACCGGTTATGTAGTCAAGGTAAATTCAAACATCTTTGGATGGTTCATAAAGAAGTTTTGCGGAGAAAACAGCTATAACAAAAAGGTTCCTGAATTCATAAGGCATGCTCCAGCAGACGTTATAAAGGAATTCATTTACAGTTACTGGCTCGGAGACGGATGCTTCAAAAACAACGTTGCGTTAACAGTCTCCGAGGAATTGGCGTACGGAATAGTTTTTTGCTCTCTAAGGATAGGTGTTCTGCCAAAGGTTAAGATAACAAAGACACGGGTTGGGTTTATGAAAGGACGGTTATTGAAAGGGGGTAAGACTGCATATATGTTGAGATTTAGAAGAAAAGAGATGGAGTTTATAGCCGGTAAAAGAGATTATGACGAGCTTTACAGAGGTCACACATGCAAGGTGACGAGGATTGAGGGTGGGTTTAAATTGATAGTGGATGCTATAGAGAAGGTTCCTTACAACGGCTACGTCTACGACTTGGAGGTCGAGAAAAATCATTCGTTCTGTGCAAACTTCGTTTTAGTATCGAACTGTATGTATAGCTCTGGGTACAGAGATAAGAGGGAGCTAGATCTAGATTCTAAGTTGGAAGTGATGGAAAAAATGTATGAAATGGGAATAACCAGGTTAGTAATACTTGGTGGAGAACCGACAATACTTCCTTATTTCTACAAGATTCTATCAACATCCGTTCAGCTATTTCCAGAGGTCGTTATCCAGACTAATGGGTATGTAATGGAAGAAGAGTATTTCAATTTTCCATCAAAGTGGGTTGTTAGCTTAGAAAGCAGCAAGCAAGAGGAAAATGATTGGATAAGAGGCGAAGGTGCATATGAAAGAACCGTTAAAAACTTGTACAAGTTCAGCGTTGTCAAGGGCAAGGAAATAACTATAAGAACTACTTTAACCCAAAAAACTGACGTTGAGGCAATGTGTAAATTAGCTCTAAAGCTAAAAACCAACTTGCTATTCATGAGATTTATGCCTATGGGAAGGGGTAGCATAATAAAGGAATTGGTGCCGACAGAGGAAAAGATGGTCGAAACCTATCTCACACTTTTAAAGTTCAAAAGGGATTTTGATT